>Ga0307515_10015684_pt1 | contig 13943 bp, 9 predicted proteins | sample 17_EM_MG_FD_194513 | JGI IMG/M metagenome (GOLD analysis project Ga0307515, IMG submission 194513) | Populus trichocarpa ectomycorrhiza microbial communities from riparian zone in the Pacific Northwest, United States - 17_EM | ecosystem: Host-associated > Plants > Roots > Unclassified | place... | reverse complement strand
ACACCTACCCTTCGGTCGGCGCTCGCTCCGCGGTCGTGCTCCCGCCCGGGCAGGTGTCGAACAAACCTTAACGGTTGCGGTCGATGAAGGCCACACGGTCAGCTCACGTCGCCGCCGCACTGCGGTCGTTCAGTTGCTCAGCCAACTTCGATGCCAATGGTCGGCGTCCGAGCCACTGCTGATCCTGCCAGCGTCAGAGTTCGGCCAATCCCCACCGAATCTCGGTCAATGCTGTTCACTGCGCGGAACTCCCGCATCCGACCCAAGGCGGCTGTACGGTCTTATGCGCCGACTGATACAACTCACAAGTAACGCTGGTGCGCCACATGACCGCCGCCTATTTGAGGGGAGGGAGTCTCCGGAAGATCCGCCGGGGCCGGGCCACAACTCGTAAGAAAACTCCGTAAGCTGCCGGGATGGCCAAATACGATCCGCTCATCGAGCATCTTCGATCCGCGTCCGGCGACCGTGTCGTTCTCGGATTCTCGCAAGTCGAGCAAATCATTGGTGCCGAGCTTCCAAAAACAGCCCGGAAGGATTTTGCCTGGTGGGCCAACTCGTCACCGACCGATACGCACAAGTGGTCGCATTCATGGCAAGCGGCTGGATGGCGCGCGAAGGTCAAGTTCGCCGATGGGACGGTGACGTTCACGCGCCGCGCGCCTACACCGTTGCTTGATGCGCTGATTCCAACCGCCAAGCAGACGGTTATGGCGCTGGTGGAAGCTGCGGGAATCAACGTGGAAGGGTGGAAGTACTCCGGAGGTGCGCTCCTGGAGAGGCCGCAGTCGAACCCGGCTTACTGCTACAACTGGTCATTCGGCAACTTGCGGGGAGGCTTTCTGCTATGCGTATGGCATCAATATTTGAAGGAAGAGCGCGGCCGGGTGATCTACCCCTGTGATATTGGCACTCATACACGGCGACTGAAGACGGAGCTGGCGCGCACGGATCTCAACAGCACGCAACGGAGTCGCTTGAACCAGCAACTGGAGCGCTCAGAGAACTTCGAAACGGCTGTCAGCAATGCTTACTACGCAGGCAAGGCGCTGCAGTTGATCCTGAACGTAGGGAACGCTCGCGAGTACGACGAGCTTGCGGAGCAGTCCTCGACGGTTACGGAGCGACGGCTCGACGCAGAGAAGTGGTATGTGCACTCAATTGACGGAGGTGACGCCCTCATCGTCCGAGGCGAACCCCGGCCTGACCTGGCCGAACACGACCGCCCGGGCGACGAACCTCCCAGTGACCCCGGCCAAGACGATGTGTGGCGCGAAGGCCAAATCCGACGGCGGCGAGGCCAACCAGAGTTCCGGAGGCGTCTGCTAGAAGCCTACGAAAGTCGATGCGCAGTCACTGGGAACGCAATGCCCGATCTGCTTGAGGCTGCGCACATCATTCCTCACGCCGAGGGAACGGACTACCGCGAAAGCAATGGTTTGCTTCTACGGGCTGACATCCACACCCTGTACGACTTGCACCATCTTTCGATCGACGACCGGGGAGAAATCCACCTCTCGCGTGATGCCCAGGCGATGGAGGACTATCAGGCGCTGCATGGAAGGCACATTCGCTTTCCCGTGAGGATCTCCCAGGAGCCCGCGCCAATGAATCTAGCTAGTCGACATGCTCGGTTCCTGACTCGCGAAGGTGAACGCATCAAACGATAGGCGCCGGGATAGTTCGCCCGGCGCCATGGGCGGCCCGTCGAGTCAGGTTGTGCATCTCGGCATTGAGCCCTTTGTCGCATAGAGTGCTTGATTTCAAGTCCCGACCCTTCCTGCTCGCTTTCTTATTCCGGGTGTCTCTTGTGGCCGGGCTGTGAGTATGTTGGCATGCCAGGAAACTGGCATCGGGTGGAAGCGGTGCGTTGGCAGCAGCGACGCTCATGCCTCATCCGGGCATTGATGGACGCCGTCCGACGCTCAGGCCAATGGACAATCCGTAGGCCGGTGGCTTCGGCGTAGTGGCCGACGGTGAAGGGGAGGCAGGATGAAGAAACCGCTCATGGCACAGAAGACTGTCCTTGAAGCCATCCTCGAGTGGTCGTCTGACCGGCCAGCCTGGCAGCGCGATGCGCTGCGTCGCATCATTTCGAAAGTCAGGCTGGACAACGACGACTTCGATGAGCTGGTTCAGCTCTGCAAGGTTGGCCGCGGTGCGAAGGTCGGTGACCTTAAGGCTGTCCCGCTGGGGAAGGCCCACCTTTCTGCCAACCCTGGTCAGGGCGCAGCGGTTACGTTGATTTCAGTTGCCGATGTCAGCGGCGCGAACAACCTCGCGCCTGGTCAAACGCTGGCCTTCGAATCCAAGGGCCTGTCCGTCATCTATGGTGACAACGGTGCGGGCAAGTCGGGCTATGCACGGATATTGAAGCGTGCGTGCCGGGCGCGCTACGCTGGGAAGATCGAGGCGAACGTCTATGACGATCAGGCTCCGAAGATCGCTAGCGCCAACATCACCTTTGGTACCGGAGGTGCTGAGCAGCCGGTAGTGCGTTGGCAAGACAGTCCCCAGCCGCATGCCCAGCTGTCGGCGGTCAGTGTGTTCGACAGCGAATGCGCATCGGTGCACCTCCGAGACAAGAACGAGGTCGCCTTTCGACCGTTTGGGCTTGATGTCCCCGATGAGTTGGCAAACGCCTGCCAAGTCGTCAGGGACAGACTTGCGGCCGAGCAGAAGCAGCTAGAAAAGGCGCGTAGCCCCATCTTTACGGCGCCACCGTGGAAGGCGACAACAGCGATCGGAAAGGCGCTTGCTGGTCTGACGGCAGACACTGATTTCAAGAAAGTCGAAGCGGCGGCGACGCTTTCACCCGAAGAGTTCGTTCGTCTGGAACGTCTCAGAGACGACCTTGCAAAGAATCCTGCAATGGCTGCGGCTGAGCAGACGCTCAAAGCCGACAACATCAGGCGGGCCATCACGGCCGTTAAGACAATCGACGCTAGCAGCACCGATGAGACGCTGGTGGCCGTTAGAAAGGCGGTCAATGAGGCTCGGGCCAAGCGCGAAGCGGCGTGCCTTGCGAGCGAGAAGGCCTTTGGCTGTGAGGCAGTTGCCGGTGTTGGCGGCGAAATCTGGCGAGTGCTCTGGGAATCCGCCAGGCGCTATTCGACCGAGACGGCCTATCCAGGAAACCTGTTTCCGCCCACCGACGAGAAAGCGCACTGCTTGCTCTGCCTGCAGCCGCTTCAGCAAGACGCCTTGGAGCGGATGGCAAGGTTCGATCGGTTTGTCCGGCAGGACACCGCGGTTCAGGCGGAGCGAGCTGAGCAGGCGGCAGGTTCGGCCCGAGCGGCGCTCTCGTCCGTAGTCATGCGAACGTCTGAACTCAAGGCAGTGCTAGATGAAATCGCCCTGCACGACCCCGGACTGGGGCGAATTACCCGCCGCTTTATTGGCAACGCCCGGCTTCGTCGCTACGTCTTGCTGCGGTCACTCGGTGCTCAGCCAGACGTTGTTCTCCCTTCGGCTGTCGAGTCGCCGATCACCGCATTGACCGAGCGCGAAGCTGCGGTGCGGAAGTATGCGGATGAGCTACGGCGGTCGGCAGGCGCCGAAGAGCGGAAGAAGCTGGACGCAGAGCTGGCAGAACTACAGGACCGTTCGCTACTGGCCGGCGCGTTGCCGACCGTGCTCGAGGAGATCCAACGGCTCGGCACGATCAGATTTCTTGCAGACTGTGCCAGCGATACGGTCACAACCGCCATCACCAAGATCGGCAACGACATCGCCGATTCGGTCGTCACGCCGAAGATGCGGGAGCGTTTCAAGGAAGAAATCGTCAGACTCGCGGCCGAGAAGGTGCGCGTTGAGATCGTGCGCTCTGGTGGCAAATACGGATCGCCGCAGTATCAGGTTCGACTGTTCGCGAAGCCAGAAGCCAAAGTGCAGGATGTTCTGAGCGAAGGCGAGCGAAACTGCGTTGCTTTGGCAGCCTTCATGACGGAGCTTGCGACAGCAGCACATCAATCCGCGTTGGTCTTTGATGACCCAGTGTCGTCACTGGACCATCGCTGGCGAAAGAAGGTCGCTGAGCGGCTTGTAGCCGAAGCGGCGCAGCGTCAGGTGATCGTCCTCACGCACGACCTAGTTTTCGTCAACGATCTGTTGGACCTTGCTGAGGGCAAGCGGCAGCCTATGCGTGTGATGACGGTAAGTCGTGGCGCGGCCGGTGCGGGCCAGGTGACCGATGGCCTGCCATGGAAGGGACAGCGGGTTGAAGATCGCATTGACAAGCTGGAAAAGGCTGCCCGAGCGGCAAAGCCGCTCCACGAAAACAACCAAGAAACTGAGTACGAGGCGGCGGTGGCGCGAATCTATGACCAACTGAGAGCATCATGGGAGCGAGGCCTGGAAGAAGTTGCCTTCTCGCATGTTGTCATGCGCCATCGCGACTACATCAACGCGAAGGACCTCAAAAAGGTGAGTGTTCTGACTGACGCCGATTGCGATGCCTACGCTGCGGGCTTTAAGAAGTGCTGCGATGTAGTCGATGCACACGATCCGTCGAGCGGCCGGAACGCTGCTGCCCCGCCACCAGCCGATGTTTTTCAGGACGTACAGGCACTGAAGGATTGGACGACATCCCTGAGGGACCGGCAGAAGAAGGTTTCGTAGCACCCTTCGACTGCTGCTGACCGAAGTCGGTCCTTCGGAGTCCTGCTGATCTGGGTCAGCCAGCCCGCCCCGCCAGCAACTCCACAAACGTCTCCGCCCCTGGCAGCCGATGCACCAGGCTGACCGACGCACCGGTGCCGTCATCCGTCGCACGCCACCACAGCGTGCAGCCCGCCACACGGGCCAGCAGCTCGGTGCTGGCCATTGACGGCAGCCAGCGGGACAGCGGCACCGAGGCCGCCATTTCGTAGCGCTCGGAAGTCGGCGTGCTACGGATGTTCAGCGGCGAGGCTGGCCCGGCGGTAGGCCAAGGGGGCGCTTCGCTCAGCGCGAGCTCGAAGGCGTCGAGCGAGGTCTGGTCGCTCAGCGTTTGCACCGCGGCGTTGGCGAGGTGGGTGTACCAGAGCTCGAGGTGGTCGAGGGCGATGCGGTCAACGGGTGGGCGCGCGCGGGGCTGAGCGATGAGCAGCGGGTAGTAGCGGCCGACGTTGTCGCAGCTGGGCATCAGCAGGCCGAACCACCATTGGTTGTCGAGCACGCCAGGGGCCCACGCAAAGCGCAGCACCGGCGCGGTCAGGTAGGTTTGCAGCCAGCGTTCGCCGAGCTGTTCGCTGCTGCGTTGCATCACATGCGACAGCCATGTGTCGCAGCTTTGCACCCATGCGGGCGGCAGGCGCCGTTGGGCGAAGTCGCCGAGGGAGGCGAGCTTGCCGTACCAGCCGGGAAGTGTGGCGGTGTCGCTCATGGGCGGGGCGGCGGTCACGTCCATCACGTCACAGCCCCGCCGGGCAGGCGAACTCGTTCAGCTCGTGCAGCCGGAAGGGGTTGCGCACGCTGCTGGTGGTGACTTCGAACACCGCCTTGCGGCCGTCGATGTCGAAGGTCGCGCGGAAGCGCTCGGGCGCGCCGGTGGGCTCGATCTTCACGCGCTCGAACAGGCGGAACAGTGCCCACGGGCCGTCGGTGACCATGCCCGACGCGCTGCCATTGGCGCTCGGTGGGCTGACTTGCACGCGCACCTGCGAGCTGCCGCGCGGGCCGGGCCATTGCACGGCTGTCGGGATCTGTGGGCCATGGGCGTAGCGCACGATCTGGCCGTCGATATCGAGGATGAACTGCGTCAGCGTCGCGTCCATCTCGATCGGCTTGAAGTCGAGCTTCAGCGACGGCGCGTTGCCAGCCGGGAAGAAGGTTTCGCGGATCGCGGCAGCGCGTTGGAACTGAGGCAGCGAGCCACCGTCCAGGCCCAGCGGTGTGCCCTCGACGGGGCGGAACTTCCACGGCCGCGTGGTCGTGTCGACGTAGGCGGCGAGCTTTTGCTGGAACAGCTGGTCGATCTTGCCGCCAGGGCCGAACAGCATCGCAAAGTCGGCCGGCGTCGCGTCGCGCGCGGCCGTGCGGTCGAGCGGGTAGCGGCCGGCCACGGCCTGCTGGCAGAACTCGCCAACCTGGGACCGCACCTCTTGCCCCAGGTTCTGCCTAACGCCAAGTTGTGACGCGTTCGCGCTGCTTTGCGACAGGTTGTCGAGCATCGCACGCAGCGGCTGCGGCATGCGGGCCGCTTCGGCCTTGACGCGGTTGGGCAGGGGCGAGGGCGGTGGCGCCGAGCCGCCCTGGATCGCGGTGGCCACTGCATTCAGCAGCACGTTGACTTCGGCGATCAGGCCCAGCGTGTCGTCCAGCGGCGCCTTGCCGCCTTGCGGCGCAGCCACCAGAAAGCGCAGGCCCGCAAAACGATCGTCGACGATGCTTTCGGGCCGCGGTGCTGAACCACCGGCCCCGGCGGCGGGCTTGGCCGAGAGCAGGTCGGCGATGCGGTCGCGCGATTGGCGCACCACGCCGGCGGCCCTGTCGCTGGCTTTGTCGACCACCGAGTCGCCACCGGCCAGTGTCGTCTCGCGCGAGATGGCCTTCATCAGCAGCGGCAGTGGGCTGTCCGGCGCCGAGAGCAGACGCGACATCTGCACCGACTGGGCCAGGCCGGTCATCGGCTGCAGGCGGATGTCGGCGATGTAGGCCTCCCACGTTGACGCGTAGTCGTCCAGGTACAGGCGACGGGCGTCATCGGCCGGGGTGCGGCCGCCGCGCACGACGGTGGCCACGTTCTGGGTGGGCTCGGTGATGCCGAGCACCCAGTCTTGCTCGCGCGCCAGCTGCTCGGCCACTTCGTCGACCTCGCGCTCGAAGCCACGGTGGTAGCCGTCGCGGGTGTACAGGCCGGGTACGCCGCGGGTCAGCGGGGCGCCGCTGGTGCGGGCGAACACCAGCGCGGCGTTGTTGCCCGCAGCGCGCACGGCGTTGAACTCAGGGAACTCTTGGCCGAAGCCGCGGTAGCGCATGCGGTTGTAGATGCGTTGCGGCAGCGTGAGGCTGGCCAGGCGCGCTCGGCTGGCAGTGACGATGTCTTTGTCGCTGGCAATTGGCGAGACCACCGCGCCTTGCGACAGCAGCGCGCCGAGGTGGGCCGACAACTGGGCGCGTTGGTCCGGCGTCAGCTCGCGGCGCTGGTTGTCCAGATCGGCCTCGATGTGCCGCTGCAAGGTCTCGGCATCGAAATGCTCGGGGTCGTGCAGCATCAGGTAGGCTTTGAGCGCCTCGTACTGCGTTTCCGGTGCGTCGTCGGACTGGCGCAGCTGCTCTTCGATGCGCAATGCCAGGCGGGGCAGCACCGCGTCGGCCAGCATGCGCTGGTAGGCGGCGCGCGACGCACTGTCAAGCTTCTGGCCCTGGAACAGGCCGTAGCCGAGCGACCAGGGCACGTCGTCCAGCTGCCCGGCCAGGCTGCGTGTGGCGTCGAGCGCCGGCACGACCGGCAGGATGTCGGCGGTCGCGCGGTTGGGCGTGGTCTGCAGCAGCTTGCGTACGTCGTCTGTCCGCGTGGCCACATCGGCCACATAACGCCGGTTGTTGACGTAGCTGGTGCTCCACAGCGCCACCAGCCCGATGCCGAGCACGCCGACGGCGGCATAGCCCGCGGCTGTCAGCAGTGTGCGACGGCGCTCCCACTTCGGGTTGGTGCCGGCGATGCCCGCTTCGGCGAAGACCACCTCGCCCAGCAGCCGGTTGAGGAAGTAGCTCTTGCCGCTGGCCTGGTTGGGTGCGATCACCGCGCGTTCGAGCCGGTAGCTGCGCGCCACGGCGCCGAGCACGCGGTCGATCGGCGTGCCTTCTTGCGTGCCGCTGATGAAGTAGACGCCGCGCAGCAGCGGGTCGGCCTCGTAAGGAGAGGGCGAGAAGACGGCGTTGGCGAACTCCTGCAGCATCGAGCGCAGGCCGGCGAACTGGGTCGGGAAGCCGTAGATGCGCGCGCGGCGTTGCGGGTCGCGCTCGGTCTGCAGGCGGTCGATCAAGCCATCGGTCAGGCGCTGGCGCAGCGCGTCGAACTCGAGGCCAAAGCCTTGCAGGCTCGCCTTGCCGCCGGCCTGCATCGGGAAGGTGAAACCCCACGGCGTCGCGCGCTGGTCTTTGTCGACCGTGGCGAAGTAGTCCATGAAGCCGGCCAGCAGATCGCTCTTGGTGACCAGCAAATAGACCGGGAAGCGGATGCCAAGATCTTCGTGCAGCTCTTGCACGCGCTGGCGCACGGTGGCGGCGTGTTGTGCGCGTTCGGCGGGGCTGCGCGTCAGCAGATCAGTCACCGACACGGTGACCAGCACGCCGTTGACGGGCTGGCGCGGCCGAGAGCGCTTGAGCAGGCGCAGGAAGCCGCTCCAGGTGGCGCGGTCGTTCTCGCGGTCGCTGTCTTGGGTGGTGAAGCGGCCGGCGGTGTCGATCAGCACCGCGCGGTCGGTGAACCACCAGTCGCAGTTTCGCGTGCCGCCGACACCGTGGATTGCGGTCTGCGTTCCGGTCGCATCGGCGAGCGGAAAGTTCAGGCCGCTGTGGCGCAGCGCGGTGGTCTTGCCCGAGCCGGGCGCGCCGATGATCAGGTACCAGGGCAGCTCGTAGAGGTAGCGCCCGCCCAGCTTGGCCGACCAGCCAGAGAGCAGCCCGCCTGCTCCGAAGCGGGCGCGCCTCAGCGTCAGCAGCGCCTTTTCGAAACGCTCGCGCACGGCGGCCATGTCGGGCGATTCGGCGGCCTGCTCGGCACCGTTCTTCGGTGCTGCGATCAACTGGTTGACCACTGCCTGGTTGCCGCGCTGTGCGCGCCAGCGCGCCAGCAGCATCCACACCAGCACGATGGCGACCAGCACGCCGATCGTGATCCAACGGGCGCGCTCGCTTTCCAGCGGCCGCCACTCGCCGATCGACACCATCGGCCCGACGATGTGGATCACCAGCGCCAGCGCCAGCAGCACGACGGCTGCGAGCACCCAGCGGTTGAAGATCCAGCCCAGCACGCGCTTCATCGCGCACCCCCTGGGGCGGATGCTGACGGTGCCGGTTGGGCGACCGGCTCGCCGCTGCGGCCGACGAACAGCGTCACCTCGACGCGGCGATTTTGCGCACGCTGCGCGGGGTCGTTGTCCGGCGCGACGGGTTCGCTGTCGGCGCGGCCTTCGGCGCGAATCCGGTCGGCTGAGACGGCATGCGCCTGCAGCAGTTGCTTCACCGACTGTGCCCGTTCTTCAGACAAATGCCAGTTCGACGGGAAGCGGACGGTGCGCACGGGTGTCTTGTCGGTGTGGCCGGTGACGAGGATCGGCCCGCTGACCTTGGCCAGCGCTTCGGCGATGCGGGTCATCAGCGCTTCACGCTCGGGCATCAGCGTGGCGCTGCCCGAGGCGAACAGGCCGTCGCCGCGGATCGTGACGACGCTGCGGTCGACCTCGTCGCGCACGGTGACCAGGTTGGCCTTGATGTCGGACTGAAGAAACTGTGCCAGGCGTGGCTTGGCCATCACCGGTGGCGCCACGGTGACCGGCGGCGACAGGTGCAGCGCCTGGATCTGGTCGAACACCGGGTCGGAGCGTTCGCCCAGCGACAACGTCAGCGCCAGGTACACGCCGCTGAGCACGAGTGCTGCGACGGCGGCGGTGGCGGCCAGTGGCAACCAGCTGCCGAAGCGACGCTGGCGTGCCGGTTCACCCTGCCAGTGCTGGGCCAGTGCCGGTGCGTGGTCACCACGCTGCTGCTTGATGATGTGCGCGAGCCTGTCGCGCACTGCCTCGATCTGCGCGCGGCCGTTGTCGATCACGCGGTAGCGGCCTTCGAAGCCGAGCACCAGCGCGCAGTAGATCAGCTCCAGCAGGTCGAGGTTGGCCTCGGGCTTTTCGGCCAGCCGTGCCATCAGTTGAAAGACCTTTTCGCCGCCCCAGGTCTCGTTGTGGAACATCGCCAGCAGGCTGTTGCGCGACCACTCGCCGGAGCCGCCCCAGGGCGTGTCCGCCGCGGCCTCGTCGATCATCGTGCACAGCACGTAACGCGCTGCCATCACCCGCTCGCCGGGGATGCCGGCGGCAGCGGCCTGCGCTGCAAACTCGCGGATGCCCTGCGCCAGCGCATTGCGCAGCGCGACGGCGTCGTCGACATGGCGCGTGGTGCGCAGCGGCGGCACGGCCATCAGCAGCTTGTTGGCCAGCGCCACCAGCGGGTTCAGGCCCTGCTCGGGCAGCGCGCCGTCGGCGGCATGGCTGGCGTCGCGCGTCGTGTCGACAGGCATCGGCACCGTGGGCGAGCGGCCGCCCGGGTTCGGCCGGATGAAGGTGCGCTGATCGTCCAGCTGCGCGAACGGGTCGTTGAGTGCCGAGGGTTCCATCGCGGCTCCGTTCGTTACTGCCGAATGGCCCAGAGCTCAAGCTCAAGCCCGGGGAAGTCGCCCGCCACATGCAGCGCCAGGCTGCCGTTGCGTTCAAGCTGCTTCCAGAGCTCGCCGCCGCGGTCGAGCTCGAAGTAGTGGTAGCCGGCGTGGAAGGGCAGCTGCCGCGGTGCGACCGGCAGCGAGCGCAGGTTCACACCCGGCAGCTGCAGGTTGACGAGGTCGCGGATGCGGTCGACAGGCCCCAGCTTCGATTGCGCCGGGAAGCGCGTGCGCAGTTGCTCGGCAGGCATCTGCGCGTTGACCGCGATCACGAAGTTGGCGTGGCGCGCCAGCTCGGGGTCGGGGATCACCGCGGTGCGCACGCCGTGGCTGCGGTCGGTCAGCTCGATCTGCTGCGCATTGCGCTCGAGCACGGTCGACAGCATGCGGCGCAGGTCGACCAACAAGGGCGCGAAGCTGAGCTGCAGGTCGTCGTGCTGGTACAGCGGGTAGTCGGGCGGGTGGCGGTTGGCGGTCGAGAAGGTGGCCAGGTCGCCGGCCAGCTGCAGGCAGGCCAGGTGCAGCTCGCGCGGGTGGCCATGCGGCGCGTTGGCGTGCTGCTGGAAGACGGGCGAGGCGCGGTTCAACGACTGCAGCATCAGGAAGTCCGCCATCTCCGACACGCCGTGGCTCAACTGCCCCATGCGGCCGGCCAGCATCTGCGCGCGCTGCTGGACGAGGCCGTGCAGCAGCGAGGCCATGGCCGACAGCTGCGCGCTCGCGTCGAGCCGCGTCTGCGGGGCGACATAAGCGCGGTCGAGCACCACCTGGTGGTCGCCCCGGCGTTCGGCCACGCGGGCGATGCCGAGCGTGGCGTAGCCGTCGGTGGCGTCACGCGCGCGCATCAGGCGCAGGCGCAAGGCGCCGGTCTGGACCGGCTCGGGCTCGTCGTTGGCGCTGGTATGGTCACGCAGGGTTTCGTTGTTGACCAGGTAGCGGGCCATGTCAGCGGCAGCCGTGTTGTCGAAGCTGACCTCGGTCTGCCCCTCGCGGGCCAGCGGCGCGGCCAGCACCACCAGCTCACCCTTCATGTCGGCTGGCACCTCGAAGGGGGCCGGCAGCGCGTCGATCTGCGGCAGCAGGAACGGGGTGCCGTCGGGCAGCACGCCGCTGGCGCGCGTCAGGCCGATGCGGCCGAGTTCGAGCAGGCTTTCGTCGAGCGCCAGCGTCGAAAAGCCCCAGGCAAACGGCCCGGTGGCGCGCAGCCGCATCTCGACCAGGTGCTCGACATAACGAGCTTCTTGTTGGAAGTGGTGGGGCAGCAGGAACATGCCTTGCGTCCAGACGACCTTGCTGCGCCAGCTCATGTGCGCCCCCTACGGCGCTGCGCACCGGTCCCCCCGAGGGGGAGCGAGCGCCTTCGGAGCGGCCGTGCGGCACTCATCTCGTCACCGTGACAGTGACTGCCAGCGCGTCGGCGCGGATCAGGACCTTCTGCGGCTTGCCGGGTTCGACCGGGGCGATGGCGCGCCAGCGTGCGTGCTCCAGGTCGCGGTAGGCGGCGACGACGCCGATGAACTTGGTGTCGGGCGACAGCATCTTGGCCCAGGGCTTTGATTCACCGGGGGCAAGCGTCATCTCCTCGCGGGCGACGAGGTCGGCGGCGAGTTCGGCCTGGTCGCGCTGGTAGAGCGACATGAAGTCTGCGCCATTGAAGGCGGTGGCCGTCTTCAATTCGTACACCCGCAACATCAACGGCGAGGGCCGCTGGCTGGCGCTCGGGTTGACCGTTGCCGAGGCCTCGACCTTGCCACTGACTTTGGTGGGCTTGGGCGCACTCGCGCAGCCCACCACCAGCACCGCGGCCAAACAGGCCGAGCTGAACCACCACCCGCGCTTTGCACCGAGAAAGGTCACCTGACTGCTCCTGACTCTCGTGTCGAGAATAAGCAGCGATGCGTCGCCGGCGGGGTGACTTAGGTAATCGCGAAGAGGCTCAGCCCGGTGGCGGAGCGGTTGGTGCGCACATCCAGACACACGCTGTTGCGCGGTGCGGCGATCATTCCGGCCTGCATCAAGCCGCAGCTCGATGCGTTCATTCAAGGCCGACGGGCAACTGCGCCCGGCAAGGCACTAACTACAGAGAGGATAGATCCATGAAAACTCGCTTCACCATCATCGCCGCCGCCCTGGTGGCGCTCAGCGCTGGCTGCGCGTCTGTCGCGGTCACGGACGATGCCATCGAGCAGCGCACGTCCACAGCGCTGAGCTTGACGCCCTCCAGCTTCAAGGTTTCCAACCGGGTCAACGAAGGCGTCAAGACGACCTACCAGGTCACGACCAGCATGGGAAGGCAGTACAGCTGCTACGTGACTGGCGGCGTGTCGGTCGCCGGCCGAATGGTGTCGGATGCGATCTGTACCGACATGCCGGGCACCGTCGCAGCTGGCGCCGCGCCTGCCGCTCCGGCGCCGAACTGCAATGCGCTGCTCAAGGCAGCCGGCAAGTGCCAGTGACGCCGCTTCTGTAGCGCCGGCCCGTGTCCAGGCTCAAACCGTCACGTCACCCTAGCGCAGCACCTTCAGCGCGTCCGGGTTGACGATGTTGGTCGGTTGGCCGGCGACGAAGGCGGCCACGTTGTCGAAGGCGGCGCCGAAGTACACCTCGTAGCTGTCTTGCTCGACATAGCCGATGTGCGGCGTGCAGACGGCGTTTTCCAGCCGCAGCAGCGGGTGGCCCTGCAGGATGGGCTCGGTCTCGAACACGTCGACCGCCGCCAGGCCGGGGCGGCCGCGGTTCAGCGCCGAGACCAACGCTGCGTCTTCGAGCAGCTCGGCGCGCGAGGTGTTGACGAACAGCGCGGTCGGCTTCATGCGGCCCAGGTCGGACAGCGTGACGACCTGGCGCGTGCGGTCCGACAGGCGCAGGTGCACGCTGAGCACATCGCTTTCCTCGAAGGCCTGTTCGCGGCTGGCGAACACTGTGTAGCCGTCGGCAATGGCGCGCTCGCGCGATTCGTCGCTGGCCCAGATGCGCACGTCCATGCCGAAGGCACGGCCATAGCCGGCCACCAGCGCGCCGATCTTGCCGTAGCCCCAGATGCCCAGCACCTTGCCGCGCAGCTGCATGCCGATGCTGAAGTTGGGGGGCATCGAGGCCGATTTCAGACCCGACTGCTGCCAGGCACCGTGTTTCAGGTTGCCGATGTACTGCGGCAGCCGGCGCATGGAGGCCATGATCAGCGCCCAGGTCAGCTCGGCCGGCGCATGCGGTGAGCCCACGCCCTCGGCCACGGCGATGCCGAGCCGGGTGCAGGCGTCGATGTCGATGTGTGGGCCGACCTTGCCGGTCTGCGCGATCAGCCGCAACTTGGGCAGCTTCTCGAGCAGTTGGCGATTGAACTGGGTGCGTTCGCGGATGGCGACCAGCACCTCGGCGTCACGCAAACGGATGGACAGTTGGCCCAGGCCCTTGACGGTGTTGGTGAACACCTTGGCATTCAGGTCCTGCAGCTTGCTGGCGCAGCGAAGCTTGCGCACAGCGTCCTGGTAGTCGTCGAGGATGATGATGTTCACGCCCCCGATTTTGCACCGGGGGTTCGGCCCTCCCGGGCCGCCAGCCGTCAGCGAATGTAGCCGCCGGC
>Ga0307515_10015683_pt1 | contig 13943 bp, 10 predicted proteins | sample 17_EM_MG_FD_194513 | JGI IMG/M metagenome (GOLD analysis project Ga0307515, IMG submission 194513) | Populus trichocarpa ectomycorrhiza microbial communities from riparian zone in the Pacific Northwest, United States - 17_EM | ecosystem: Host-associated > Plants > Roots > Unclassified | place... | reverse complement strand
GAGTCGAAGTTTGCATCAGATGATAGATAAAGTTAATCATGCTGTTAGATTTGTAATTTTTTTTTTTTTTAATGTTCTCAGAATAAAAATGTGAAAGGAAATACATTGATGCACTTGGTAAATTAGGGGTGATTTTCTTCTCTGTTGCAACAGCCACCTCTCTAGCTTCAAACGGTCCGCTAATGATAGGAGCCAGTGATGCCATGGGTGGTTGTGCTAATTATGTTAGAATGATGATTAACCTATTTCCATTTGAAAGCAAGCTCCCCCCCTGCCATATCTTTGAGTGAAACTAAGCTGAAAACGGATCCTCGTTATATAACTCTGGTTGAGCAGTAGAGAATTTGAACGCATCCAAGGAGTTTTTTTTTTATATATAAAAATAAGCATAATATTTTTCCTCTGTGGGAGTCTCTACAAACCACAGTATATTCCCCAGTAGCGCGTGATGAGGAACAATCCCATCACCTGCAAGGTCCGCGGGAGCGGCCATTGTTATTCGAGATAGAGAAAATACAATTTCATATCAAAGAAGTAGGAGGACCCATAGTTATTAAACCAGATACGGGAATTGACCCGATTAAGGAGCTGGGTCCTGGGTTTTATGGGTCAATCCGAAAAATTTTAAAAAAAATATTAAAGTTTTAATATTTCATATGAAAAAATTAAGAAAACATCTATGTGAATATAGTGTTATAAATAATAAAATTTTTAAAAATATTTTGAAATTTTTATATTTCAAAATAGTGTTATTTTTTTTTAATTAAAAAAAAATTAAAAGAAGGGCACAGACAGTCCTAAATTTTCCCTATCTCTGCCAGAAATAAAAACAAGTTGCCGCCCCCCTGTTTTGGATTTTCTCTTCCAGAACCAGTAAAGTTTTCCTTTTCACTTGGCCAAAACAGCTGCCACATAGACCCAGCCACAACTTCTTTCATCTCTCTCTCTCTCAATCATCCTCCTGTCCTTTTGGCTAAAACTAGAGAGCCCCTCCTTTTTTTTTCCTAGCCACCTATTGGCCAAACCAAGAGACCCAACTCTTTAGGATGAAGCAGCAACTCACCACAGAAAATTAACTAACAATAGCAGGAATCACTATCAATGGTGATTTGCTTGTTTTCTGCATTATTTTTATTTTCTAGTAGCATTAAAGGTTTGAAAATCAAACAGCATAAACCATTTATTTATGTGTTTCTTTTCGAAGACTGGCCTCGCGCATGGCAACAAACTTGTCAGCCAGCTTGTTTCTGTCGGGCCAACTTCCATGAACTGGAGCATTTGCAAACAACAACTCATTATAGAGAAGATGAAGAAATAAGAAGAGAAGCCGAATGACAGAAACCACATTTGAAGAAGAACCGGGTTTTGTCCGGGTTCTCCCAGGTCGCTCGGGTTTTGCCGGGTTGTTGCACCTGCTTGTCTTTTAACAAACCTGAACCGGTCCAGCCACCGGGTCCCGGGTCAACCTGTCGGGCCGGATTTAATAACTATGGGAGGAACATGATCTTGACTCTCACTTTTTTTTTTTTAGATTAACGTGGTATTCGAGCCAGCTTGCGTGTACCTTGATTAATTCTACGGGCTTTGAAGTTAATGACCATGTAAACCTTTAATAATTTTAAAATTTCTAAAAAATAAATCTCTCATAATTTTAAGATTTCTATAAAATAAATCTTCAGTAATATTGAGGTTGAGTTATATCTCTCTCGAGAGTTGAACTCTCACTTTTTTCACGCTCATTGCTGCCTTTGGCAGCGTCCGATATTGTATGATATTAATTATAAGGAATTCGTCGAAAAACATTCAATAAATAAACAATAATTGTTGAGATTTTAAAGTCTTGCACTCCTCTGGCTATACTCCAAAACAAATGCTTTCAGTTTCCATTTATAGCCCATAGAAGAGAATCGAGACCATATTCATATCATGAATGGAAAAATCATTTCTGGTCAATTATGTAGTTTTTAGTTTCTACTTTCTACATCTGTCTTCCACCTATCAAGCTGTCCATGATGGAATATATTCCCCTGGCATAATTATTTGCTACATCGTTAATACAGCTCAGTGATGGAGATAGAATCTCTGCAAGGAAAGAAAGCCCTCTGAGGTTTTGATCATCCAGCACATTAGTCAGGCAAGAGGCAACTTGCATTTGACCTTCACATCATTCATTTTTTTAAAAAAATATGTACACGTTTCCGAACAGGTTTAATATTGGGATGCGTGCAGTGTCGTTTAATAAATTTGGCACCACTAATTTTATGATATTAACAATAGTTAATCACAGCATGATTTAAGTGTTTTCCTTTCCATCTCAATTTCTATAAATTATTAAATATAAAATAATAATTTATTTTTCAATAATCCACTTTACATTAAAATTATTTTCCATTATCAAACAACCAATTTAGTCATCATGTCTGTTTTAGTCTTACAAGAAAAACACTTAATTTAATAACTTTTAAATAACTGAAAAAAAACTACCTTTTCTTATCTTTAAAGTGGAAAATAATAACAAATAAAATAAAATATTGCTATCATTAGAAAATTTTATGATAAAAAATAATAATAATGATATAATAAAATTTATAACACATTAAAAATAATAAAATTATCTCATTTTTTTTTCGCCTGTATCTTTTTATATAAAATAGAAAAAATTATTTAAGGTTATATTTTATCACCGGGATGAAAAAATATACCTTAAGACTTAAAAAAATGTTTAAAATTACTCCCTGCCACCTGCCACGGCCCACCAGTATCGATTATTCAATCCAAAAAAAAACAGCGCACTCAAAATCTCTTTGCCTTCCGGTCCTTTTCGAAACAAAGAAAAAACAGTCTGCAGGACGTGTACTTTCCCTCACACCACCACCACCACCACCACCACCACCACCACAGCCATTACTCAGGAAAACCGCCGCATTGAACGGTGCCTACACTCTCCCCTGTTTCTACTCTCCCTCTTCCTCACTCACTCTCTTCCTCACGTATCTTCCTTTTCCCGTTGGTTATTTCAAGTTGTCTTCTTTTCTCTGTTAGCAGCATTATTTGTTAGTAAAAACCTCTTTAGCTTCTTGTTTTTGTTTCTTTCTAACTTCTTAGTTCTCAAAGTATCAATTTTTTAAAACTAATTTTAGTGTTTCTCGACGATCACACTCTCTACGTATCCGAAAATAGTAAGCGAGAAGGTTTTTCTTCAGAAAGAGAGAGGAGGAGGATTTTGATTTTCCTGGCAAGTTTTTTTCTGTATCGCAACTGGCTTAGTCTAGGGTTTTTGATTTTTTTTTAAAATCAGTCGTAATATTTTTTATTTTTTCAGAATGGGATTGCATGGTGCTACATTTTGATTTTTTTGCATGTATACTTGCCTTTACATTTAGGGTTTCTAAGTGACTGTATACCAAATTTGGAAAATTGCGAGTTTTGATTATTACATTTTGTGTTTTAGATGCTGTTATTACTTAAAATATGATTTTTATCTGGATTATGAGTAATTAGGTTTCTTGTGTTTGGGTGAGGATTTATTGAAATTAATATAATGTGATTGTATAGATGGATTCATTTATTCTATGCCTTTAGTTTTATTCATATGCATATGATATGCATTAAATTGATATTTCATGCAGTGATGCTATTAATTTGTTGTTAAAGTTCAATGACAAACCTTTTTGGAAGTTGTGATTGTGCTCGAATTCTAGTTTGGTTCTCTGTGTATTTGGCAACGTTTGAAAACAGGTTAATCATCTTATGGAAATTCAATGTTGATTCCTTTATGGTTAAGAAAAGTAAAGAAAGTTTATTTGTTCGAAGTTGGGAAGTTTCAGTTTATTTTCAAGAATTTCTGAAGAATATGGCTTGAAGGGATGCCAGTTGACTGTGCACCATTTCAGAGAATAGTTGATGCTGTCGTTTGTTTGTAGTTCTTAACAATGTTGTTCGCTTGTGCTGTTGTTTTTGGTTTAACAGTCCATTATCTTATGCTTGGCACTTGGTTTGATTTGGCAGGTTTATAAATGGGAGAAGCAAATTTGGCTCCAGGTTAGTTTTTATCCATTTCTGTAATAAAAGCCAATTTTGTTACGTGATAGAGTGTCCCGTGTTGGTGTTTGTTGTGTTGATATTTAAAATACAAATGAGTGATGAAAGTGGCAAGTGCCCTGTAAGTGCCAAGTCAATGTGAACAATGTATTTAAATACCATATAGAAGCTGTGTTTTGGATTCAGAAATTCTTATTTGTGCATATGGAAGGTTCCTTTGCATGAAGTCTGTGTTGACATGGTAATTTTGATTTTCCAGACCCGTACGTTTTGCTTATGAAAGACCACAAACCTATATGCCGGACACAGTGCCTAAATCCTCCTGCAGAACTGTATGCGCTCATTCTCTGATCATTCTTTTTTTTTTTTGTGATACTATTTTCTAAAATTGTTCTGGAGTGTAATTAACAGCAATTCATCACCACATCATTAGTAGGTAGAATCCGGGGCTCACTGTATACCTTAATGGTTGGTTATGGTCTACTGTACTTTGAGTCATTTCTGCATCTCTTTGTGTAAAAAGATATTTATCTGTAAAAAGGAAAAACAAGACTAAAGCAAAAGGCTTGTCCTATACAATCAGGCAGAGAAAATACAAGAAAAAGACAGGTCATTTTGCTAGTGTTCAACCATGTATTGATCATGAATTAACAAGAGCGACCATCTGGGTGATAATACTAATACGAGAAACTGACTTTTCTTTTCGAATGCTCATATTCCAGGTTGTTATAGTCAGGTAATTGCTTAGTTCTCTGCAGGAATTCTGCTGTTAACAGGGGTATTTGTTTTACATTTTTTGTTATTGTGCCATTACCTTTTTTTATTGTAAGTGCAAATCACTGAATAGATATACTTGTTCGATTCAACATCTGAACTTATACAATAGTGTTGATGAATAGAAATTTGAATTTTCTGACTAATAGATAATTGTCAGGCCAAAATGCTGGAGTTTAAGTGATATAGTTCCAAGAGCTAGGGTACATATCCTTGGTGATCTGCCTAGTTGCTTTTTGAGTCCTGCTCCCGAGTCTTCTCGTGACAAATTTGAATGGGGCAGATTTTTGACTTATCTTCAAAAGAAAGACTCGGTAAGGGCTGCCTATTATTTCAAGACTGGAAACATATGTCTTGGCCTGTTAATAATTTTAATTACCTATCCATATGAACATACTTACCCTGTACTAGCCAAAAAAAAAAAAAAAATGTAAATTGAATTTTTTGCTAATTATCTAAATTTGAGCTATAAATCGATAGCATGGGGTCACTCAAATAACTACAGTTGGAATGCTAGTGGCGCATTTTCCTTGTGTAACTAATATATAAACTGAAAAATAAACGGAGACCATTATTTTGTGTTAAATAGGTGTGCCAACCTGACACATACTGGTTTATCAAATGGATTTCTTGGATTCTCATGGTACCTGTTTGATAAATAAGTCATGCTTGTGTCAGGTTTTGATGTGAATATTTGATCCGTTGCGTTTGAGTTGACAGTTATCCAAATGATTTTACCTCGACTGACCTCATGGCACAAATTTCCTCCAGTAGTAGAAATACATACTTGCAATTTACTATGTAAAATACACTGTTGCAGATGCCAACATTGATCATTATTTTCTGGATGAAATGTATTCAGTCTTGATATTTTAGCTTCCTTTAACTGTTTTTCTTTCCCCCCTCCCAATGGGTATTTTTCTCCAAATCTATACTTTTCTCTGAGTAAAGGAGCACTACAACCATTGATCTTTCTGTAGCAAAATTTAGAAAGTAGTCTTTATCTGTGCATGCGAAATGGAGAAAGCAAAGTCCATGGGGTTAACTTCTACCAGTTTGGAAAAATGAGGCTTACCTTTTATGTTGATTGAGTTAAAGTTATCACTATTGGTCTGTTATATTTTGTTCCCTGAAGCATAACTTATAGAACTGACATCATAACTTTTGTAGGTTGGAATTGCAAAAGTTAAGTCCTGTCAATTCTACATACTTCCTCCTGATAAAGACTCAAATTTTAGCCATGTCCAAGTTGTATATCGGGTGGAGAAAACATGCAGTGGGAATGATGGTCAAGAACACTGTGAAGATAATGGCTCTCCTAGTGACAGGTTTCAAGGCCCTATTGAAGATCACCATGGTGGCAATACTGCAACTGAAACTTGTCGGAGACACCAGCCTCTTGCTGCGAAACAGGTTCCACCATCAGAGAAAAATTATGCTCAGGCACATCCAAGCTACCTGGAAACTCTTGGTCAAGTGCATTATGCATGGATTTTTGGTGCAATAGCTGAGCTTGTTGATAATTCCAGGGATGCTGAAGCAACTAGGTAATTTAAATTGAGCCAGTTGGTTAATTATTTCTTTTCCTCTTCTTTCATATACATAAATTTTAATTTGTACATTTGCATTTAACTTGTCTTGGTTTCATTGCGTTATTGATTTTGCTAGATGTGCTTCTAATCTCTTGGCTTATTTTTGACAGACTGGACATTTCTATTGAGGAAATATATTCAAAAAGAGCTGGCAAAGAAATTCCTATGTTGTCAGTTATAGATGATGGTCATGGCATGATCCATCGAGAGGTAGAGAAAATGGTTCGTTTTGGGCACAAGAAACCTGAGGCCGATGATCCGGATCGCATTGGAAGATTTGGTGTTGGATTTAAGGTAGCCTTTCTTGCTTTTATGTTTGCGGTTCTAGTACTAAATTGTTGTAAGTGCCTGTAAATTGTATTGATCAACTACTAACACCTATGCAATCATCTGGATGTGGGTTTCTCAGACTGGAGCAATGAGATTAGGCAGGGATGCTCTGGTTATAACTCAGACTAATGATTCCAGATCCATAGCCTTTCTTTCACAATCTTTAAATGAAGGAAAAGATGTATGCAGTGACCTATTTCTGTTTTTGTGTTAATTAGCTTTAATATTTGTTTTGTCACCTTAATTTTTTATTCTGCAGAATCTTGAGATACCCATTGTAAGCTACCGCAGAAAAGGACAGTTTATGGAAGTCGACACTAGTGTCCAGTTGGAAGCTTTAGCAAAGTACAACCTGAAAGTTATTAAGGAATTTTCGCCTTTTGATAAATATTTGATCGGTGCAAAAGCAGGTTTATTCCGTGAAAACCGTACAGGGACACAAATTTTCATATGGAACTTAGATGAATGGGGATCACAATATTGTTTGGAATGGGATCGTGGATTGACTGGTGGGAGCTCCTTTCATAAAGGTGACATTCTGATCCGTTCTAGAAGGCTCAGATCTCGTCCTGGCCAGATTAGCAAAACGGTAGTGTATTCTTCTCTTGATTTAGTTCGATAGTGAAGTAGAAACAAGTATAAAACAAGTAGCTTTGGTTTGTGATGAGCTTTGCTTCGCAGTCAATAGATAATTAACAAGAACATTGTATAAAACTACTGCTAATTTGAAATGGCATGGTTTTGAAATTTCTCACTTTCTGTTTTCCATCACTCTTAAAATTCTGAAAATCTGTTACCGCAGAAATTTCACTCTTTTTTTTCTTACAATTGTTTTTCTCTCTTCATTTACACTGTAGTTCCCATGCATGTCACTTTGTGTTGGGAAATATGTATGCAAATGCACACCATGTGCCTCAATGTCTATGCTCTATATTCAATCTCACTTATCTTGTGTTTTCTTTAATTCTAGGTTTTTTTAGATTACTCACTTAGGTCATATCTTGAAGTCATCTTCTTAGTTCCACGAATAAGGATTTATCTGCAAGGTTCATTGGTACGTGCTTGTTAATAAGATCTCTTGGTTCTTAGGTAGTGTCTGTTATTAACTATATGCCTTTCTCATTTCATATTGGTTATTATCTTTTGAGAAGGTTAAAAGTCGACCACTGGCGAAATATTTGAATCAGACTTCGGAAGCAACTGGTAACATCATGGGGAAACGTGTTCATTTAACTCTTGGTCGCTCTCAGTTGGAATTTGAGCAGGCAAATTGTGGAATATTTTTGTATTGGCATGGTCGATTAATTGAGGTGAATTTCTGTTTTATGATGTTACTTTATCCATTCTTTACAGCTTGTGACATTTGCTTTCTTGTGTGTTTTCACTTTTCTCATCCTTTCACCTATCTTCTTTAATGACATTGGAGCCAATTGAGCTTTGGATTGCATTTTATGATGCTCATTGAAATGTATATTACCTTTCTGTTCCTTGGAATCATTTTTCATGGTTAATCAGTTTGCTAGGGCTTCCAATATTTCTATAGCTGAGTTTCAAGTTTACATTGTATTAACTGTCCAAGAAGTTATGTTAAATAGGGATCTCTCTCTTTCTAACCGGAAGGGAGATGCTAATCGTGAATGCTCTTGATTTTGGTTTGTAAACAGATTTTTATATATGATTATAGTTGCCTTTCCATTTCTTATTGGGGCAGGATTCCTTTTCCCTTATAATCTCAAATCAATTCCAACGCATTCCTTTTATTAATGTGCCATCAGGTTTCATTGTTTCAATCTGACATTTGTCTTCCCATTGTAGGCTTATAAGAGAGTTGGTGGCATGATTCACAATGGCGATTGGGGTCGAGGCGTGATTGGTGTCATTGATGTTACTGATTTAATGGTAGGCAATGTTTCTTTTTAGATATTTTTAGTTGTTTAGCTTATTTGTATGTTCTATTTCCCATTGCACGTTTGGTACAAGATAGAGATGCTTGCAAGAAGACTTGCTTTCTTAGACTGCTTTTGGTCTCGATTGGTTTGAAGAACATGTAGACATATATTTCTTGCAACACTATTATGTTTGGTAATCTAAGATGAGCCTGGATACCTTTACTCTTTTCTAGTCGTTGAAAGTCTGAGATAAATACTTGAAGTTTACAAATAAAATTTAATTGTGCATGGAGTGCTATGTTTCATGGATACAAACAGAGCAGAAATTTGGAGTTCATGGTCCTGTTTTATACATACAAAGTAATAATATGGATATGATGCTTACAAGAAAATTTGGTATTTCTGTTCATACAACATCTTGAATGCCCTTGCCTCCAACTTGCATTCATTTTATAGGATGCATGAGAAGATAGTGATGCTGGTATTATTATAGCACCAACTGCAGTTTTCAGCTTTCTGTAGCTATGATGGTGGGCTTATGTTTTTAGTTTTCTGATTTTGTGGAAATTGAAATCTAACTCTATTAATTAACCAAAAGCTGGCTGATAAAACCAAGGATGTGTGTATGTCATGAATCTGTTCATTTCAACTGATAAACCTATTTCGGCAACCTGGAACAGAATGAAGGAAATGGCCGGGTGGGCGTGCATAATGCCAAGCAATCTTTCCTTGATTGTGAACCGTATGCTCGACTAGAGGCGTGGCTGGGAGCGAAGGCAGATGAGTATTGGACCAATAATTTTGAAACGCTGAAGTTGGTAAGGACCTTTTATTGATTGTGGGATTTAAAAAAAAAAAAAACAATTATGAGATCAGTTTTCCGCCACTGATTTTCTGTGTATATGTTCTTTTAGAATTTTCTTTCATCAAAATGCAACCTTCATCATACTGATGGATGCTCTTAAAAGATTTTAGAAGATATATGGCATATGTAGAACACTTTATTTTGCCAAATATAACAATGAATGAAACAAACATAGTATGACAAAGATGGATTTGCCGATTGCTGGGAAAATAGTTTTCAAATCTCTTTGAAAAATGTCTGAATGGTGGGTTGATGATGCGACATAACAGGCTTACTGTGTTGCTATCCAACTAAGAAATTAACTCAAGTGGCTTGGTGATATGTAGTGGGGACGTTCTATTTTAGACATGCAGCTTGTTGCCTTGTTCTACTTTCTTCTATAATCTATTTGAGAAAAATGTTGTTTATTTCTTCTAGACACTTTAGTCTTCCAAATTTCAGTAGTAACTAGCAAGCATAGAGGTTATGTATTGGGAAGATGAACTATCTTTTGATTGGCAATGACTGGTTGCCATGTATTTTTAAAATGAAACAATCTTAGATTAGGGGATTGATTCAAATATTCAATGGTGCGGCAAGAAGTTCTTTTTCTTGTCAGTTTCCCCATTTTTTTACATTCACTCATAGTGTGTTCTTAATGAATCTTTATGGATTTCCTTATTTTTTTTTCCAGTTTCCCTAGACATGTTTCATTTATGCACTCTTTACTTCTCCAGAAAAAAGGTGGTTCCCTGTACAAACCTGACCACGAATGGGTGCAGTGTGATAAGTGCAGGAAGTGGAGGATGTTGAGTTCGGGGTTTGATGTTAAAACATTACCTGAAGAATGGTAATTGCATTTCATCATATGTTTTACTGTTCATTTGTTCACAGTAGATCATTCATTCATATCCTTGAATACTCTTTCTTGTGCTTGTCTTGTATAGCATGATTCATTATTATCCAACACTCTTTTGGAGAAATACTTGTGTCAAAAGACAGGAGGATGTCTTTTGCCTTTTTTTTGGCTATTCTATGTGGGCTGCGATTCCTGCTATCAGCCAGATCAATTTTGTAGTAACTTTGTGGTTGTATAGGAGAGCTGGATCCATTTCTTTTGTTGGGAATGTTTTGAATTTTCATTGCTCCTTGGTAGAATATAGTTTGCGACCTGGCAGGACAAGGAGATCAATTCATCAAATTTGAATTTTGAGGGTGGATGGTTGACTGATACCCCCTTGTCCTGGATGCTGTCAACCAGGGAGAGGCTTGCTATCGTACTCCAGGAGTATCCTCCGCTGTAAAGGGAAAAGTCTTTTCTGAGTCCCCAATATTCATCTCACCATAATAGATCTTTGCTTAATGTGACAATGTTGTCCTTCTCAATTGGATGGGACATTGTCTTAACATGCCTTCTGCTCCTCCTGTGTCCTTACCTGTTGTCATCTGTTGGCAACAATTTTTTCTTTTCCTGCTGTATATTATATTCTGATTGTATTATGCATTGGCTACCTAGAGATTTTATCGAACAATATTAGCAGACATGCATGTACTTACATTCATTATGAGAAGGATTGGTCTGCATTTTTATGCATTTTGGTGTCCATGGATTGTATACTTGTTTTTGTTGAACAGGTGATAATGCTTCTTTTTTTAACTGTAAGCTTCTATTGTAACAGGTTTTGTTATATGGGTCCTTTCAATGGATCATGTGAAATCCCAGAGCAAAAGGTTGATCGTGGGGTGATCACAGTGTCTGCAAAACAAAATAGACAGGATATAAAAGATGTTGACGATGATGCTATGATCAGTTCAGATGGTAAGCCATCAAAGTCTTTTATTAATAAATTTTGTGCTGCGCCAGATAATTAAAATATCTTCTGGGATGGCCTACACTTATGGAAATTTTGTTTTTTGCAATCACATTGCTCGTCGTCGTATCTCTTTTTTTATCCCTTTTCTTTTAGTGCATCAATTCATGAAAGCATGGTTGGATTGCAGCATGTTAGTATCCAATTCTTGGTGTACTTCCACTCTATCACTTCTGATATGTTATGGAATGATATGCTATTTTTATGATGTTCACTATGCAGTTAAAATATGATGCTTGATTCAATGAACAATCCCCATTTTAACCACTTTTGGTTATGCTCATGTCAAACGCTGTTAAATTGTTCCAGGTTTACTGGTGACCAGTGACCATATCGAATCTGTTTCTGATACTTGGTTTGTAATAGGTATTAGCGATGAAGATTCTAATCAAACCGAGAGGGATGGCAAGCGAGATTTAAAGAGGTTAAGGAAGGGACTGCCGAGGGCTTGTAAGAAGGGACCTTGATAACTGGTGGTAACTCTGGTTTTATCAAATGTTGATACAGCAACTATTAGTTACGTCCATTTTGTTTTGAAATCTGCGTTAGTGCATTTGCATAGAACTAAAATACCAGAATAGGTCAACAATTCTCCACATATATCATAGTATTGCCACCGTCCAATTGTAACTAGTTCACTGGTTTTAACCAGCTCAAACTATACCATCTTTTGTAAAGAAGAACAATATCCTGTTCCTAGACTCTAGTTCCTTTTGTTCTACTCCTGTTAAGGTTTAAAACTGATTTTCATTGCAGTACATGTTGAGTTACAACTTCCGAATCATCACTCATTTTTAAGTATTATAGGATTTACAATTGTTCTTTGCCGAGACAAGGACTGGGGAGAAATAACCCTGCCCCATCCAGTTCCTTTTTTCATTGCAGTATCAATTTTTAGTACATGTTAAGGAACAAATTCCGAATCATCACTCTCCTTTTCAAGTGCTCTGGAAATTTACAATTGTTCTTTGTAAATGAAGAGCAAAAAACCTGTCCCGTTTATTTCCTTTTGAATGAGGTAAGATTGCATTCTAACAGGATTTGTACCTTAACTTTGTTATTTGAGCAAGGAAATTTCACATGCTTTTGTGAATAATAATAATAATGGGATGGTCAATTTCTTCTTTTCAATACCTAATCTCACCCTTCCAATCCAAGGAAGAACTGTCAATTTTTGGGATAGATTTCCTATCCAGAGAAAGAGAATGTGAACAGGGTTAAAGTAACAGCAAGCTTATTATAAGAAGCAAACTGTGTCGCAAGACCTGTTCTTATAGTTTTCTTTCTGCCTTCTTTACGAAACACCTAGCCATGAAAATGAAATCTAGGCATTAGATACCTCAGGCATACATAAATCAAATCACAGAGTTTTGTCTTGCAAATTGTGCAATCTCAGTCGAAAGATGGTGATTGTAAAATATGTTAATCACTGTAAAATCAGTTACTGGGTAAGTAATTACATCACAGATTGCATAAAAACGTTTGAAAAAACAAAATTTTTTATCTTCAAGAAGAGATTTATATAGTAAAAAAGAAACAAGAACAGAGCAAAAGGGTGCAAGAGAAATCAGATGGTAGTGCATGTTTTTGAGATCATCATGGTTTGATGACAGAATTTTCTATGATAAGCATCATCATATTTTCTTTCTTGCATGCTCAACAAGCAGTACTTGAACAATAAATCAAAAGGCAAAGGAAAAAAATATTATGTGAAGAAGAGAATCAGATATATTAGTAGTCAAACACCATCAAGCATCAAAGAGTTGATGCTTGTAAGACTGGGGCGACAATTACTATCATCATTTTCTTCTTTATCAAAACGCATCACAACATTGCAAAGAAAAAGTTGATGGGAGAGAAAGACACGGTTGATCTAGCAAGAACAGAGAGATGACCTGTGGGCAGGTTTGTGTGGCTGAACAAGAAACGGAGGGTGTATTTAAAGAGGGATATTAGGGTTTTTAGGGTTTGGAGGTTTCGTGGGTTTGTTAAGCCCAACTTCAGAAAAATCTCTTGGGGGAATGGGTTCTAGGCCTGCCTATGGCTAATTTTTTTTTTACTCTTCATGCTATAAAAAATATGTTATTTCTCAATAAATAAAAAAATAAAAAATAAAATGCTAGGAAAATAATATTTTTAAAAAATAAGTAACAAGTAAAATCTTATTAACTCAAAAAAAAAAAATAGTAAATGGTATTACCCAAAACTAACAAGTAAAATCTTATTAACTCAAAAAAAAAAAAAATAGTAAATGGTATTACCCAAAACATATAATAGTCTTTCATATAACTATTCTTCATATTTTTAAATGAAAACTTTTCAAACCTGTATAGATTTCTTTTTATTAAAATAGAACAAAATAAGCTTGATATTTTTTTAAAATTAAAGTATCTTGTATTTAATTTTTATCAAATAAAATAAAATAATAAAATTCAAATTCGTGATCACTTGGTCAACAAGACCCTGATATCATGTCAGAGAAAAATTGATTTATATAATTTTTTAATAATTAGAACAATAAATGTTGCTGTCATTACATAATAATAATAATAATAATAATAGTAATAATAATTATTATTATTATTTAAACAGTAAAAATATT
>Ga0307515_10015682_pt1 | contig 13943 bp, 8 predicted proteins | sample 17_EM_MG_FD_194513 | JGI IMG/M metagenome (GOLD analysis project Ga0307515, IMG submission 194513) | Populus trichocarpa ectomycorrhiza microbial communities from riparian zone in the Pacific Northwest, United States - 17_EM | ecosystem: Host-associated > Plants > Roots > Unclassified | place... | reverse complement strand
CCCCCCCCCACCACCACCACCACCCTCTCCTCTTCCCGTTTTTAGGAAATTTTTCACCTTATTTTTCAAGTATGTGTTTCTAACTGTATTGCTTTAGTCACAACTTGGTTTCTCTTTTTGTTGAATATTTCTGGTTACAAGTTAAATTTTTGTAATGATTTATTCTTTCAGAAATTAGTTTGTTAATTTAATTTTTAAATTTAAATAAAAAAATCAACCTACCCTAATATATAATATATAAAAAGTGAACAAATAACTAATCTTTCTTTCTTTTTCTTGTCTAGAACCCACCCAAAAATACCACATCTTTCCAATTTCACAAACATTAAAACTATCAATTTAATTCTTCAATGCCTCTGTCCTTGCAGCCGCCGCCATCTTCCAAATACCAATTTCTACGAAGATGGAACAATTTGTTAGAATAATTTGGTTGATTTGAAAACCCTGGACTCCCCAAAAATTAACCACCCTTGTTTCATGTCCACATTCACACAGTCTGAGCAAGCAAAAAGAGCTGCTGAGAATGCAACACAAAGTGCAACAGATGAACCAAGGCCAGAACCAAGTGGAAGTTCAGAAGTGACGACTATGGTGGCAGGTTTAAATCTGAGATGGGTCAACATTAAAAGGTACAACATACCCTATGGATTTTTGCCTCTAGAATAATTGAAAAACCCAGATGGGTCTCCACCTCATGCGTAAGAATTGTCAATGCCTTAAAAAAATACGAGACATCGCAAAGGATTTGAATTGAGAGAGAAGAAATTGAAGGAAAGGTTTAGAGAGATTTCGTTGGAGGAAAAGAAAGTTGAAGACGGGTGCGTGGACGTTGAATTGATAGAGAGAAATGATGTAAAGAGCTTCAATACCCAAGTAAAAAATGAGTAGAGGGATAACAATACTTTTGTGGATTATTTGGCTGAAGCGAGTATTTGTTTTAGGGTGAAAGCAAATTTTCTTGAATGAACGGTGGAGAGATCATGATCCGATGGGAATTTAATATGGTTTTTTTTTTTTAAGTTGTTGTTAGTGATTTGGTTTAAATGAGTAAAAGAATGGCAATTAAGTTGTTCTCCACTGCTTCCATGGTAGATTTCTTGGCACAACATCATGCACTTCAGTAAGGAAGCAGTACTTCTCTTGTGCATTATCTCTACCCTATCATGTCTATCAGTTTGTTTTCAGAATCTTACATTAAAAATTATGTTACTTTATAATTCAATGGACAAATAAAAAGTTAATGATACAACTCAAAAACATTTCTATTGATAATAAATATAATTAAATGTTTTTTTATATTTCAATAAAGTGAATTAGTGTATTTTGATTTGTTTTTCAATTCTTTTGTGATTTTCTTTTTTATTATACATATATATGTGTGTATTTATTATTTATTAATTATTTTTCTTAGTGATTGAAGAAAAAACTGTACATTGATCCTCATAATATTAATGACAGCAAAAAGGATATATATATATATATATAAGATTTTATTAAAAAATATGATTTACTGACTATTTGAGCATTGTTTCTTTTTAATATCTATAAAATATTTTTGATGATTTTAATCTTAATCTCTTGGCATTATAACTTATTTGTTAGGAATAATGTTTCTTTTTAAGGTTAGAAATTGTTTTTTTCTTTTTTATATGTAATTTTTTTATTTGATTTCTTATTGTCCTTGTTCTAGCATTCAAATCTTTCTTCTTTTCTTTTTTTTTTGTTAGTGAATAGAAATCCAATTCATCCATAGATTGAATTGAAGTGAAAAAATTATGAATAGTCTACTTATTGATTGGTGAATTCTTTTCTTTTTTTAGTTTCATTTAATTTGTATATTTCTCTAAATCTAAACAATAAAATTTGATTTTGAAAATTTATTTATTATTTCTTTTAGGAATAGAATACCTTTGATGAACCAATTTTTTGTTTCTTTTGTAAATGTAGATCTCGTGTGAATCAACAAAGAACACCATGTAATGCTAAATACTCATCAATAATGAAGTAATATTGTGAGGGAAAGGTGAAAAGAACATCTATCAGGGAGTGAAATAGAACATGAAATCGTTATCTCCCTGGGAGGAGAGCGAGGCTCTGACTACATGCCTGTTAAAGAATGAGCCAGCAACTCATAGATAGTGGCTTCGTTAAGGGAATCCACCAGAGCCATAGCGAAAGGGAGACTTCATAGGCAATTGTATCTACTTATAGACCTAAACTTAGATGATCTATCCACCACTAGGACGAAGCTTGAGTGAAACTAAGTAGAGGTCCAAACCGACTAATATTGAAGAATAAGTAGATGAGTTGTGGTTAGGGGTGAAATGTCACTCTAACTCAAAGCTAGTTAGTTCTCCTCCAAATACGTTGAGGCACAGCAGTTGATTGGATATCTAAAAGTAAAGAACGGTTTCAGTACTGGCTATGAGAGTAATACCAAATCAAGACAAACTCTAAATACCAGGTATGATCTCAAAATAACAAGGGTCATGGCCAGCCAGTGAGATGATAAAGGATAAATTTCATTGTTGAGAGGGAAACAACCCGGATCACCAGCTACGACCCTTAAATGACTGTCTTTCTGGAGAATTAGATAGTCTTCCTGAACAAGCCTTTTATTTGATAGGTAACATTGATTAAGCTACTGCAAAGACTATAAACTTAGAAATGGAGAACAACTTAAAGAAATGATATTAAGTCTTTGTGAATTGACCCCTAATCGAATTTTTTTTATTTAGAAGTGAAAAAAATCATTTTATCTACTAATAGTGGACAAATTGGTGTATTACCTAATCACGCGCCTATTGCCATAGCCATTGATATTAGTAATTTAAGAATACACCTTAATGACCAATGGTTAACGATGGCTCTGATGCGCGGTTTTGCTAGAATAAGTAATAATGAGGTTATTGTTTTAGTAAATGATGTGGAGAAGGGAGTGACATTGATCCATAAGAAGCTCAGCAAACTCTTGAAATATCATAATCAAATTCTATCTAATACAATGAAAAAATTTTAAATTAAAAAAAAATAAAGAAAGAGAAATAAAATGGAATGAAAAATATCAAAAAATAATAAAATTAAGGTGGCTAAAAAAACTTATTAGATACCATGGACTCAAATATCTAATAAATGTTAACCTATCATAATGTTATCTGCTTCCAATGCCAATAAAAAATAACTCATCCAATGGTATATAACATCTAGAAAACTTCCAAATAAAATGTGCCTCAAGCCAAAAATATCACAAGTATCGCTTCGTCCCAGACCATTGCAAGAAAAACTAGATCAATATAGTTGTATGTAAACTTAGATCAATAGCATGATGAACCAAGAGGTCTCTAAGCTCTATTGTTAAGAATAATGAATTATTTTTTTTATTAATAGCATTTAACCAGTCGAGCAACCATATGCTTCGACCTACATTGAAGGCTGGACTATTCGTTGAAGATAAAAATACATCAAACCCACATGAAGTTTTACCTTGAGTGGATTGTATCCATTGGGAAAATATTGGTTCGATCAATATTTGTTTCTCTAGATTTTCAAAAGTAAGCATGACATCATTATGAACATAAAGTCCTAAAGTATGGGATCCTAAAAAGAGGTTGACCCAACTTAAATAGGATATGATAACTTCTTTATGATCTAGCATTCTTGCCAATATAGTATCCTCATTCTGTTTTTTATTGTGATTTTTAATAAACAATATATAGCTCCGTGAACAAAAGCTCCTCTCATAATGAATCTTGTGATGTATTGGTGATGAGTATATAATGCAACTTAAATAGTAAAGTCTTGTGCTATGAACACATAAGCAGGTAACAAGTACATATGTTGACCTACTAAAGAAGTAATAACCCCTAAAGAAGCTAGAGAAGTAATAGTTGAAATGAAGTGAATTATTGATTGTATCATAAAGACCTTTATGCCCATGCCCTAATCACTCCTTGAAGGAATATGTGTTTTTAAAAGATCTTTTATATTGTATCTAATCCTGAAGTTAGTTCAATACATATGACTGGAAATGAGAAAAAGAAATGCAATAGCTAAATTATGATATGCAATATTGGTTAGCCAAAAAGGGAAGGACGTATCCCTTTAGAGTAGTAAAATCATGATTGGGATAAGAGATCCAAAGCTACGGAACTTGGGTGTGGGTCTTTTATTAAAATAAAATGGCCTTACTTTTTATCTATTTTCTTTTTATTTCTTTTTTATTTATATTAAATTTAAAATATATTTTTTGTATCGTTAATGTTGAATCTTTCTATAAAATATGTCTAGACTAAATCAGTATATATTTTTTTACGCCTTGTAACTCTTTTCTAATCATGTTTGGGCAGAATAGCAGAGTAAGTACAAGTATTAGTAGCATAGCAAAAACATGCTCTTCATCATTAAATTCATATATTTGGTCATGGTAATTTTTTCCTCCTAAGAGAATTAATGACTGCATCTTTGGTGCACTTACTAGTACTAGTAAATCTAAAAATTCTTAATTGGCTAGTTGTAAATAGCCTCGGATTATGGAACAAAGAATTATACCGGACTTACCTACACCGAGGTATTGATGGTGATTCTTAAATGTCACAAAATAGAATGATAAGATAAAATGGAATAGAAAAAAAAAAGCACAGGGAAAGGCTACTCTTAACTGTCAAAGCGAACCCTTTCATTCTGAATTAAAGAATTCATAATGAATCAAATTTCCCGTTACAAAACTTTTGTTATTAGGTTAGCCATACACTTAAAATGTTTCTAGTGATTCACATGGCATCATCAAATAATGCAAGTCTTGGATAAGAATGTACAACTCACTAGAACACCCTTGTTAATAATCCTTTACTCCGACAACATCTAGGGTTCCTCAAACAATGTGGTATCTTACACCAGGTAAATCCTTCACCCTTCTCTTTTTTACTAAAACTATAAAGTGTTCTTGTGAATTATGGCTAATACTAGGTATATAAGTAGTGATTTCAAATCTAGAGGTTAATTATACTTTGACAAGTTTACATAAGGCAAAGTTTGGTTTTTTGAGGTGAATGTGGAAAAATTGACAAATAAGTCACCTTTACTTCCACTCTACAAAACTGTACATGGGATTATCATCTTAAATGCCTTGTTCAATTCTTCTAAAGTCATTGGACCCTTTTCATTGGTCGAGAAACTATTACCTTCATTCACTCAATCCCGAAGAGTAACTAGGACAAATTCAGTCATGTTTTCATGTTCTAATTAAACACTTTCCTTTTTTATTATTCTTAAAGGAGAAGATTCTATTTTTTACCAAACATATGTGTATCCAATCATGATCTTATAATAATAATAATAAGAGATCTTATTCGATCAATCTTTTTGCCCCTCATTCTTTGAGAATCAAAAAGGTATTTTTCAAGTTTGAATTGTTCATTTGAAATCTGGGCTCTACATTATTTATTTTATTATTTTATATATTATCTTCCCTCTCTTTTCTTTTTTATTATCTTCCATCATTCCTTAAGTCCCATAGATTTGATGTTGTAGAATTTGACCCAATTTCTCATTAAGTGTGTTATAACTCAATTTTAGTCTGTTGGCTTTTAAATTAATTTTATGGGAATTAAAATTTAAAATTAAAAGATCATGGATTTATTTCGATGAAAAGTGTGATTTATAAACTTGTGGGGAAACTAGGGACCAATGTGCTTTTGTCATTCTCTTCTTATTATCAAGATAATGATAGTTATCTGTTTTTAAATTTGATTATTTATCAAATTCAAATTTTAAAAAGAAAAATTGAGTTTGATTAAAATTTTATTTCTCATACGTAATAGAACTCTTACACTATAAATACAAATATCAATGCATGTTCACAAGAGGAGGAGGCCATTATAAGAAAATTTGGGGAGACCAAAAAAAAAATAAGAAGAGAAAGGAGGAAAAATATTAGACCTAAACCTAGCCGCCCACATAAGAGAATAAAAGGAAGGCAAGAGTAATTACCTCAGGGAGACCCCCCAGCCTTTCCACCAAAGAGACTTGCCTTTAGTCTCGCTCACATTCTTGTCAACTTCTCCTACCTTTAAAGGTGTTTTCAAGGCCTTTTAAATAGATTATCACAAGCCTTGGATCTGGGCAAATAAGAAGGTCACACAAGGGTTTGATACAATTCTGGCTGACAAGATGTAGCATTTGAAATTGTCCATGTTGTCTCCTTCTTGATGACAAACCCAACTTTTTGAAGTAGACGAACAAGTGGACCGATTGCTTCAATTACAGCCTATAAAATTTCATGAACAAGCAGTTATATTAGAGATGGTCCAACATGTTTCCTTCTTGATACTCTTTTTATAAATGTTGGCCAACAAGTTCAAAAGGCAAGGCAGCGCTTGATGATTGATGATACACCTTCAAGCCTTCAGCACCATCAATCATCTGAGCATAAAGATTTACACCCCCAGGTTCAATAAAAAGAAAAACATCCCCACCTTCAGACACATAAAAAAAAAAAGCACTCGGCGTTCCACTTTTTTCCTTTTGTTGTCGTGGAAGTCCTGCAGATAGCATCGCCTCTTTCTCTCATCATTCAGCTCCTCGCTCACGACCAGTCACCACACCAAAGTCTTATGGTGTAGTTTCTTCTCCTCCAGCAGTGCAACCTTTTCTTTCATAGGCACAGTGAGTTCTGAAAAGCAATAGCAGCACCTCCTTCTTCTGCTCCAACGGCGTCCACATCAGTAGACCAATAGTGCAACTTCTTCTTCGCCAGCACAACAATCTCTTCACTGGCGCTTCTCAACAGCCTAGTCGTCTTGCACTAGCTACAACTGTAGAGTCGTTTTCAACCTCGACAACCATCACTGACTCGCAACCCCTAAACCATCGGGAGCAGGTATTAGCCGGAACAGCAGCCTAGCAGTGCGACCAGCTTCATCCCGGTCGACGCCACCCATCGTCTTCATCCCCGAGCACCAGCTTCATCCCTGCACCAGGTAAGCTCTTCTCGTCTCTATGAATGCATAAACTTAATTCACTCTATTATTGTGTATGTGAATTTTAATTCACCAGTAATTCATGTACGCGGGTCTGCTGCTGGCCAACCGGGTTACTGGTTTAGGCCAGTAACTGGGTTGGGTTGCTGGATCCAGCCTAGCCCGTACGGTTGGGCTAGATCCAGCCCTTAAAAAAATAAAAAATAAAAAAATAGTTTTTTAAAATTCAAATTTAAATTTTGCGAATTTATTCACTAGTGTCATAGTCAGGAATACCGTACTTTTTAGGTTAAATAATATTTACCAACGTCAGAGTTGAAAATATTCGAAGGCGAATATTCACTGACACCAAAGTCAGGAATATTATAGGAAGTCCATAAGAATAAAGTATAAACAAACTCTTAAGCAATTTAGACAAAATTAGCAATGCAGTCTGCTTTAGGTAGGATGTTTAAGGGGTGATAGTATCTTCCCTTTCGCGTAACCAGTTTCATATCATAGAATCTTTGTTGACCAGTTAGGGTTCTTAATAACTATAATACTAGGTGGCGACTCCTTAAACTAGACATTTCCCCTCAATGAACAAGATGTCAAATATCTATTTTTTTTTCAATCAAGAAATTTTAATTGATCATCTTGATGTTCGAGTGTGACAAAGTGGAGGGTACTATATAAATCAGGTTGATTTTTTTTTTATCATAAGTACTATATGAAATCTTTAGTTTTTTCCTTTTTCCCTACCTTTATCCTATAGGTACAGTGTTTAAATCAATAGATAACCTTTTCTTATCTATCTGTATGGATTGATATTATTACATTTTAGTTCCTTCTCAAGACCTCCCATGGAAAATCCTGAATTGGATCCTAAATTGACGGGTTAGTGTGAGCTTATCCAAGCGGTTACACACTTTTTAAATATGAATCCATTTTCTAAAAGATCTTGGCTTTCATGCTTTAGTGGGTCTCTAAGATCCTTTCAATAACTTATGTTGTGTTGAAAAGATATCTATATGATCCAGTCGATTGTGTAAGGCACATGGTAGCAATAGAACCAGGGAAAGTATATAGAAAAGATAATTTTTTTTTCTATTCTTTTATATTCTATTAGTATTAGATTAGTATCATTTAATGATCCCAGCTTAGTAAGTCTTTTCTTCCAAGATGAACTGTTGGTACTAGTCCTATATTTTGTCTTTATAAACCGAGGAGAAATCAACCTTTTTCAAATATACAACATTGGTTCTAGCAATTCAATGGAGTTGGATTCTCATGTCAATCTGAATGAATCACCCTCTAATGGATATTCAACTTATTCACATTCAGATCATGAACATTTGGAATCCATAATATGCAACGACACATTGATTTTGCTAATTTGAATTGAAAGGTGATATTTGGTCTATATATAACATCATATCCGTAGTTAGTGCATTCATCCTAGTTAGAAGCTCCAACTCTGTATCAAGGTCATTGTCAATATTGTCACTCACATCACTATCATTAATATCGTCTCAATTATCAATAAGAAAACCCTTAAGGTTGTTATCCAGAAACTTGTTTAGAAATATTATAATGAAAGGAACATAGGAGCTTATTGCTACGTATTTGACCAAATAAGACCATCCAATTCCTATAGAACTTATCACTAAAATACCCTTCGAAAGGGATAAAGCTAAGCGGAGTGAAAAAGGTTTTCCTAAGATGGAAAATGAAAACTATTCACCCCACATGAGGTTTATGAATAAGTGATTTTCTGATAATGAGCAAGGGATATCCATCATTTTGCTAAAAAGTATGTAGTTAACTCATAATTCATTAGATACCTTTTATATGAATGTCAACTAAGTCTTTTGTAAATTGCTCCTGGCTTTTTAATCATTTGATAACCAAAATCATTCTTTGATAAATGATCATTATGGGTCAGACTCAATAGAATTTGATCAATCTTTTTTTTTATTGAAGGTGGAGAGCTGAACCAAGAATTCTTTTTCCTTTATCATCAATCGAGTCATCGTTTGCGATCAAAGATTTGATTTTATCATCAATCCAATCATCGTTTATGTTTTTTTTCTTCTTATCAATGAATAAATCTCTTTACTTGTATGACTTAAATGTCTCATATTTGTTATAAAAAAAAAAGTGATTTGATTGGTAGGATTTGGTATGATACTTACAAGATCAATGAGATTGATATTCAAAAACAAATTTAAAACGTATTGATGTGACCCTATAAGCATGACCATCACCCTATAACATGTTGCTACCAGAAGAAGAACCTCGTATTTCTTTTAGCAAATCTCCTAATTTTTCCAAAGCAACTAGAAATAGATTATTTGAACTAGAAAGAATTCATTTCAGATGTAGAATACTTATCTAGAAGTTTTCGTAAATCAATTATATATGATGGAATCATCAAATATTTGACCTTTTTAAATTCTGTCAGTAACTCACTATAGGCTTGGAAAACAAAGAGAAGATGTGTATGAACGAGATATCTTGTAACAAGAAGAAGGAAAAAGATTAAATAAAGGAACTCTCAAACATTTGTCGATCTTAGACGCGTGGATATCAATGATGGTTCATTATTTCAATGTATCATTTCTTCAGACAGAAGAAGATTATTAAACACTTACTCAAAATCTCACTTATCAGATTTAATTTTGTCTTCCACAAATGTTTCTAAAGGATTTCACTATGATTTATAGATCCATGCATAATATAATAATAAAAAAATAGATGCAATTTATTTACTACTAGTTAATGTCAGTAATAAGTGGTCTGAAAAGGCATCTAAAAATACAAATGTGTCATTTAATTTGTTTTTCATATTCAATTTAGTCCTCGTTCTTTGGATTTCTGTTTGATTTCTTTTTTATCTTTTTTTTATTAGCTTTTTTCTTCAATTTAGTCCATCATCATTTGGTTTCATTTTATTTTTGTACCAAAGTTGGTCCTCATTCTTTTAATTTCTATTTATTTCTTTTTTATCATTTTCCTAATTGAATTGTGTTTTCATTTTCATCCATTAGTGTTTGATTTTGATTTATTTTTATATCGAATTTTATCTTCATTCTCTTAATTACTATTTATTTTATTTTATATCCCTTTTTTATTGTCGTTTTCTCTTAATTTCATTCCTCAATATTTTTTTTATTAGAAATTTTACTTCATTATTTTTTAAGGTTTACCTTCTATAGTATTAGTCTCAGACTCATTACAAGGGTCGTGGGTTTCAAATATTAACATGAGTTGACTTCACTCTTTTTCTAGGGTTTTTTCAAAAAAAAAAAAAAGAATTTCAATCTTATCCTTCAATGTTTGATTTATTGGGAATTGATTTTTTTTTTCTTCAAAGTTATCTTAATCTCATGCTCATTGTCACAGAGTTAACAAGTTAACCAGGGTTGACTTAAATCTTTTTCTCATTGCTTTTTTTGAATATATTTTTTCAATTACACCTTTTGACATCAGACTGTGTGATAATTGAACTTCATTGTTTTATTCGACTTGCTTTCAACAGGGTTGCTCTAGTATCACTATCATGCTGTAGATTTAGCATACACCCAGTTGGGATCTGATATTTTTTTATATTTTTTGCTATCAATGTTTTTGTCAAATTATTTTTTTGTTGTTGCATTTTTTTTATTTCATGTTATTGAAATCAAACGATCTTATTAAACCTTGTGAAGACAATGACCTGGGTCTCAGGTTTATTTTTAAAACACTTACATTGCCTTAGCATTTTTTTTTTAGTGAAGAAATTTTGAGATGGCCTGCATCATAGCACGGACAACCTATTTAGTATATCATTATTCTTGTCCTCACATTGTCACTGTGAATGAAATGTTCAATAAACAGTGCCATTTTTTTATTTTTTATTTTGGTCAACAAACTTTATTTTCTTTTAATTTTATCTTTCAATATTATATTTTTATTTTATGTGTTGATTCAGATTGTATATTCTTTATCATTCAAGGTGTTTGGTCAAATTTCAAAATTTAAATAGAGGCTAGTTTAATAAAATAATATTTAAATTTAGAGTATAAAAAAATTAAAAGAAAAATGACCAAATATAAAAGCAACAACATGATGTTTTTTTCAAATTAGCGTGAAAAGTTTATTTTCATCTATAAATTCTCCACTTAATCATTTTTGGTATCTTTAGTTTTAAGATTTTATGTTTACGTCCCTGAGTTTGAGAGAGTAAAGAGAAAATTATCAAAAAATTAGAGAGAAAAAGTTGTTAGTTGACCAAATGTTGGCAACAAAAAATGTCAATCTTGATATCAATAGGTTTCTCTTGATAAAAGGAATGTCAATGAGGTATTTTAGAACTTTCATCTTGCTAGAAAAATAAACTAGAGCTCAAGAATTTTTTTTATTTGGTTTAACTTTGGATTTTTTTAACCAATTAAAGGAATTTTTTTTTTTAGAAATAGGTTTATTGAGGTTTTATTGTGTTTTTATAGGTGTTTTCAGGTGACAAAAGTGTTGAAATAGAGTTTTGACAAAAACCTGTTGACATAGAAGAGGCCACGAGAGTTGTACAACAACATAGATGTATTGCTCGAGCTACGACAATTAGGAGGTGTTATGCACCTTATCATTTTTATTTACTTGATTTATTGTAATAGGTTTTGTAAATGTAACGATATATTATGTTTGAAATCATGGTTTAAGGTCAAAAAATTAGTTTTCCGGTAATGGAATTAATATCCAGCTCAAGGTGAAGGAATTAATTTTTTTCTGATAAAAGAACTAATGCTCAGCTCAAGATGAAAGAAGATGAAAGAATTAACTTCCCGGTAACGAGACTGATGCTCTGCTCAGCTCAGAATGCGTTGTATGGTAGTAGTTTAATGTTAGCTACTTATCCAGTGTCTTACTTGTGACTTTCAAAGCTTTCAAGCTTAGCTGCCTTGTCTTTGCTTAGCAGCCCTTATCGGTTGGTAATCTGTCCGCCCCTCCAGTGAAGCCTGTCACAGTCAAAGGAGGCGCCGGCCAGTAGGATGTTGCAAAAGTGGCCTACCTCACTCTAAGGCCTACCTGCCCTCCAGCACACTCAAGGCATCACACGGTCGTAAAATATTGGAGATTTTCTAAATTGCATAGTCAAATGATTTTCATGAATTTTTTTATTGCAAACTCGACCTTTGAGAATATTAAAATTTGTTGCCATGTTAGTATGGAAAATAAGCGAGGTAATCAAAACAATAGAATACGTAAGAGATTGAATAAATAAAAGTGAAAGGAATACAACGAACTATGAGACAACTAATAAACCAAAATCATCAAATAAAAAATAACTCAAAAAATAAATGAATAAAAAAAACAGTAAGAAAAAAAATGTAAAATTTAAAAAATTCAAGTTAGCCCACTACAAATGATATACACCTAGCACAAATCAGATTCTTCTTCTCCCCCATTTCTCCTTTTTCTTTTTCTTCTCAAACTGTCTTCAATCTCCAAACCCTCCCGTGCCCCTCCTTCTCTTAGACCTTCTTCTCATATTTAGGTACCCTCTAATTTCTAATTTCCAATTTCCAATAATGTAGGTTTTTGTCTTGTGAATTTATAGTGATTAATATACCTTGTGTGTAACAATTTGTATATGTACCGCGTAGACTACAAATTATATGAGTTGTATGACACTAATTATACGGTAGATTGATTTAGTGATGAAGAATTAAATTGTAACAATTTATTTATATCCAATACAATTAGTGTTTATGAATTTAGTATTTAACTATGGTATATTACTAAAAGGAATCATAAATTTTGATTCTCCTAGGACCGGTAAGCCAAATTTTTGGTCTTATTGACAATTTACCATAGCACCCATATATCAAGAATATTTTTTTATATTTAACAGAAAGATATTTATTTTCAACCCAAATCCATAATAAATTTCAAGAATAGTTATGGGCCAATTAATAGATCCATATCAAACACTCATTTAAGCTCAAGTAATGTGCCCGAGATCAGGTGTTAGGCATGTGCTTAATATCTCGTGGGCTCGGGCATTGCACCCAAGCTCAGCTGCTAGGTGTTAGGCAAGTACCCAACACCTTGCGAACTTGGGTTATGTACCCGAGATCTAGGTATTAGGCTCGAGCAGAGCACTCGAGCCCGGGTGCTAGGCGAGTGCCCAACACCTTTTGGGCTCGGGTAATGCACCCAAGCCCAACCACTAGGTATGTGTTCGACCTTGTGAGCCCTGGCCGCCTCCTTCATCCCAATAACATGACCTAATGTTCATGAACGAGTGTCTTAAGCCTAATCATTTTCCCTCTTTAACATGTATAAGAGATATTTTCTCTCATTAATGCACATGTAAGTGTTTTTTATCCCTCATTAATGTTATAGGATAAAATGACTCTCCAACCTCTTTACTCAAGAAAAAGACAAGGTTCATAAACTATAAATACTCCTTGAATTACTCACGTAAAAGGTTCAAGATTTTACATTAAAAAAACACATCTATATTCAATAAGAACAACTTTATTCTTAGAATTTAATGCTTTTTAGTATATTTATTACTTTTTTTCTCTATAAGATTATTAACTTTACCATCTCAGGATCCTCAAATCCTTAAAAGAGGACATTCAGAGACACTTATCAAGAGATATTTCCATTTACTTTAGAGAAGAGAGTTATTTGAATGGATATGTGATTAACCATAATCCAATCACCAAAAAACTTTATTCATGAGCATATCAGATTTTGAAACATCATTAGGTGGCTTGCATTTGTCAAAATAAAAAAAACAAATAGCAATCAAAATAATGATAATTAAATCTGATATAGAAAAAAAATAGATGATGAAATTGTAAAAAAAATAAAAATTATCTTAAATCAAACAAATAGCAATCAAATTAATGGAGACCAAATTTTACTGATGAAAAAAATTAAGAAGGATGAAATGAAAAAAGAAAAAAATTGAAAGAGGATAAAAATGTAAAGAAA
>Ga0307515_10015681_pt1 | contig 13944 bp, 2 predicted proteins | sample 17_EM_MG_FD_194513 | JGI IMG/M metagenome (GOLD analysis project Ga0307515, IMG submission 194513) | Populus trichocarpa ectomycorrhiza microbial communities from riparian zone in the Pacific Northwest, United States - 17_EM | ecosystem: Host-associated > Plants > Roots > Unclassified | place... | reverse complement strand
AGGGGATCTTGTAGACAGGGGGCTATAAGGACACGATTGGAACAGGATAGATTGGTGAGAGAGACGAATCCTTGAGGAGGTAAGGCCTCTGGGATCGTGGAGACTATATACTACGGGCACGTGCCTTTGGCACGTGACCGGTGACTATCCGAGGGGCGTCCGGGGGTTGTCCTGAGGGCAACCCGAGGTGTCCGCAATAATATCCCTTACATTGCCCCCCCCCTTCTTGCGGTCGGCCCCTAATTGCCATTACCTTGCGGTAGGGAGATTATGAGGGCTCGTCCCGGAAGAGGTTCGGAGAGGTATTGGTATGCCGCTGTATATTATCTATCTATCTAACCCCTGCTTTAAACTCCTGAAAAACCTTAATAAGGAAAAAATATGACTGGAGAAAAGACGCGAGGATTACCAGGAGACCTATTGGAAGCCTACTAGAAGCATACTGGTAACTACCTAGGCTAATATAGGGATTTTTATATAACTCTGCTTTTAAGCCTTTATGCCAGTCTGCAATTAATTATAAGTATTATAGGTAATTTGGTATTCTAGTATAGTTCCGTAGAACCTTTTGGTATAGGATTTAACGTATAGAGCCTTGGCTTGCCGTCGTCTTTAACTGCTAAGATGTGGTCTATAATCCTTTCTTATAATCCTTTTCTTATAATCCCCTGCGTTACTAACGCATTGCTCTTACATTTGCCCTTAGGCTATTAGATGCGGTTAAGGTATTAATTAGTTAGTTAAAGAGACTTATCTCTTAAGATTTAGTATATATAGTTTTAAATCTAGTAGTCCTGTGCCGTTATTTGGTGTAGCTCTACTACCTAGCAAATAGGGACATTTTGCGATAGCAATTGTAGCTATTATGCAATTGTTAAGAACGTCTATAACGTTATTCTTTGATACTATAGTATCGTTTTAGGTCTAATTTAACCTATATACGTCTTTAATTCGACGTCTTAATTGCCTTCCCCTGGCCGCGTAGTTAGTTTTTATAAGGAAGTAATAGTTAAATAACTTATACGCGTGTTTCCTTCCTTCTAAATAGCGCTATTATAACGGAGTTATATTGGTAAGGTTGCGGCTATTTACTAGAAGGGTATTAGACGGTAAAGTATAAGGACACCTTTGCTTATTGAGCTGCTCCTTTTCCTTAACACCTTACTTTCCTATTATTAACCTTTATCCAATTTTGGACATATCTTTAATATATTATTAAGATTTTCTTTTTTTCTATTAATAATTTAATATACCTCTTTATTCTCCTACTAACTACTCTTCTAAGTAGATTCTATAGTATATCCTAGCCCTGCCTTTATATATAGAACCCTAACCTCCGCTGACTCGTAACTGGTGCTAGTCCTACCTAAATAATTTTGCCTGTATGTCTTTAAAAGACTAGAAATCTAATAACTGGATTCTAGAGGCTTGTAATAAGACGCACTGCGTTAGATCTAATACCTTTAGTCCTTATAATTAATATATGCGTACTAAGAGCGGCAGTTACGTTAAGGTGAGCTTTTCTATTCTTAATAGATTTCTATTGCTAACTTTAAGCTTTAATAGCCTGGGCCTAAGTAGCGACATTCCTTTAATGTCCTTAACTACTATATCGCCCGGGCTCTCTCTTATTTTAGCGCAAATGCTAAATAACTTGGCCGAATTTGAGACTATGCTACGGCTATTTACACTACCTATAATTCCTAGTAAGCTAGCTAGCAACACCTAATACGAGAGTAAGGTTGGTATATTAAGGATAGGGTAAGGGATGGGGGTAATAAGAAGAAGGTTGCTGTCTACTATAGGAAGGAGTTCGTATATGCGCGTTAAGTTTCAAAAGAGCATAATATAATGCGTTATTAGGTAAGTTACCCTTCGGATACCTACTAGATAGGTAACTAATAGTTGCTATAGTAAGGTCTTAGTGGTTCTAGACTATGCTAGCCAGCTAACGTCTCTATTTATTCTGGGCTTAAGCGTGTCTTTATTAACTATAAGCTTACACCGCAAGAGCTTTATTAGTATTGGTTTGGACCTAATATTAGTGTTAAGCGTTTAAGAGTCTTTGCTCTAGCTATACCTCATTATCCTACCCCTATTTTTATGCCTACTTATACGCCTACTAAGGCATCTAGATCCCATTCTTATTAGCCATTACTTAGTAGCTTAATGGATACTAATCCTACTCCTAATAATAATAAGGCGTAGTGGCTTTTTAGATTGGGCATTTATGGTTTGGACTTTTGGGATTCGTTTTTATATATAGTAGCAATTAAGGACCTTAATTAGGTGCTTAAGAAGGCCTTAGAAGGCTTTTGGGAAGGGCTTAAAAGCCCTAAGAATAATGTTTTTGGTATAGATTAATAAATGGGAATATAATTCTAGCAAAATGCCCTATTAACTCTATGCTATATATGTAAAAAGGCTAATAACCTATTCTGCCTTGGGCTGTAGCCCTATCCCTATAGTTTCCGGAGCCTATCCGTTCTATATCCGATTTAACCTATTTACTCTTTTCGCGAGCTTTCTTTATAGGTCGCGATAACACCGTAGTATTAAAGCGCTTTTTGCGACTTATAGATTGTGGACCTTAGTCCTAATATTCTTTTAGAATATCTTCGTAATAATTAAGGTAATCCTCTGGTTCTTATATAGAGTCCTTAGCGGGCTAGCCTAGCTATTTGACTTTAAATTAAAGCTTATTCTTAATAGACTTATGGCGTAGTATAGCTTTAACCTCGTACCGCTCGCCCACCACCTTAGGGTGTTTAATTAGGCCTAGACGGAAGTTCTTTTCCGGCGGTAGTCTATACTATAGCTTTAGTAGGTTTATATAAAACACTAGATGTATATAGGCTATAAATAGGGGTAGCTGGAGATAATAGGCTAGCTTACTAATTCGTTCCTTAACTTGGAAGGGACCTAGGTATCTTATATTAAGCTTCTTTAATAGTTAACGGGTCTTAATATTTGTTAAATATAATAGAACCTCGTCGCCTACTCCGAAATACTTATTTTGGTGCTTATGGTTATACTAAAGTTTTTACTACTCTTGGGCATCTTATAGGCTCTACTTCGCATACTTTTATTACTCCTCCCATTTCTAGAGGTATCCTTATACTCTTTAGTGGATGTCCTTAGACTTCCCGGTAGGGTCCTATAACTAATTATACGGCCTTAGCCAGTAATTGTTAGGTATACTATTAAACCCAAATAGTTAAACGCTATAGGTAATCTGGATTGGTGCATACTTATATAATATATATTGCTTTAAATTGTAAGCGTACTTTATATACGGAAGTAGCTTACACTAGTTGTCTTACTAGTAGTTTAAATATATTTATAGGTAAGACTCTAGTTCCTAATTCTAGCGTTTTATTTACCCATCTATCTATAGGTAGAAAGCCGTACTATACTAATTGTCTATCTTTAAATGGAAGTATAGGTCTGACTAGTATTAGCTTATAAAGACGCTGCCCCTATTAGTAATAATAGAGTGTGGCTAATCTACTTTAAGAAAGCATTTCTCCTTAATTAGGTTGGTGAGCTCTTATATATTAATCGTCTTATTAACGGGAAGGTATTAGATATACTTTAAAAACCTATTAATAAGTATAAGGACTAAATCGTATATTCGTCCTTAGCTATCTTTAGATGGTGGGAGATCCGTAATAAAGTCTATAGCGTAATATTGCTATAGCTTACTGGCGGGGGGAACTGATTTAAGTAGACCCTATAGCTTGTGCCTGCGGATCTTATATACTTAACACTTCTTATAATAGCTAATGTACTCCTTTACTTCCTAATTAAGCCTTAGCCAATAGTATTTACGCTAAAGTAATTCCACTGTCTTTACTTAACTATAGTGGCCGCCTAGAGGATTATCGTAATTCTTTATAAGAATCTTCTGTTGTAGATTTGCTTCTTATAGCACCTAAACCTTGCCACCTTTACGCAGTAGGCCTATTGGGTCTAGTTCCTAATAGTAGCGCTTAGCAGCTTCCTTTCCGTTATATTTCCGGTTTACTTTTATATTAAGGATGGTATAGGAAGCGTCCCTCCGTTATACCTTATGGATGAGGTCCGTTAACCTTTTGGATAATTCCTAGGTAAAAGCTGTTTCGTCTTATACTGCTTTAAGTACAAGACTAGATAGTATTATAGATCTTATAACTCTTTAATGCGCGTACATTAGGAAGGCCGCTATAAGGTTAAAGTCCTTTAGTTATTATAGGGCTTTGAGTTCTAATTGCTCTATGGCTTTGCTATTAGCTTAAGGGGATAGCTTAGTAATTAGGGATAGTGTATTACTAGGTTCTAAGAATATATTAGGGACGTCCTGTCTAGGTATATTTAGACCCTTATTAGTAACGGACCGGGTACTAGCCAGAACGTCAGTAGAAACCAATAAGGCTTATACTGCTTAAGACTTAGTGTATAGAGCTGTGGGTGCTTAAGTATCCTATACTTAGAGCTTGTTTTATAATATAGGGAGTAAAATATCTATTATTTGTTTTCCTTCTCCCGTTTTAAAGCCTTTGGTATAGTCTGGCCGTCATAACGGTCTATTAGTAGGGTTGTTTTCCCCTAGCTTATATTTAATCTTAAAATTAAATCGCGTAAGCTCCTCTGCCTATATAGCTTATTAAGGTATAAGCTCCTTTATAGTTATAAAGTAGCGTAGATTATAGTAATCTAAGAGTATATAAGTAGTATAGCTCGCGTGCTTAAGGTAGTATCGCCACTATTTAAAGTAGTCGACTATAGCTAGCAGTTTCTTATCGTGGGTATAATACCTAACTTTAGGTCCCTGGAATTTTTTATTATAAAATGCTACTAGTCTCTAATAGAGCTGGGTAGCGTCTAGATGCTTATTAGGTTATAGTAGGATACTAATAAGGGCAAAGTTTAATATATTAGTGATTATTATTAATAGCTAATCTAGGTTAAAATGCCGCAGTAATAGAGCTTCTATAAACTTTATGTAAAGTTTTTAAAAGGCCTTTTAACCCTTTTTAGGCCATAACTATAGCTTATACTATTTAGTTGGTCCTTTCTTAGTTTTCTTTCTTACCGCCTTTAAGCTTTTTACTTCTTAGGTTAGGTCTTAGGAAGCTTTTATAATATAATTAAATAGGTATTAGGCGACGTCTAAGTAGTTATAGATAAAGCGCCTATAGAAATTGGCAAAGCCTAGAAACACTTAAATATCCTAGTAGCTTTCTAGCTCCGGCTACTCCTAGATCGTCTATACCCGTATTAGGTCCATAACTATACCTATAGGCGTTATAATATAACCTAAGAACTTAACCTGCTTAGTATTAAAGATATACTTTAACGCCTTAGTATAGAGGCCCTAATTATCTAAACGTTCCAGCACTTTACGAACGTGTTGCTTATATTAATCCTCGTCTTCTAAGTAGATTAAGATATTATCTAAATAAATAACGTATATATAGTTAACTAGTTCCCCTAAGGCTTTGTAAATATATAATTAGAATATTATAGGCGTATTGGCTAGCCCAAAAGGCATTACTAGATACTTAAAGTGGCTGTATTAGGTCTTAAAAGCGGTCTTTTACTTATCCCCTTCTTTAATACGGAGCCTATAGTAAGCGTCTTATAGATCTAGCTTTGTAAAGATCTTCGCCCTAAATAGTTAATCTAGTATTTTACTAACTAGTGGTAGTGGGTAACAGTTCTTAATTGTAATCTTATTAAGACCGCGATAGTCTACGTATAGCCTTATAGTTCTATTTGGTTTTAGGATAAAGAGGATCGGTACACCTAATGGCGACTTACTAGGCCGGATTTACCCCTTTTCCAGTAACCTATTAAGGTACTCTTATAGGATCTTAAGCTCTTTACGCGAGAGGTTATAGATAAAAAGGTTTAGTAGTTATTTGCCTTCTTTTAGATTAATTATATAATTATACTCCAAGTTCTGCGGTAGGACTTTAGCTCTCCTACCCGAAAATACCCTTAGTAAGTCCCTTAGGCCTACTAGAATATTTAACAAATTGGGGTTACGTTTATCCTCCGCGTTATTATTAGGTAGATCCCGGAGCTCCCTTAAGATGCTTACGGGCAGCGTCGTACGCCGTAGTGGTTGCTTATATATAGTTGCCACCGTACGTTACACCGTTTTATATGGTAGCTAGTAGAGGGTAGAGAAATCCTTAACGCAGCGCTTAAGATGCCGTAGTATACTCTCCGCATATTGCTTAAGCTAGAGTAACCTATAACGGTTAAAGTATCTCGTAAAATCCTTAAGATCGCCGCCTCCCTGCGATGTCTCCGTGACCTGTCTAGCAGTTCCCTATAGGGTCTCCATTATAGAGGGGTTATTACCTATACTAGGCTTTATACCTATTTTACTATTAAATAGGGGTTAGATCTAATACTCCTTTAGATATAGGGCGTACACTATTTCGCTTAGGGCTATATTCTCTAAGATGTCCTTTAGGCTTATTAGTAATATACACCCTTCTAAATCTTTATCGTTCTACTATTTAAAGGCTCCTGTTTTAAAGCATATCTTAGGATTTGCTTTTATAAGTTAAGGGTATTTAAGGATAAGGTCGTAACCTATAAAGTTAGCCACCTAGAAGGGTTGCGGGCCGACTACCTTAGTGTAGTTATATATATCGGCTACTAACACTATAAGCTTATAGGCACTATATAGCTTAATCTAATACTTATCTAGGAAGCCTATAATAGGTTTCCGCCACCTTTATAATAGGATAAGTTTATACTCTTTTACTAAATTATATTATATAAGATTAATTTTAGCGCCGCTATTATATAGTGCTTAAAACTGTCGTACTTTACCTATAGGGAGTGTTATTTTTAGCTTAATAGTAATACGGAGAGTCTTTTCTTCCGTATCTTACCCTAGTTATAGCTAGGAGAGGTCCGCAACTAGGGCTTTTCTTTTTTTAAATTATTAATGTGGTTATTACCCTACTTGTTTTTCTAATAGGATCTACCTCTAGAGTTTTCTCTTAATTTCTTAGAGTATTCCTATAAAGGTGCCAGATGGGTATTAGGTTAACCCTAGGAGTCTTTCCCGTTGTTTAAGGTTCCTAACTTTAACCCTTTTAAAGTTCTCTTTAAGAACGGCTTTTTTAAAGGTTGGGTCTACCCTACGTTACTACTAGAGTACACACGCTTTTAGTAACCCCTTAGCTTCCTATTAGAAGAGGTCTAGTTTCTTACTATATCTTTAGTATTTAGAACTGCTTGTTTAAAATCCGTATATGTAGTAATCCGTAATAGGGCTCCTACGCGCTTTATTTTGTTATAAATTGCTAGCTTAATTCTAGCTTAGATAAACCCAATCTTTTCCTTCTTACGGATGCTACCGTCCTTGTTTTTAAAGGGCTTTAGATCTATCTACTAAGCACGAGTTTTTATAAAGTTTATAAACTGGTAAAAGTCGTGGCGGTCTAGCTATATCTTATTCTAGAATAGCTTTATATTATTATATTATACAATATACGGATCTTAAGTCTATTTCTTTAAGAAGGTTTACAGCTATGGCTATATAGTAATTTACTCTTTATTAAGCTAATTAAGTGCAATCTAGTTTAGTAATCGGTCTTTAATCTTACTAATAATCCAGCGTATACGCTCTTTAGTATTATTTCATATTATTAGTATTTTAAAGAAGTTGTCTACCTTACGAACCCAATCGTCTAACTGCTAGGTGTTAGGTCTATAGCGGAGTTCTAAACTACTAAAGGCCTTAGCCAGTTAGTCTATATCCTTTTTCTATTTATAGCGTAAATAACTCTCTAAGTCTTTTATACTACTTTAGGTAGGTACTAGGTAGCTCCTAAGAAGCCCTTAGCCTTAACTAGGTTATAAAAGAATTTGCCTGGCTTAGATTAGACCCTACTAAATCTAGATTTACCCTTAGAGGGTTCTAATATATTTATTAATAGCTTTCTCCCGTATAGCTTCTGAGAGCCTTATAACAGCTTCCTAATATCTGTCTTAAAGGAGATCGGTATAGGGCTTTTAACCTTCTAAACTTAGGCCTAGGGAGGCTCCTACTATAGAGGTAGTGTTAGTACTAGTAGCTAGTATAGGCTTCCCAACGAGGCTTAGGTCTTAAGTTAGTAATTAGCTTAGATTACCTAAAGGGGTAGGCCTACTTGGCTTATAAGCAGTCTATATATCGCCACTATGCCAATTATAGGCTAGTAGTCTTCCGGGAGGGTTCTAGTTGGTTCCCTAGTTAGACATATTAGTATATTCCTCTAGCATTTCTGGCTTAGGGGAAGATTTTAGAGTTACCTTTAGCGCTTAATCTTCTAATTAGCCTGGGTAGGGCCGGAGGGGTTCCGGTTGCTTTTTAGTAGCGTTATAACCATTATAGAGGGTATCTATGTTTTCCTTAGCGGTAACTGTAGGTATATAAGAGTTTTTAAGCTCCTAGAGCATCTAGGTATTAGGGCTCGTTTAGCCGTCTTACCTAGAGGGTTATATTATCGCAATCTCTCGCTATTAGAGGGACCTTCCTGCCTTTACGCGACGGCTTTCTATAAGGTATCCGTGGAGTTTCTATTTAGGTTATTATAAGATTTTAAGGGAGGATAGTGGTTATAAATAAAAGATGTAAATAAACAATCTGGTCCTTAAAGCTAACTACCCTTCTAAAAAAGAGTAGGAAGGATTTAAATGTAAGGGGATCTTGTAGATAGGGGGCTATAAGGACACAATTGGAATAGGATAGATTGGTAAGAGAGATAAATCCTTAAGGAGGTAAGGCCTCTAGGATTGTAGAGACTATATACTACGGGCATGTGCCTCTAGTATATGACCGGCGACTATCTAAGGGGCGTCTAGGGGTTATCCTAAGGGCAACCCAAGGTGTCCGCAATAATATCACTTACACTTCCTAATATGTCTTTCTCTCCTTTTTTAATGTGTATAAGCATGGAAGGGCAGTAATGTTAATAGACCGGTTCGCTACCGGTTTAGACCGGTTAAACCAATTATAAAATCCAAACTGGTTCGTTTAATTTTGGCAGGTCTATTTAAATTGGTTTAAGGCTTTAGCGCTAACTAGTTAACTAGTAGAACTAGATCTGGATATATATAGAGCCTTAGTGGTAAGCTTTTAGGTATAGGCAAACGCTACCTAAGGGAGCCAAGCCTATTAAATCCGCTGTACACTTACTAAGCTATATATTAAAGATTATCTATAGTATAGTAACGCCTTAATTAGATAAGAATTAATTTAGGTAGTTAACTCTTACCGTGTTGCCCTTATTGCGTCATCCTTATCGCGTCGCCTTTATTACTGCCCTTATTACTGCCCTTATTACTACCCGTATTACTACCCTTATTATTTAATACCGCCAATTATATAGAGGGCTTTATTAGTATTGCCGGCCAAATAATACGTGGAGGTGGTAGTAATAGTGCTAGTAGTAGTCGTGCTGCGGGTAAGGCTCCTGCTATTTCTTAAAAGCGTATTAGTAAAGCCTCTAGTAGTAAAAAACAAAAGCGCCTAAAGATAATTATAAATGCAGTAGAACTAGAGCCTCTTACTTATTATAAATCTGCATCTATATCTAAGTAAGAGCCTTTACTATTATTATGCCTAGTAGCGGAGCTAAAATAAATTAAACTTTATGGCTAGTAGTATTGAAGAACTAATAATATCGCTAGGTAGAAGCGTGCTAGGCTAAAGTCCTTGTATATATGGGGTAAGGGAAAAGGCTTTATAATAGTTTATAAGACTATAGCAGTTAAATACTACTACTGCTGCGAGTATTTAGATAAGAAGAAAGATAAAATGTATAAGCCGTTTAGTAAGAGACTCTATCCACTATACTGCCTTCTTATTAATTAGTAATTAGCTTTTAATAATAACTCTACTATTTTTAGCTACTAGAAATAAGCTTATTAAATTAATAAAAATAGTAATCTAATTAAGTTTAAAGGAATAATTAAGTAGTATACTAAGTAGTAAAACTATATCTAGAAGACCTAGTTTAAAGCTTTTAAGCTTTTACTAATTCGCTAGCTAGTATACTACTATATCGCTTTCTACTAGATTAAAAACGTCTACTTTTTAAAGCTGATTTAGTATATATATAGAGGCCTAGTGAAACTAATTCTAACGCGTAATATAATTCGCAGTTAGGTAATAAGCAAGTTTAAGAAGTAGAAGAGGTAGCTATAAAACGATTTATAAGAAGCTCGCTCAAATATCTATATATCCTTTAACCTTTAGATATTACCAAACTACTACGCTATTATCGCAATATTTGCTTACTATATTAATAAGAATAGCTTCTAAAAAATAAAGCTTTTTACTATATAGCGTCTTAAGGGCAAATATAGCGGCGTAAACTAAGCTTAGATTGTTCTTAATATAATTAATAAGTAGAAAATTAGTAGAAAAATAGAAAACTTTATACTTAATAACGCGTTAAGTAATAATATAGCTATAGATTTAATACTAAAAACACTCTATCTAAAGATATTAGAAAATTAGCAGAAATGTTATTAACTGTAGTATTTTAGCTATATAGTTAACCTATATATATAGGCGTTCCTTTTAGGTAAAAAGGTAGACACTATACTAGAGGAGCTTAAGCTGGCTTATAGTAGGTATAACTTTAAGTTAATTACGGAGATCTAGAGGAAATAGGGCGCTCTTAAACGTCTATATAATATTATACGGTATATCTAGATATCGCTATAGCGTTAAGAGGAGTTTTAGAGGATTATAGTAGGGGGGAAGTGGTCGGAATTTAATATACTTAAGGTAAGTATATTAAGATTTAGTAATATTTGCTACCTAATAACGTTAAATTGCACTGCTTTAATTAGCTACGGCGTCGGATTTTATAATATCCGCCCTATAGTTATAATATTCTCGCTCTATGGTCGCAATATTTAACTTTTTAATTTTATTACTAACTTCTTTACTAGCTTATTTAAAGTAATGCAACGTAATAGAATTTATATTTTAGCTCTATTATATAAGCTATTAATTATAAGCCCCGTATATAATAATTCTATAACACCTATATACTAAAATACGGCGAGGGTATTAAAAATAATTAACTTACTACCTACTACTGGTTTCTACTTAAAAAGCTCTCTTCTATCCTCTAACCGTTTTATAAAGCTACTATATATAGCTAGGGCTATAAGTATATACTCTACCGCTGGTTTACTATTATAGATTGGCTTCTTAACTATATCTATAACGCCTAAATTAACTTTTAAGAGCTTTGCGTTAAATATAGCAACTATAAAGAATATACCTATCTTAAGGTAGCGGCCTACGCATTATAGGAGAAGTATAAGGAGTACTATAAGCTTGCTAATAATAGCGCCACATACTACACTACGTAGGTGCTTTTACTAGATAAGAAGTGGTGGTAGTTTTACTAAAGATTTAATTAAAATAAGAATAAAAAAAACTGGCTTAGTAGTAATCCTAAGGATTTAGATAACTATGGTATTTAGGGCCTAATAGAAGACCTCTGGCTAGAGGAGTATAAGGGCAAGTATAGTAATCCTACGGTCGTTAAGCCTTTACTACTAATACGCTTTAAATACGGTAAGTTATTTAGTAGTTTTAAAAGCTATAAGCAGATTAATATGGTACCTCTTAGTAAAACTAATGCCTATTAAACCTATATTAAAAGCGATTTAGAGTAAGTAGACGATCCTCTGGCTTACTAGAATAGCATCTACCTATTACAGCCTAATCTTGCTCGATTTGCCCTTAATATACTTACTATACTACTAATAAGCGCTAAATGTAAACGCGTGTTTAGTTTTATAAAGCACCTACTTACTAATCCTTAAAACCGCCTTAAAGCCAATATTATTAAAGTAAACGAGTGCCTTAAGTCTTGGTTCGGTTATCTTTAAGCAAAGGCCTTTATAAAGGGCGTAGATTCTAACGTTAATAAGCAATATAAGGACGAAGCTGCTGTTAAAGCTGCTGCTAAAACTACTGCTAAAGCTGCTACTAAAGAAAAGACTTTAGCAGAAGGCGATGTAGGGGGCAATGTGGTAGTGATATTAGCGGTTTAGATTAGTTTGAAAATTTGCCCTTAAACCGATCTAAAAGTCAAATTAAGGCTCTAAACCGGTTTATAAACTGGTTAAACTAAATAAACTAGATAAAATAGAGTATATTTAAGCGTAATATAGTGTATAAAGTGGCAGAATTATTTAACGAAGTAAGTAGTTAAATAGAGTTAGGAAATAGTTTATGGCCCTATATAGCTTAAGCGATATTAGCAGCTGGTTAAGTAGTTAAGAGGCGTAGGCTTACTATTACTAGTCTTGGTATGGTGTTAAGAAGCAGCTTAGTTGTTAATAAGTATATATCTAACAGCGTCGCCCTTATCTACCTTATTGCCCTTATCTTCCTTATTAGTATTCTTATTAGTATCCTTATTAGTCTTCTTATCTTCCTTATCCTCTAGCTTATTAGCTTTCCCTATATTTACTACTATATTATAGTAATGTTAATAAACTAGTTTACTACTAGTTTAGACTAGTTAAACTAATTATAAAATCTAAATCGGTTCGTTTAATTTTAGTAGGTCTATTTGGATTAGTTTAAGGCTTTAGCGCTAACTGGTTAACTAGTAGAATTAGATCTGGATATATATAGAGCCTTAATAGTAAGCTTTTAGGTATAGGCAAACGCCACCTAAGGAAGCTAAGCCTATTAAATCCGCTATATACTTACTAAGCCGTATATCAAGGATTATCTATAGTATAGTAACGCCTTAATTGGATAAGAATTAATCTAGGTAGTTAACTTTTACTGCGTTGCCCTTATTGCGTCGTCCTTATTACGTCGCCCTTATTACTATCCTTATTACTACCCTTATTGCTACCTATATTACTACCCTTATTATTTAATGCCGCCAATTATATAGAGGGCTTTATTAGTATTACCAGCCGAATAACATATAGAGGTGGTAGTAGTAGTGCTAGTAGCAGTCGTGCTACGGGTAAGGCTCCTACTATTCCTTAAAAGCGCGTTAATAAAGCCTCTAGTAGTAAAAAAATAAAAACGCCTAAAGATAATTATAAATGCAGTAGAACTAGAGCCTCTTACCTATTATAAATCTACATCCGTATCTAAGCGAGAGCCTCTATTACTGTTACGCTTAGTAGCGGAGCTAAAATAAATTAAACTCTATAGCTAGTAATATTAAAGAACTAATAATATCGCTAGGCTGAAGTATGCTAGGCTGAAGTCCTCGCATATATAAGGTAAGGGAAAAGGCTTTATAATAGTTTATAAGACTACAGCAGTTAAATACTACTACTACTACTACAAGTATTTAGATAAAAAGAAAGATAAAACGTATAAGCTATTTAGTAAGAGACTCTATCCACTATACTACCTTCTTATTAATTAGTAATTAGCTCTTAATAGCAACTTTATTATTTTTAGCTACTAGAAATAAGCTTATTAAATTAATAAAAATGGCAATTTAATTAAGTCTAAAGGAATAATTAAGTAGTATATTAAGTAGTAAGACTATATCTAGAAGACCTAGTTTAAAGCTTTTAAGCTTTTACTAATTCGCTAGCTAGTATACTGCTATATCGCTTTCTATTAGATTAAAAACGTCTACTTTCTAAAGCTAATTTAGTATATATAGAGGCCTAGCGAAGCTAATTCTAACGCGTAATATAATTCGCAGTTGGGTAATAAGCGAGTTTAAGAAGTAGAAGAGGTAGCTATAAGATGACTTATAAGAAGCTTGCTTAAATATCTATATATCCTTTAACTGTAACGGCGCTATCGCACGTTACCTGCCAAATTCTGCCATATTCTGCCGACCTGCGATTGGCCCGCCCAAAGCTAGCGCCTTAGCGGCTTACCCTATATATTTGTTTATATCGGTCCTAGCGACCCCTTTTCCTTCTCTTTAGCTT
>Ga0307515_10015680_pt1 | contig 13944 bp, 5 predicted proteins | sample 17_EM_MG_FD_194513 | JGI IMG/M metagenome (GOLD analysis project Ga0307515, IMG submission 194513) | Populus trichocarpa ectomycorrhiza microbial communities from riparian zone in the Pacific Northwest, United States - 17_EM | ecosystem: Host-associated > Plants > Roots > Unclassified | place... | reverse complement strand
AAAAAAAAAAAGATGACAAAACAAAAGGGTATTGTGGTAACTGGCAACCAATCACTACAGCGGTTTGGTATTTCTTTTTACGTCGGCTGGCATGTCGACTGCTGTCATCACTTTTCATTGACAGCATGCTGGCAACCAATCACTACAGCGGTTTGGTATTTCTTTTCATGTCGGCTGGCATGTAGATGATTTTTAAAAAGTTTTTTATTTTAAAATAATATTTTTTTATTTTTTAAAATTTATTTTTACCTTTATTATATATCCAAAACAATTTAAAAATACTAAAAAAATTATTTTAAAAGAAGAAAATAAAAAAAATTAATTTTTTTCAAAAATATTTTTAAAACCAAAAACAAAACATGATTTAAATTAATTAAACAAGTTAAAACTATTAAAATTGATTCAAATTAATTAACTTGTATCTATTTACACAATTTATTTTTTTCTCACAAACCTGCTAAAAATGGTGTTTAGAATTGCTTTTTACAAAATTGATTTTTTTTATTTTAAATTATTTTTAAAATTTTAAAATTATTTTGATATATTAGGATTAAAAATAAATTTTAAAAAATTCAAAAATATATTATTTTTAATAAATTAAAAAAAAAAAGATATTCCGTGGCTGTCATGAACAACCCCAGAAAGTCCATACCTCAGACGTGCTCTGCCAATCCTATCCGATTATGCTGGACATAAGAGTCTTTTCGTAGGTTGTTTAAAGCACTTGTCACCTCAAGAGACAGAGAGAAATGATGCAAATATCTTCTCGATGACATCTACTTTATTTTAATCAAAGCTATATGTCGTCTTGCCACGTCTAACACTATTCCAAATCAAATCAATATCAAGAAAATCACCATAATTATTATTTACCACTGCCGACGCCTCTCGTTTATATTTTCCAAATTCTGTTCTTTTTTCAAAAATATTTGTTAATGCTTGTTTTTTGAAAAAAAGTTATTTAAAATTAGTATTTTTTTAGGGTTTTTAAGATTATTTTATTAAATTTATATTAAAAATAATATTTTTTTATATTATTTTAATAAATTTTTAAATAAAAACACATTAAAAAACAATACAAAAACTGAACACCGACAGCATTTAGCATTTATCTTCAGCAGCTGTACACTTTAAAAAATTAATTGTGGATTGTCTGACTGAGAGTGACATGTTCCTTTTCAATATTAACGTGAAAGGCTTTGCAGGGAGCTTTTGTAATGAAGAATCCCCTTTTGCCTTTATTTCTTGGCTTAACTATAAAATTATATTCGGTAATTTTTGTAATTATAGTTTAAAAAAAATATTTTATAAAAAATATTTTTAGTTGAGATTAGTTTGATATTTATATATGTTTGGTTAAAAATATGATTGAATAAAAAGTAATTTAATGTGTTTGATTAAAAATACTTTTCAAATTGAGGTTATAAAATAATTAAAAAAAGATATGTACTAATATTGATGGTTTTTAATTTAAACATTGTAGATTTAACTACTGCTATTACATCATGAAATAAATAATATTGTATATAAAATATTTTTTATTATTCCATTAAACTATCTACAATTCTATAACGTATGAAATTCATTCGACAAGGACTACAGTTTCCATGGTTTATTGAGCGTGCAACAATATCAAGTAAAATATTATCAGGAACAAAATTGAAATTGCGATCAAATTCTATAAATGTTATGACATTATGCGATATCCTTTTAATTTATATAGTATCATTGAACAATATTGAACACTAGTTTTTTTGAATAAAATACAATTAAAAATAAAAAAAATTATTTAACTAGGTCAGACCTGATTTAATATCACCGGACCCAATCTGGTCGAAACAATGCTCCACCGTTCTCTTTTGTAAAGAAACTTGAACGAGTTATCTGCCATGATTAATTCACCTACAACTCTCGATCATGTATAGGCATCCACCTCTTCCAGCTGTTGCAGATGATTAAAGTTTGAGAGAGGAAAGGCACCATTCCTTGTGAAGCAGATCGTGGAGCTGGATCGCTCCGCCCCTAGTCATCTTTACTATCTTGATCTTCAAACAAGTCTTCGGCTGGGTCACACACAATCATGTCAGGGAAAAGCTCCAGGAAGTCATCCTTTACATGCTCTCGTTGATGTTTGGGGAAGACAAGCTATAGCGTATAGAATTTGCAATTTCAGAGACAAAAGATGAATAGTTGAGCTGACTTTTTCACTTAGCACAGTGGATATTGAAAAATGAGGTTAGCTGCTGTTGGAAAGCATAATTTTCCAACTTTTTATCAGCCACAGGTGCAACCATAATTACTGTGGGTCCCACCAAAATAAAATCTTTTTTTTTAATAACCAAATACATAGAAATTATAATTTATTTTAACCTCCGGTAAAGCCGCATTATAATCCACACAATACTAATCAAAATCATCATGATTTTTACTAGTGTGGTTAAGTGAAAATGTGTTATTTTTTTAATATTTTTTTGTCATATGTTATATCCTGGAATTTTTTACTACTACGATAAGTATAGCCTAACTTTGTTTTAAGATTATTTTTTTTATTAAATCTGATATTGGAGTTTGATTTTTATTATTTCAAATATTTATTTATTTATGATAATTTGTGTTTTTCACACCCTTCCTCTTTTTTCATGTATCTTTTCAAATTATTAGGTGATTTAGGCTTGATATCATCATTTATCTTTGAACTTTTTTTTTTATTACGTTTGTAGTAAATCGAATCCAATTACTTAAATGTTGTTTTTTCCGGATAAACATGAGGTGATAGTGTGTTTTATACACATTGCAAGCCTAAAACATTCCCATTCGAGCAAATGCAGTAGAGATTATTAATATTATTCGTAGTTTTTTATATATTTATTATTAATATTATTGTTTTTATATATCTTTATATTTTATTGAAGTATGTAACTCTTGTTTGTTTCACAATAATTAAAAATATTGTTTAAAAATTCAATTGAAGTTCTAAGGGGAAAAAAAAGAGGAAAATAGAATATTATCATCACAATTTGTTTCATAAATAGGATTGTATCAATGACTTTGATGGGTCTCATGTAATTTATGTGAGAAGAGAGAGTAAAAACTCATGCTCTACCCAGGGACGGAGCTAGAATTATTTGTTAGGAGGGGCCAAAATTAATATAATAAGATATAATATTTATTTTGATTTATTATATATGAGTTGTAAAAAAAAATCTATATAATTTAGTTTTATTCAAATAACTTACTACATACATATAATGACCTTTGTATAAGGAAAAATGTTCGAAGCAATATCAAATTAAGTCAAAGCAACGAAGTTAATTTTATCTTCATAATATATTCATCACTTTAATGTTGTTGGTCTTTATACCTATCAAATATAAACATACAAAGTATATAAGAAATATTAGTTAAAGCGAAGTATTATTTATGTTCGATAAAATTTGAAATAAAGCAAAAAATAATAAAGAATAATTCTCACTAATCAACGCGGGTTCTTTGTAAACTGAAACGCATTGGAGTTGCTCAACCATAACTTTAACATTATACATTAGAGTTGGTTCACTAGGCTGCGAGTTATCAATATTTTTTTTTTTCAAAAAAAATTCAAATTCTTCTGATTTTGTTGATGGTTCAACCTAAAATCAAAACATATCATTTCCAAATCTTTTTCAAAATGTGTCATTCTTCTTAAACTTTCTTCCGACCATATCATTTCTAAAAAAAAATCTACATATGTTAACCAAACACTATTATATCATTCCAATTCCAGTTTTTAGCATTGATAACTATAACAAATATTTTTACATGAGCCATTTATTATTATAAGATTCAAAGATGAGAAATGAGTCATTTTTCATCTCAGTTACATAGTGAAATAATCAAAATATTATAGAAAATCAAAAAAATTAAACTTGACACAAGGGGCTTTTAGTATTTTCACAATTGTTTTTTTGTTATTAGAATGTCAACTAAGGAGCAATTTGGTATTTGATCAAATATAAAAAAATAATTAAAAATTAAAATGCACAGTAAAACTATGAAAACACCCTTAAAAGAAAAATAAATAAACCTAGAGTCAAGGGGCTTCTTGGTCTTTTCACAATGATTTTTTTGTAATTATAAAGTTAGCTTGGGGGGGCATTTTAGTATTTGGCTAAATAAAAAACAAAAAAGAATGTGCGCGTGTGGCGCATCTGGAGCTGCAAGCACGCTTTAGGCAGCTCATGTAATGCCTCCTAGCATCCAACAATGCCCTTCTATTTCATCATTGGAAGTGTCATCGTGTCCTTTTCCTTTCAGTGTGTCGCGTGTTTCTGGTGGTGGTCCGGTTTGCACCGGTAGGCTTTTTTTTACCTTCTTTTCTCTCTCCTCATTTGAAAATTACAACTTAGCCCTCTTGCATGGTTGTTGATGTTTCAACTTTAGTTCATTTTCTTTTGATTTTTAAGTTTGGTCCTGGTCCTTTTGTAGAAATTTTATTTGTTTTTAATTTCATCAATCAATCCCAATTTACCAAATATTATATTCTCTGATTTGGTCCTCATTCTTTAGATTTCTAATTTTTGGCCTTGGTTTTTTTGTAAAAGTTTTTTTGGTTTTCAACTTCATCATTCAATTCAAATTAATGATATTATATTTTTTGATTTGGTCCTTATTGCTTTAATTTCTATTTTTTTCTTGGTTTTTTGTAAAATTATTATTCCTTTCAATTTTACTCTCCAATCAAAATATTGATTTTATTTTTATGTCAATTCTGACCCTCATTCTTTTATTTTTGTTCCCTTTTACTAAAATGATTTCTCTTTTAAATTTCACCATTTAATCAAATATAAAAATTATTTTGTATTTTAATTTTGATTCTTATTTTTTTTAATTGCTATTTTTTAATCCTTTTGTATAATTGAAATTCTTTTTTTTAATTTTACCCTTCAATATTTGAATGATTAACAATTGGACTTCATGATTTATTCAAATTAGGTGCTTCGAGTCTAATGATCAAGGTCACAAGCTTGAAAAGTTAACGTGATTTGTTTTTTAAAAAAAAACTTTATAATTCTCTTTATTTTTTTTATCGAATTATTTTAATTTCATGATCTGAGCCGTGGATTTGACATGATATCTCAGGTTGGCTCGAATTTAATTACCATGGTTACAGATTTGTCATGACCAATTTTTTATATCCTTTCTTTACTTTGTTCCGGCATTTGAACATCATTTTTTGCAAAAAAAATAAAATTATTTAACATGCAGCAAAGCATAGAGACGAAGGCTAATAACTTTCTATAAAATATAACAAAATGGTGTTATAATAAAAAATTTATTGAGCTCATGACCCATATATCACCCAAACCTTTATGAAGCAGTTCTCTTTCTCTCTTTTATAGTTTGTTTCTACTATATCTATTAAATATCACATAAAAAAAAAATTAGATACTGCTATATTATGAAACATTTGGATATTCATTACTTGAGAACTATTTATTAATTAATAAAAAATAAAAAGATATATACATATTTGACACACACACACTAAATATTAAATATTGAAATAATAAATGTTATGTATATTGGTGTATTAATAAAAACCTATTATAGGTTCTATTCGTTATTCATTGAGTTTGAGTTAAAATGTGGTATTTACTTTCAACTATATTAGTTAAACCTCTTACATTATATCATTATAAACAAGAAACCGTAGTCATTGTACCAAGTTATTGGAATAAATACATTATATAGTCCTAAATTTATCAAGAAAGAAGAAACCCGGTGATAATATAACAAAAAAAATAAAAAAAATAAGAAGTTGGTTCGGTCAAGGCCCAAACAAGTCCTACAAGACTTAGTTGGGTCGCGGCCCAACCGAGTCCAACACATTTAATTGGGTTGTGGCTCGACTGAGCTCCATCTCCTTCCATTTCTTTTTCATCTTTTTGCTCAATATAGTCTTATTTACCATTCATGGGTAATATTTGCTATTCATGGATAATACTTACTGTTATAGTTCAATTTTTGAATTTTAAAAAAATAAAATAATAAAAATAAACAAATAAAAATAAATAACAAAAAAATGAATGAAAAAACAATAATTTGAGAATTGGCTTAAGACAAGATAAATTAAAAGTTTGAGGACTAATAAGGATAAAATTATAAATTTAGGAGTCAATTTGGTAAAAAATTAGAAGAATTGATAAGTTTGGGGACTTAATTAAACTTTGATTTAATTAATTAATGCAATCAAGGGCTTAATTGAAGAAATACCAAAGCTTGGGGTTGATTTGGGTCAAAATTACAAGAAATTAAAGTCCAAGAACCAAAGTGAAAAGACAGTGATACTATAGGAGGTTAATTGATTTTTCCAAGGGTAATTTTAAAAGAATTAAAAGTTGAAGAGTCAATTAAGAACTAAATTGATTAAATTGAAACTAAGGACTATTGTGTAAATGGTGCCAATATCTAGGGGTTCAATTGCAATTTGATCCAGGGGTAAAATTAAAAGAAAGGAGATTTTCCTTGATTAGAACCCAATTGTTAAATGTTAGATGTTCAGGGACCAAATTGAAAATCGCCATTTCTGTTGAAAACGGCGCCGTTGTGAATCACTGTTCATCATTCCCGTCTTTCATCCTGGAGAAAACCGATTCAACAGGGATACCGCAAGAAACTGTAGCAAATCATGGTCACGTCTTTACCCAGTATTTCTCCCCCACGATGTGCCACCAACAATCCAGTAATGTACCAAGCACGACTGAACCGTGCTCATCTCCACGATCACCACATGCAAGGGCATTCTCTTCCCCTATACAGACCACAATCAGAGTGCACAGAAAAGGGGAAAAAGACAGGGAAGAGGAGAGAATACCATAGGACGAACAAAAACAAGAACAGGAGGACCAGGAACAACACAGGACGCACAGGTCAGAGCGAAGACGAAAAGGAAAGAACAGGGGAGAACAGGGGGGAAACGGACGAAATAACAGGAACAACACAGGGGGAAGACTAGAAGAGAAGGAGAAACCACAGAGAGAAGGAGAAAAACACAGAAGATAGACAGAAACGGAGAGCACCAGAAAGAAAGAGAGAGACAGGGAAAATAAGATAAAAGCAAAAAAAGAAACCAACAGAAAAAAGAAAAGCAGAGAAAAAGAACGAAAAAAACGAGAAAAGGAAGAAGAAGCATTGATCAGGCACGATCATTTCAGTCTTCATCAGCGACTACAATGGAGACAGAGCATCTCAAGTGAAGCTCTCAGCATTGTTCAGAAGGACGAAGAGACCAAGACGAGCAAACAGAGGAGAAGGCTTTTGCATTCATCATAGAAGTGTCATCAGATCAGCCAGAAACGGTCACTCTCACTTCGTCTTCGTCTCCAACAGCAACGAGGTAAGTCTCTGCTCCTCTCTTCCTTTGCAATATAATTCACTTGGTACTGTTGAGGTGAATTATAATTACATCGTTCTTGTAGCAAGACTGCCTGAACATTTCACGCACGTTTGCAGAGCTTGGCCAGTGATTAAGTTGGGCTGGCTGGGTCCAACTATATATATATATATATATAATACTTACTAATACCAGAGTTGAAAATATTTGTAATTGAACATTCATTGACGCTAGAGTTATGAATATTATAAGCAGACCATGATAACATAAACCAACAAATCTTAGCAATTTAAAACAGAAACAACAATACAGCCTACCTCAGGTAGGACGCTTAAAGGGTGATAATATTTTTTTTTTTGCACAACTTGTCTCATACCATAAAATCTCTATTGATCAGGGTTTCTAGTAACTATAATACTAGGTGATAACTCCTTAAACAAGACCTTTCCCATCCAAGAACAAGATGCTAGAAATCTATTTTTTTCGCATCGAAATTTTTAAAGGTTGTCATGATGTTGGGTGCGACACTCATTATGCAAAACTCGTTCAGAACGAGTCTTGAGTCCCTAAACTTGGTCAAACTGAGCTCTACCCCATCCCCCCCTCTCTCTCTCGTGTTATCCTACATTTCTTTCTCATCCTTTAGCTCAATATAGTCTTGTTTACTATGCAAAGCTTGTTCAGAATGAGTCCTGAGTCCCCATACTCGATCAAACAAAGCTCCATCCCCTCCTCTCTCTCTTCTACATTTCTCTCTCATCCTTTAGCTCAGTATAATGTTGTTTACTATTCATGAATAATATTTACTATATATGAATAGTGTTTACTATGCAAAGCTCGTTCAGACTAAGTCCTAGGCCCCTATACTCGGTTAGACCAAGCTTCACCCCCTCCTCTCTCTCTCATCCCTCTTTTTATCTTCCCTTGGTTTGGCCTGACCGAGCTACCTTGTCTCACATTGTTTTACTATTCATGAATAGTATTATTTACATCATACTATTCATGACTAATACTTTTTCTCAGAAATTTTCTAAATATTTTTCAAGATATATATTCTCTCATTTTGAGATAGAAAAAGAGAGAGAGATCTAGTGTTCTAGAGGATTATTCATCCAAGAACACTATACTTACCATCTCTTCACTACACAAAGAACATTCAACAAGACAAAGAACACACATATCTCTTCTCTACATAAAAACATCATTTTCATCTTCTTCAATTTGTACTCACTTGTTTCTTGGGAAAAAAAAACTCAAATACTGACTTAAATATCGGAGTGTCTCTTGTTTCACGAGGGATTTGTTTTACAAGTACAATCGGGTTCAGATCTCATCAGACAGGGAAAGTCAATATTTTTCAGTGAAGTTTTTCCATGACTTCATCACCTAACCCCAAAAAGAAAATACTGAACAAGAGTAGAAAATAGAAATATTGGATTAAGGTTTTATCAAGCAGTTGGATTTTTTACACCAAATATAGATGACCAGAACTTATCTCTACAGTCCTTGGAGTGCTTTAGTCATGGTCATGGTCCTCTTGTTTGTATACAATATGAAAAGAAACTAGCATGTGAGAATTTGTGATATTAAAATGAAATTGGTTCCTTGAACATGAGTTGAATTTGTTAGGTTGAAGAGCCATCAATTTTTTATTCTGAAAATACATAACTATTTTGATAGATTGGATATCATTTCCATTTAAATAGAAAGGAAATCAGAGACGACCTTGATACCATGTCAAAAACAAAGGTTTTGTAATGAATATCTCTAATAATTTTTATTGATATTATGAGTGAACATATACATACAATAAAAACCCTTATGATTTACAGGGATTTACAGAAAATCTCCTAAATTTTAGAAAATTTATAATAACTAGAAAATATTCTTTGAGATATTATTAAGATGTACTATCAATATTTACAGATTGGTTGACTTGTTTATAAATGTGTTGGGATGAGCACATTTTTGGTATTAAGGTCACCTTTCCACCATATTATGAAATGAACATTAATCAACTCAAATTTGGTGTTCCAATTCTTAGGCGTTTTGTCATACAATTTAAAAACGATTCTCTCCTTTTCATTATGTATTACTTGATCTATTGAATTTATTCTTAGCATTTTTCGCAGCAACAATGTTAGAGTTTAAGCTAAAAAGACATAATTGCATAGGCCCAAGTTCGGGCCTTTACACCTACACAAATCCAAATAATAAATCCACCTAGCCAGCAAAAGAATCCCAACCAAGAGGTAAACTATATTTTTGTCTCTATTGCAAAAAAAAAAGGTGGGAAATTGGGCAAATAAATGCTCCACCGAAAGGTAAACTATACAAATAAATGCTCCACGATAAATGCAAATAACATGAATTAGCCCTCAAAACCATAAAGATGCTTCAATGCAAGTGCAATATTTCACCTGGATATGATGTGACAACATGGGTGGGAAACTGGGCATTATGTCTTCTTCACGTATCTTTGGAGTAAACAATGTCATCTTCATATTTAATGATACTTTGAATAAATGACTCATCTTTATTTTATGTTTTTTTAAGAAAAATATAAAATCCCAAACTTTGAACATGACATATTGCAACTATATATTTGAAGTAAACCAATTATGTATAGTATTAAGTTAAGAATAAGAATATGTCTACAATTAATTTAATATCATAATTAATTTTCTGAGATGGAAAGCTTTTGAATTAGAATTCTTACTTGCCCAAATCCTCGCGATGATACTTTTTTTTTCTAAGGATGAAGAAGATTTGGTTCAACGAATTGATACATTATAAGGATTTTTTCCTTCTGCCATCTTTAACCTCCATATTTTCGGTCCTTCTCTTTAATCTCTTTGTAGGAGGAGAAACAAACAATTATTAGCGTTTGATTTATGTTCTTAGAAATGTGATACGGTCGTGTAGAAAGAAAGGAAGATAGTGAGTAAGTGAGACAAAAAAGTGCTAATGGTGGTGATTCTATTTGGTTCTCGAGAGAAGTCTGCGAGAAAGTGAGAGAAAAAGCCCATACCTTTTTGGAAAAGCACGATAGAGAGCAAAAGGTGTGTGAGCTTCGATAATGTTTTTATCAAATAACAAAAATAAAATATTCAGATTTTTGGAGGAGTGAGGAAATGATAGAGAAAGTAACCCCACGCAAATATGTCCTTTATTTGCTTGTACAGGGTAATATAGTTATAGGGGTGTTCAAAAAAATCGATTCAACCGATGAAAAATTAACCGAGAAAATCGAACCGAGATGGAAAACCGATTAAACTGATTTTTAAAACCATAAAATCTTGCCGATTCGGTTCGGTTTTGGTTTGACAACAAAACCGGTGAACCAAACCGAGCAACCATAAATAAAAGATCTATAAATACTACAGTCTACACTTTACAGTTAACCTAACCCTAGTAATAACATTACACCGAAAAGCCGCCGCCCAGCAGAGACTAGTTTTCGCCTTCTTCCTTTCCCTTTCAATTTTCATCCACTCTGCGTCTTTGCCCCCTACATTTGTCTCTTCTCTACCCGAACAAAAACCCATACTTGCAACAGAAGGAAAGGGCTCCTCCATTAAAGAAAAGATGGCAAGGTAAAGTAACATCTGTTTCAAACTTTCATGCTTCTTTGGCCTTCCTTTCACTACTTTCTTGCTCTGACCTCTGCTTCTCCTTTTCTATCCTCTTGCAGCTAGGGTTTTTTTGCATCTTTCTTTAGGTTCGCCCCCCTCTCCCCTACCCTCTCTCCTTTCTCTTATTTCAGTCATGCCTTTTGTCGATTTTTGTTTACTGTTGATCTGATCATTTTGGATGTGCATTCTCCCTAGATTGCCATCAGATCTCGTCTCTTTTTTCCTTCTCTCTCCATGCTTTACTTAATGTGAGTTGTGGTAGTTGGCTATTGTTTTTCTCCTAAGATAGATGCTTGTGGACCCATCTATGATTGCATTCCTTCTAGTTTGTCTTATATGGTGATCAAGATCTGCATTTCTATTTTAAATCTGGGCAAACATTATTCTCTTCAACTTACAGTTCTAGGGTTAAATTTGTTTTCTTTTCCTTATAGAAGTTGTTTTGGCATGGCTACATATACTCCGAAGAACATCCTATCAATCTGTTTTATCTTGATTGCCAGTGCTTTTTATTTGCCTTGAATTGATAGACTGTTTTATGGGCAAGATTTTGTTGCTGATTTATGGATAGACTGTTTTAATAAAATCATTGAGTTGGTAGAAGATTGTTCAACTATCAATTCTGACAGTATGGCAGATGACTAATGTAGTGGGACAATGGATAGGTTACAAAGTTGGCTGCAATGTGAAAACATGGTTGTCAGGTGTTATGTTAGATTTATAATAAGTTCAAGTTTACTGTTGATTTTGTTAGCTTCATGATTTGTTAAATTTTTAGATATTGATTGCTCTGTTTCGTTAAAATTATTGTGTGTTTTTGCAAAACCTTTTCCATGGAAATATTTGATGTTGAATAAATCGAGTAAAACTTATCAATTGGTCCATTACAATGTAATTATATGAACCATTGATCCATTATGATTTGCTATAAATCATTGCTCCATTACAGTGTAATTATATGAATCTAACATGATGCTCAACTTCTGCTTGATTCACTAGAAGGTTTTTTTCTTACTTTTGCATTAACTGGCAGAATAATGAGCTTTTTTCTTGCTTCTGCAATTGGAAATAATTGTTGGTCCTTAAATCCTCTTTACAATTAAACGTGTTAGCTACTTAGCTTTAACTTTAAGATTCATATTGTTGTTTTTGTAATTTCAGATGGATAATCAACATCAAAACCTTCATGGATTATATTGAAAATTTTGAGATGATTGAGTCACGTAATTTCTTTTACAAATTTAAATGTAGTTATTTTATAATATCATTTATTTACATATGTTTAATCTAACATTTTAATTTATATTTTTGTAGAATTTGGTGAAAGTTTAAAAATCTCAACTGATTGTTTGTAAGTTGTATTGATGATGTTGGTGCAATCCTGGAATATAATTGTTTTAGGTAATTAATTTACTTTACCTTGTTAATTCCTTTTAAAATTTTGCATTGTTAATTTTTTTAATAGTCAAACTCTAATATGTTGCTAATTTGTTAGTGTTTCTTTATAACATTATCCTTACTGAATCTTTTGGCTTTTGTTGTTGTTGGAAGTTTTGGATGCAGCTGTAGTGTTGATGCTGGATTTTTTTCTTCAAATTACGCTGGATGTTTATGATAATTTATTACTGGTTGCTAATGTATCTGTTTGCTAATGTAAATGTTTTTAGCGTGAACACCTCTTTTAATTTGAGGTACCCAAATTTGATCATGCATCTTGCATATTGCATTGATTTGAATTTTCATAGCCTATTTCTTTGCATATTAAAGATAGCAAGACGTGAAGCATTTCAAATTTATTGTTACTATAAGCATTTCAAAAAAATATCAATTAACAAACTAAACCAAATTAGGAAATTTTAAAGAGTTTTGATTAAAAAGCCTATGAATTTAGCCCAACAAGAAAATTTAAAAGCCCAATTTAATGTAAGCCCATTTAAAAAATTCAAAAAACCCATTAATTTGATGATTAGGTTTCCCGGTTTTAAAGCCAAAAAATCAAATTTAACCGAATCGAACCAGTTTGGTTTGAACCGGAATTCGGTTTGGTTCGATTTGAATTTTTAAAAATTTGAGTTAATAGGTTCGGTTGGTTTTTGTGGTTCAAACCAAACCGAATCGAACCATGAACAAGCCTATATAGTTATTTATAAATAATAATTTATGTGCAGATAATTGGACAAGCTTGTTATATTTTTTCTAATGAAACAAAAAGTTATATTCTAAAAAATCATATTAACATAAACGATAAAACAAGCAACCTAAGCATTATAAGGAATATTATGCACATAAACACATAGAATTGTTCATTGTGACAGTTAACTTACGGTTTTGTAATTTGAAGAAAGAACGAGGATCCTTGGTTTTGAGGGTGATTTTGTCTTTTCCAAAGACCAATTGATCATTAAAAGATTGTTCGGGTTATTTTTTTTTCTTTGCAACTTTTTTTTAACAATACAATTACTTATTCACCCACGCACTAAAAAAATTGAATTGCTAGCTAAGGGTATTTATGCCTTTATGTTTTTTGAAAAATCATGAAAGGACCTTTCTGCCCTTGGAATTGGAAAAAAAAATAAAGGAAGAGTTTAAGGGTGATTTTGTCTTTTTCAAAGACCAATTGATCATTAAAAGATTGTTCGGGTTTTTTTTGTCTTTGCAACTTTTTTTTAGCAGTACAATTACTTATTTACCCACGCAATAAAAAAAATTGAATTGCTAGCTAAGGGTATTTATGCCTTTATGTTTTTTGAAAAATCATGAAAGGACCTTTTTGCCCTTAGAATCGGAAAAAAAAATAAAGGAAGAGTTCAGGGGTGATTTTGTCTTTTCACATGGATTTTTTTTGTTAATACCACAATCATGAAGGGTGTTTTAGACTTTTAAATAAGTAATTCTTAAATGAAAAAGCAACAGGTGTGTGCCTCTCAAGCGTTGGCG
>Ga0307515_10015679_pt1 | contig 13944 bp, 19 predicted proteins | sample 17_EM_MG_FD_194513 | JGI IMG/M metagenome (GOLD analysis project Ga0307515, IMG submission 194513) | Populus trichocarpa ectomycorrhiza microbial communities from riparian zone in the Pacific Northwest, United States - 17_EM | ecosystem: Host-associated > Plants > Roots > Unclassified | place... | reverse complement strand
GATTCCAGCCTAGATTTGCGGCGGCGTCGATCACTGAGAATGAATGACCTCGGAGGTGTATCCGGAGAACTGAACTATAGTAGTATGTGTGTCGGTTCGGTCGTAAGAGAGGGAGACCAAAAGAGAAGTCGATAGCCGTCGAGACCAAGTTGGTATGGAAAACGCAGCGAGCATCAGAGCCAACCGATCGCGTTTGGGTCCTTTCATCCGCTCGGTCATCATTCCGACCAAACGATCATCGTGGGGTTCCCTCAACGTGGGTAGGAGCTTTACCCATCATTTCTCAGTTTATGTCCGTTCAAAGTCACTTCTCTAGAAGGTGTTCCGGGCTGGTTGGATTCTGAGTCCCAATGTTTCGGCGACGGCAGGCGACGCTATTCACCTCTCTCACATCTTCCAGCCGCTTCACCCTGGCATTGTTTCGGGGTTAGGGGAGAGATGACATGTCCTTGGAGGTCCACGAAACTTTACACATTCCAAAACGGTTACCCTCCGTTTTCTCAAGCTCACCCACACACTCTCCGTCCATCCGCCGCATGGGCCCTTAAGGTTCGTATTCTCTCCAGCGCACCTTCACCGCACCTACTCAAGGTCACCTATGGACATTACAGTCATCCTTCAAAGAGCCCCCCGAACATTGTTCCTTTCATCAGCGTCACAACGAACCCTTTGCAAGTTGCCTTGGAGTGGGTGTGGAACGGAAATCTGACAGAGTCCATCGAGAGAAATCCAGGTGCGAATCGGATCGGCCTGGTGAGTCTCCTGTGATCACCCTTGACCGGTAACGTCATTCTCCCAATTTATTAGATGTCGCCGAAGGTCTCGGCTACCTCCACGCGAGCAACACCATACACTGAAATCTGAATAGGGTAGGTACTTTTTCGGGTTGTTTTGGGACTCGCTGATAACCCTTGCCTAGCTCGATATTCTTGTCGATCATGACGGCCAAGCTCGTTTGATGGATTTCGAGTTTGTCTCGATTGTTCACGGATATACCACGGCGTGGGCCGCGCCAGAGATCCTCGGGGATCCAATGCGATCGCACGTGTTTGCTTTCGGCATGGTCGTGATAGAGGTTGGGTCTCATGCGTCATGCCTTGCCCCACTTAGCGTTGGAGGTGGAAGGATGAACCCCTCGCTTGACACCTGATTGCTGCCCCAAGTCCTTACAGGAAGGCATCCGTTCAGTGAATCTACAAGCCCGGTCATTGTTTCAAAGATTATGGATGGCAAACTCCCAGCTCGTCCGCAGGAGGCGCAAGAACTAGGTCTAACCAACTCGATGTGGAACCAGACGGTCCGCTGTTGGCTCTGAGGCCCTGCTCAGCGGCCAGAGATGACGGAAGTGATCGGGCTTCTCCGTGGATTTCTAGTGTCTTCTTTCTCCACAAAAGCAGGCCTAAGCTATTTCTTCCAAACGTGTAAGACTTGGAACGAGGGTGATCAGGGAAAGAAGGCAAAAGAGTTTGCTGATAAGCTTGGTGAGGTGCGTCATACTGAGAGGCACAACATCAGATCTTCTCACCACACGTCTCGGTTCTTGACAACCCAGATCTTCACGAACCAAAACGCAAGCAATATCTGAGGTACCTGCGAAAATTGTGGTACCTTTGGTATTACCCATCCTCGTTCGTCTTCCCACCAGCATTCATTGAACGTGGTGATGATCCCTTCGCCTCAGAATAGAAGAAGGATCCAACGAGTAAAGGTGATGCAAATTCCAAGGGGCGGACATTGTGGACAAATCGCCTTCGAGATCCTAGAGGTAGCGTGAAGGTCGTCGAAAACAAAAGTGCTTCGTGGTAGTCTCAACGTTGTCACGAGGCAAACCCACTATCATTGAAGGCCACGTGGTAGCCAGCCCTATTTACGATTGGAGCGGAAGTTTCTAGGGTTGTATTTCCAGGCGCACGGGGGTGTATCCTACCTTCCTGGTCCCACAACCTAACTACCTGCGAACCCATCGGGAGGCACTGCAACTCCGAGCTATCTGGACGTCCGCTCTCTCCCATTCTCACGGCCTCGCATATAAACCTTCTCGACAAGATTGAATTATCCAAAACGGCCTTGAGTGGAATTAGTCGCGTTGCGAGGGTTTTCCGACCACAGAGGTCATGAGGCAAAAAAAAAGGGTCGGATTTTATTCATTCCTACAGTACCAAGTGCATAGAGCTTTCTCTTATATTCTAGCTAAACGTTCATGAAACCGCAGCCAGGATATTCGAGTCAAAGTATATAAGCTTGAGGTTTAAAGTCTGGACCTACCGGTGTATCAAGGGACCGGGCTTAGAGTGGAACACCGAGGGTGGTCTGTCTGGCTGAGCCCCTCCTATGGCTTTGAAAATAGCTATCTCATTACGAGCAGCGTTAGCGAACGGGACACATCTCATTAGAACCTACCAGGAGATGGATTCAGCGTTGAGAACTTTTATTACAACGGAGCGGCCATGAGAGGTTGCCTTGTACACCCTTGAGAAATTTGATTTCCTGCATCGCCTCCATTCCTTGATTCGGCACGACGAAGAGGAACAGTATCTGTCCAGCTTGCAGGGATCGCAGTTGGCTCGGCTGGTGGATCTCTTCGACAAAGTACGTACCGCCCCTTCAGCCTTTCATCAATTTACGAGACGGACCCACAGGCCCTCAGCGCCATTCCCGTTGACGACGATATTTCTCGACAATGTCTACACAGGCTACAAGCCATCTGCGGCCACCACGCGATCTTACCATCCTCATACACCATATCTGATGAAATCGCCAGAGTCGGTGATCATCCAATCGTCCTTGGTGTTGTTGCCGAAGCATGGGAGGGTAGTTATCGTGGCAAGAGAGCGTTTGGATGATCCGACCATTAAGCAGGTTCGTACTTGATACGGCACATCTTTATTGCGTCTACTCAAGAACACGCGTGGGTACTGCAGTCATTCTTCAAAGCGGCAGTTACGTGGAAAAGGCTAAGGCACCCGAACATTGTCCCTTTCATCGGCGTCACAATGGATCCTTTGCAAATCGTTTTGGAGTGGATACCGAACGGAACTCTGATGGGGTTCGTTGAGGCAAATCTGGGCGAGAACCGAATCAGCCTGGTGAGGCTTTTCGTGTCATCATACTTCGCCGATGACATGATCTTCTCAAGCTATTGGATGTCGCCGAAGGTCTCAATTATCTTCACGCGAACCACGTAATACACGGAAACTTGAATGGGGTAGGTGTTTTCTTTTTGGGCCTCACCGATGACCCTTGCCACCAGTCCAGCATTCTCGTCGATCACAATGGCCATGCCAGTTTGACGGATTTCGAATTCCCCTCGATTGCTCAAGGAATGAACCCTGTAACATGGGAAAATTGATACACTGCTACGCGGGCCGCACTAGGAATTCTGGAGATCACACAGGAAGTGGTCGTGTTTGCTTTCGGCTCACGCCTTGCCACACAGTAGTATTGGGAGTGGGCAGATGGATGGTTCGTCTGATGTCTGGATGCTACCTAAGCTTTTTACAGGAAGGCATCCGTTCAGTGGACTCGCGACCCCGGTCATTACTTCAAAGATCATGGGTGGTGAACACCCGGCTCGTCCGCAGGAGGTGCAAGAACTTGGCCTGATGGACTCGATGTGGGAGATGACAGTCCGCTGTTGGCACTGGGACCCTGCTCAGCAGCCAAAAATGATGGAAGTGGTCAGACTAGTACGCGAATGGCCAGTATTTTTATCTCTCCATGGAATGAGTATAATAACATACTTACTGCAGCTATGGGATAGCAGCTACTTGGAGAGTTGAATTCATGGATATCCCAGTCAAGATCTTACTCAACAACATTCTACCATTCTGTGGAGTCAAGGACATGCTTTCCCTTGGGTGTACTAACAAGGTCTTTGCCCTTGCTGTCACCAATGAAACATTCTGGAGACAAAGGCTAGCAGTTGATTAGAATTTCATGGGGTTGGGGACAGCTAGAACGAGTGGCTGGAAATTCACTTACCAGATACTCAGAAAATCATGAGATTTTGTTTGGGGGTGTGACCTTTTCATCCTGCCATGCTACAAGGCCCCGATCTACTCATCAATGCACTCATATGTGCATGCCCAATTACAACCATTCAGAGAGAAAGATGAAGGCCAACTTGGGTTGCCACAGTGTCCAAAGACGACCTTCTCAGATGTTCCTTTTCTGGTTGAACTACACCTTCCAGGTGTTTGTGTGGTTAGCCTGGCAACAAGTTGTTAGTGAGTGCAAATTCAATTCCTACCCCCAACAAATATCCTCATATCTTATTGTCTCTGTACACCAACAGTGTTTTCCATGCACTTGGTGCCAATGGCAGTGTATATGTCTGGGGTGGGTGCCTTGGATCCTCTCCATTTTGCAATAAAATCTCCAGATACTGATAATGCATTGTAATAAACTCCTCATAACCCCCAGGCACCCTGGCTGGATTCTGGTCCACTACTGGATCAGGGAGTGCTGATTTCTCAAGTTCTGACACAACTGCCTGGACAGCCCTGAAGCTCCAGCTGCCAACTCCAATATGCACCATTAGGTAAATCTCTCTCATTGATGTACAAACAGAAATTTATGTATATATTTCCTCTGGATTCTCTCCCTTGTCTTTAGCTGTGGCAACATGCATGCAATGGCTCTAGATGTCAATTCTACAGTCTGGACCTTCATTAGTTGGGGTAGACCATTCCAACTTATCTCCCCTTCACTTGACTGTTCATCTCCAGAGACAACACCCATTCAGATGGAATGTGACAAGACATTTTCTGCTATCCTTACAAGGTCTGGAGATGTATATGTGTTGTGGCCATTTGGGGATACCTTTGAGGATCAATATCAGGAAACAATGGCCAAACTGGACAAGGATGAATCTATGAAGGCTATTGTCCCTGATGGTGGAAGAATTATACCTTGTCACACCTGGGAGATGAAAATGGACCCTGTCAGGCTTCCCACCCTCCCTGACTTACCTGACTTGCCAATGACTGGACTCCCAGAGGAAGAGTGCAGGAAAGAGACCAAGTTGATCAAGATTGCAACCCTTGAACAATGCTTCATTGGGTTGACAAACAAAGGCTATGTCCTCAAGATAAATGGATTGCAAAGGAAGGAATCCATCAGGACTTGGTTTTATGTGAGTGGAATTGTACAGATCATTTCATACCTCTTCTTGATCTGTGATAAGCTGCCAAACCACTCTGAGATAGAGAATGTTAAGAAGCATTCAGCCTTCCATCCAACTACAAGTGATGATGGCCAGGAAAGACCACCACAAGTGGAACTTTCATCAGATACCATGCTTATCACTCATGTAAGCTATATCACCTTTATAAGTTCTGAATTCTGTCTAAGGTTTCCCAACATTTAGGTTTCTGCACACAGCTGCTTCTTTTTCACCTACTCATCCTCCATTGTACTCAGTGGATCATACTGGGCTACCCCAGAGTGGCTTCCAATCATTAACCCAGAGCTTCAGAATAGATCTGTGATCTCTGTTGTCTGTGGTTATTCCCACCTTAGTGCTCTTACCTCCTCTGGGAAACTCCTGATGTGGGGCCAGTATTCCAGGGGGGCTTTGGGTCTTGGGGACCCTTGTAAGCTTCCTATTGGGTCTCCAGAGAAGAGGAGGAACAAGTTAAAGCCCCAGCCTATGGATTCCCACCAGAAGTCACAGTTCCCTCAGAAGTGAGGTTTGACCATGGATTGGAGGCTAAAGGAAGGGTTGAGAAGTATTGTTTTGCAACAACTGCAAATTAGTACCATACAGCAGCCCTTGTTTCTGACCTTGTGGAGGATGAGGTTCCATCAGAAGATCTTGAACAACATTTTGAAATTCCAGTCTTACATGATGGTGAAAGTCCAAATTCAAATACCCAGACCACTCATAACCAGGAACCTTGTTGTCTTATGTAACAAAGGTCAATGTAGATTTAGCTACTTGTACCATAATTTGTGTCAGGCTGTAAATGCATTTTCCCACCTGGAGTCAAGGGATTAGAAATAGGGTGTAGTATTTGTTGCTTTGCAACAGCCAACTTTTGATGAGCTTAGGTATTGTATATGCATCTTTACCTGTATAGCTTAATTCCCCCTTCTTCATACCTTAGCTAATGGGGAGCTATTCACATGAGTAATCCTGCTCCTCAGGGTCAACTAAATCCTGCAGTGATATGGTTCAGTCTTATTTCTACATATATACCTGATCCACACCCTGACTTAGATAATAATTATGAGCTTAGGATGGTAGATTGGCCAAAAGAAAGGGATATAGAAGAGGATTATGAATTGCTCCTTTAGATTTGGCTTAAGGCTAGAATCTCTGATAGTAGAAAATAGACTTATATTTAAGAGCAAGTTTATAGAAGGTGGGATCAAATGGTATATGATATATGGTAATCAAGGTAGCATTGAGGTCCTAGTTACATTACCTAGCAGGGCCAATATCCTTCTACTTCTTCTGCACTGCATATAAATTCAGGTAAGCATTACTATTCTTGATTAGGGTAGAAAATTGTATGGAATATCTTGCATACTTTGCCTGCCCAGCAATCAGGTCAAACTCAAAAATGCAGCATGATAAGTGTGGTATAAGCAACTGTCAGTCCATTGGAGGCCCTGCTCATAGTAAGGAATAGTTATCAAGTATGATATACACATTGACAAGTAAATACATGTAGGAATCTACTTCTTGGGTGTGGGAAAAGACAAGGTAGCAGCAGCACTCAGAATGTATCATCTCCAAAATACAATAAAAGGGTAGGTAATTGTGAATAGGTGGATTCCAAACTCTCTTTATTTATTGGTGGATTTGACCTAGAGAAAAAATAAGACCCAGAGTATACCTAGCAATAAGAGAGGAAACTTACAGTGTAGCCTGCTGTGCCACTTTATCATGTGCTAGCTTGCAGATTTGTCTAAATGACCCAGGAATCCCCCTCCATGACCCTTCTTTGCTCCATTGTTCAATCTTCTCCTCAAGTTTCTGGAGAGCATCTGGTTGTTGGTGGAACAATGAGAACATCATGTGCTCAAGGTCATCCTTTGTTGTTTCACCATCTTCTGGTGGTCACACAATGCACACAACACTAATCCAACACCTTAACTTATCCCACTCTTCTGCATCCTTCAGGGATATCATAACATGTGGGCTGTAGGTACTAGCTCTCAGCCAATATGACCAGTAAATTGTAAGTTCTACCAGCAATTCCCAATATGGGAGGGATAGATGTTGAATTCCCTCAGAAGATTTGATGATATCCAGTAGCAGTTCTTCCCATCCAACTACACCACCCAGATCCTCTACACAGACCTGTAAGTCATCCAACAATCTAACAAACTCCTCCACCCCAACCTGCTCAAATTTCTGATAACCAATAAGCCCAATGGCATCTATGATATATAGTCACAACCTTGAGGAGAAGGGGTATAGGTGATGAAGGTTGATTAGGTGTTCTGCACACATTTTGAGTTGTGTGTATGATGTATGGGAATCACTCATAGAGATCCAAGCATAGAGGAGGTCTGCAATTGCCTCACCATTCCCACTGCTGAAAACAATGCTGGCCAACTTCTGGTGGTGTTCTGTATGAATGAGTCTAGCCTCTATCCACCCCTCCCTTGGATTGATGTGACGGAAACCAATTTCAAGTGAAAGAAGGAGAACTTTTATACCCCCTGAGATGGAATAGTTCTCACATATGACAGAACACCAGCCATATGTCATCTCTGTTAGCTGTTTGTTTTGGACTCCTAAATTTTTCAAGTGGAATAGAAAGCCCCAGAGTTGTACACAGTTAGGGTGGGAGGTATGAATAGCTTGGACCATTGCCTGGGAGAATTGAGATAGGATCTGATCAAACCGATCACTACCAAACAAGAGTGAGTAGCAGAAGGACAGAGGAAGGAAATAACATACCTCTTATCCTGGATTCTCAATAGCTCTTCTTGAATAGGCCAGCCAAGAAAAATGCAGGATGTCAGGATGTGGTTGAGCATTTCATTCAATGAGATAATCCCTTGGGATGGACCCCAAGACCCCTGGGACAACCTCTGAAATGTATCTGGTACATTCTGTTTAGCCCAGGACAAGTGTAGAAGTGCATTTGAGATCCATTGAGAGTATGCAGGAGTAGTCTCCAAATCAATGGTATACATTTGATAAAACATATCAGGAGTGTCCTGACTGGCAAAGATGTTAAGAAGAGAGTTAAGATCAGGATCAAGGGATGTAGTATCATGAGTAATGATTGGGAGAGGATATATTGTGAGCTCTCTGGATACACACATTGCACAAATATGAATCCACAGGACAGCTTGTGCAGAGTGGTATGCCCTGTCCCTTGACCCAGGATAGATCCTCCCATTGGAATCAAAACACCCCTTGAGGGTGGAGACAATCTGGTCATATGGAGGTTCCACATCAAGCCCATCCTCAAACCACCAAACTGTCCCAGCAAGCCAGATGGCAGCATCAAGTGCCTCCGAATCAGTGATGTTCCAGAGGATCCATGAGACACACCTCACATCACTAGCATTTGTATTGCGGAGTGTGGCCAGGGCTGTGGGTGTCAACCATGGGGAAGTGACTGTGGGTGAGGTGATAATGGTTGGCACAGGTTGGATCTGTGGGAGATGAAGTGCAGTACACAGAATCCTGCATTGGATAATATCCCACAGACTATGCAGTGAGGTCACCCATGACACAGGCTGTTGGGGAGTGGGCTGTGTGACTGGCAGAGACAGATTATGGGAATGGAACCATTGGGTGATTGAGGGCAACCAAAGTAACACATGGAGGGCTCGGCATTGAATGACCTCCCACAGATGGTTCGGAGTGGTCAACACCGGCAACCACGGCAAAGATGTATCGGTGGAAAGAACAAGATGAAGGGTGGCAGTTACGTAGGGTTTGGACACCTTCCACATGCCGCGAAGAGCAACGGATACTGGTGTCTGGAACGGGCACTCGTACGAAGATGCGCCAGCAATCACAATCCCAAGGTAGAACACAACCCCGACCATAGTGAGGGTGATGAGGACACCAGCAACGGGGGTGTTGATGGATGCCATGTGTTTGCACAGTCCGCAAGCGAGGAGGAGAAGCGCAACCTGGAGCATGACCGGAAGACTCTCAACAAAGAGATGGAAGGGCCACTTCTTGAGTCCATCACACTTCCGTTGGCGGTCTCCGCAACGCTCGATTGTTGATCCACCAGCATTCCGCAAGTACCGGTTGAGCCACTGCTTTCCCAACATCGCGACGAATGCGGCAAGCAGCGAGATCAGCAGACTCGCGTACATCAATCCAGTGACGGTGACAATCTCGTTGGGGGGGCTCTCTTGGATGGGTGGGACGGTGGGGGTTTCGTTCGGGATGGCAGATTGGTTGAGAGTGAGAAGGATAGCGCGGAGCAGGGCTGCGGATTTTTCGTTCGGATTGGGTTGGAGCCCCGAGTGGGCATCGATGACGAAGGCGGAACTGACAGCGGAGAACAGACCCGCCTACACTAACGGATTAGGTGGCCCACGGGAGCGAACGATACACGACTCACGAAAATCAAAGTGGTATTGAGGTCCTCGTCGTACTTCTTTACGTAGTCCGTATCATATTCGGTCGCCTCCCTCTTGTACATCGTATAGAAATCGAGGCGAGGGTCGTCGGTCTTGATGGGTTGGAAGAATATTCTGAGAGCATCTTGGAAGCTACATTGGTTCGATGTTCAGCGGTGGGTGGCCGAAGCGACGCGGGACGTCGAACATACCATTTTGGGTCAATATGCAGCGGAGGGGTGACCTTTCCGTCCTTTTCTCCCTGCTTGTTCTTTTCCTCCATGAGCCGTTGCGTGTGATTCGATGTGACCGGGGGATATCGGGAACTAAGTAGTGAATCAAGCGGATGTTACGGTATGGCACTGCACTGGAGACGGATGAGACAGTGTATTCCTGGACAGCCCAAGAGTCGGGGGGGAGGGGGGTGTAGACAGTGAAGGGTACCGGCAAGACCCGGCGATGTACCGTGATACACGTCGAAAATAAGTTTGTCCAAGCGCTCGAATGCGAGCTTTATTCTGCTTTATTTCCGCGGGCGGTTTCGTGGGTTCATGGCAAGCAGGACGATCCGCCCACGAGTCGCACAGATATCGAGTTGGTAGAACGAGGTGATATAAGGATACTGAAAGAAATTTCTCTCAAGATTCACTGCGTGAGAACAGGGAGGGGTTGGGAAACGCTGGGATTCGAGCGGGCTGCAGGGTACCGGTGATTCTAATCACAGATTACATGCACGATCTTATTATTTGGTTCCCCCGGCGGAAACGGATTGTGTTCGTGCACATACAATCATGTATACGACATGCATGGGCGAGGTCCCAATTCGATGAGAGGACGCGTTAAAATCAAACAAGTGAGACAGGCTCTCAGGTGACACGACGAGTGGCGAGGGATGGGAAATGAATGACCCATCAGGAATAAGTTTCACCGACATCGAATACGAGAAGTCCCAGAAAACGGTTGCTCAGAAACGGGGAGAAGGAAAGGTTATCGCCTGCGCGAGACGCGAAGTGAGGGGGGTTAGTAACAGATGGATAAGTGCTCGAGCAGACGTCACAAAGTGGGAGCACGGAACGAGGAATTGCCAAGCGCGAGAGCGCGGCGGAAACACTATCAAAACGTGAAGAGAAAAAAATAAGTGTAGCTGGCGAATGGATGGGCTTGCATACCAAGGACGTGGCCCATTTTTAACACTCTTTTAGTCTCGCCAATTAGCTTGGATCCCAGAACATAACCTGTGTTGCCAATGGAAGGCGATATACCAAAGACATTGCGTTGGAGTTGGAATGGCCAGATCGAAATAACCAAGCAAAAGTGATTTCGGCGACTTGCGCGACCTCCTGCGGTGAGTTTCCTCTCCACAGCTTCCCCTTCGACTCCACGTATCGCCAAGTCGTATTTCCGGACAGCATATGCGACGGGGTTTGGTGAACGAACCTCGCAATTCGTGTCGAAACCGGTCGCACGGAGGTTCTTGGTCTGCGAGAATGGTGGATAGGATCTGCGGGATGTGGCTTATTGGGGAAAGCTGACATTTATAAACCCGGTACGACTGAGAGATGAACGGGAGGGAAAAATAGAGTCACAATGGCGATGGGGGTGGGGACGGCTGCGGACGACGAAAGCCATAAAATCGGGAGTGTACCCGAAAGAACGGTGGGGGGGGGGGGGTAATAAGTTATGTGCCAAACTTTGAGAGCGGCTTGGGCGAGTGTTCTGCGACAAGGGTGCCTCCAGGTGAGGATGGAAGCCTAGTATGTTCGCCGGTCGTACATGGTTGGGACATCTCGTCGTCTGGACACTTTCACCAAACTGACTGCATACCGGACGGCATGTACTGTCTTTAGAGATGCCGAGTTCCCGCGACCAAACGATGCCGGGATAGTAACGGTTCAGGCTCAGGTTCCGCACGAGGATTACAGTAGACATTTGTGTGTGCCGAATCCACCTGCATGGTTGGAAGACCTGTTGGGAGAGCGCGGTAACCGAGGCTGAACGTTTGAACCCAGTGGGCCGAAAGCACCCGTCTCCAGAAGTCTGGCCAGTTCGAACGTGTCTCACTCTGAACGGTCACCTGCTTGACGGGAGGGATCTGTTCTTGGGAGTGATTGGGTAACATTGGCACGAAGCTCCTTAGTTAACGCGTCCAATGGTACGACAACAAACGGAGGTTCCAGTTCAAGGACGAGAGGCGATCGACATTGGGAAACGGAGAACTTGCTTCCCACCATTTGACCCACTTCCACCGGTGGAGAAATCTCTTCGTCTCCCCGCTCTTCCACCTACCCAGAGAGCCCATTCTTGGAATCTTCGTGCATGCGGGGTCCGGTTCTGGGCCCGCGGACTTCGAGAAAATTCTATTCTTCCTTGCCTGGAGTGTTATTCACTCCAGTTCCATTCATTTGGCCGAACTGTCCCCCAAACAATGCAAATTCAACCCTCAGATACTCTCCTCAACGAATTAATAATGATCCCCTGGTGGGGGTTGGAGGGTGGAACATTTAACAACCCTCGTTTCCTCTCGTTTCAAGGTTCGAGGCACGAGCAAAGTTAGAAGGCTATTGACGCTCTTCAAAGGACGCTCAATTTATCAAGTCCCGAGGTCGAGACCAGACTCCGTAGGACTTCAGACCTTGAATAGCCCCCCGGCGCTCGGTTGCCCTTCCTTACCAGAAGAGCTCGGATCGCCTTGACTGCGCCCCTACTTCGGAACTGATACCATTCACAACGGCCTGGGACCGGACGGTAAAACGGAAGCGTGGTTGCTATCTGGACCTCCTGGGGCCGTGCAATGGTTTGTCGACTTCGGCCACTCCCTGTATTTCCCACCGAATCTAACATCGAGACTCGTCGCTGGCTTGGTTACTTGTTCAATAATCTGTCCCTCACGCTAAAACCCTGCTTTCATGCGCCGTACTCCCCGAGTAGCTGCCCTTGACCAGAAACTGGGACTGTGACTGTTCTCTAATTGTGCGCGCTACAACGGACGTGTTCTCGAAGGGGAATCCTTTCAGCACGTCAATGGACCTTTGTCGTGATTAATTTGAGGGGCTCGTCCTCGTCCCGCATCTCCGTGAGGGGATTGAAGTGACCTGATGGGTTGATCAACGGAGGGACTCCCCCGGTCAGAGTCTCGAACCGTCTCCGCGATTTCACCCACTCCGCCGGAAGGAAAGTGGTGTAGGGGTGGCGATGTGCCAAAAGGACAGGGCGGCCGAGGAGGCGCTTGGCGACCTAAGTCCTCACATGTCACAACCTTCGCAGTGGCGCGAGTGATCAGAGGCTTCTTACAAAGAGGGAAGGACATCCGCTCACCATAGGCGGTCCCGTACTATTGCCTCCCGGCTGCGGTGATATCTGGGTCTCGAGCCTGAGGCGCAAACCTAGGCCGTTCCTGCGTGTGGTATGGTAGGGCAGATAAACGTAAACAACTTTCTCCGAATCGGCAGCGGTTCCCTTTGTGTTATGATGATGGACCTTGGAGTCACCCCCGACCGCAGGGTCGAGTACTGGTACTGCGGTCTCACATTCCCCTTGAATGTCACATGTCACTGACAAAGTCTGTGCAAAGGAGAAAAACTCGGGGATCGCGCGCCTCCGAGAATGATCAATTTATACGCGGTGTGTCCGGAATCCATTGACCACTATAATCAATATTGACTCGGTCCGGGAGTGAGGTCCACTGGACGATGCCGAGAAAGTTTTGAATCCATTCCTGCAATATATCGCCTCTGCGGAATTATTGAGTAGGTCGTGGATCTTCACCAGGCCTACCGAGACTGATCCAACGATGTCAGCGGGGCAGGTTTTCAAGGAAGCGACAAAGGCGGTAGACGGAAGTATCCCCGCGTCTTCAGATCCCTTCAACTTTCCATCAAGAAGTTGAAAAAGTGGGACATGGGACTAGAACGTTTGCAGAACGATCAATTACAAGGGTCTCCCTTGTGGAAGGTTTGGCTCACGCAGGCCAGACGCACCATCGTGGACTCCCGTTACGGACCGGTATTAAGAAATTTGCCTTTCTTACGAAGTCTATACCAACTAAGTTGTCGCAGGGGGTTGGAAACTCTTCCCGGATTGCCGCATTCTCCATCGGGCCCTCTATCCACGGTCTTTTCAAAAAATTCACCGAAAGCAACCCTGTGACAACTCTGGATTGCTCAAATACCGAGAGTAAGCGATTGTGGGATTTATAATAAATCCCGTTTTGCTGAATGTGATAACAGGAGCACGGCGTGGGACATTCGCATCCTGCCTGTCGAGGGAGAGGGGGATGTCCGCAGACACATCCCAAAACGCGACATCAGTGTGATCCGTAGGTCGAACGGATGTCCTTGCCTCATTTGCGAGGCCGCTTCGAACAGGGTGAGAGGGGGGGGGGGGGTTGTAACATGG
>Ga0307515_10015678_pt1 | contig 13945 bp, 4 predicted proteins | sample 17_EM_MG_FD_194513 | JGI IMG/M metagenome (GOLD analysis project Ga0307515, IMG submission 194513) | Populus trichocarpa ectomycorrhiza microbial communities from riparian zone in the Pacific Northwest, United States - 17_EM | ecosystem: Host-associated > Plants > Roots > Unclassified | place... | reverse complement strand
TGAGTTTGTTCTATATATATATATATATATATATATATATATATATATAGTAGCAAGCTAGCCAAGAAAAGGTGTTGTGTGCAATTTAGTTTAAAGCCAGTAGCTAATCTTTGTCAAGAAAAGGTACTGCGAGGTATCCAACTGCTAAAACCTTTGCTAGTTATACATCATCTAATTACTTCGAGAGGTGACGAATACTAATATGAAAAGATATTAATCATGACGATCAATTGTTATACATTACCTAATCTCTGTAAGCAACTGGTTTGCTTGCGAAGGCAGCAAAACCATGATGATATTTCTAGTGGGTGTAATGGGAAACAAAAGGCGCTGAGGTCTGTCCGCATCAAAAAGAAACTCTTAACTTTAGTTGTTGGGAAGAGAAATGGCAAACTTAAATTTTTTTTTTTTGAAAGTTTTAAGGATTTTATTAGATAAATCTAGAGTTTAGGGTTTATATATACGAAGATTATTCAAAGATTAGATATTCTTTTCAGCTTTGAATAATTACATCAAAACTGAGTTGTCGCAAATTATAAATCGTCCAAGTATTCGGTTTCTAATGGTAATCCACATGAGTTATTAGTGAGAAATCTCGTAAATCCTTTTAGGAGAAAGATTTTTATACTTTGAAATGCTAGCTTTTTAATTTACCTAGTGTGATGAACCATCTCTTGATTACTCAAATATCTTCATATAGTTTATGTTATACCAAATATCTGTCCGTTTGTTACTCTTGATTAGGACGAGAAATTTTATAGTGCTTAGGAAGTAACTAATGGTATCCTATTAGTTACTTATTGTGTTCACTTTAAAGAAAAAAATTGATACAACTAGGAGAGAGAAATGTTTGGTGGATATATTCTTATAATTTTTGGTGGGTTATGGAGTCATAGGTTTTATTTTCTCTTTTCTCTTCGTGTTTATCTCTTTCTTTAAGGTGAGCCATTGAGTAACTAATAGGATGCCATTAGTTACTCTTTGAGCACCATAAATTTTATTGATTAGGACATCATGTGGTCAAAATCAAATTATAATCCATTCCTTAGTCACCAATTCCATGGTGACTAAATATCCGTATCCCTTTATGCTAAGTCCTTAGTTAGCCTTCTTTGGGAACTAAATACCCAATTTATGTTATATCCTTAGCTACTAAAATTTTATGGCGACTAAGTATCAAGACCATATTATAACCGTAGCCACCGTTACTACAGTTGCTAAGTATCATCATAAAATAACAACACTAATGAAATTTGCAGCATATAAACAGTGATACTAACATAGTCTCATCAAATAACAATAATAAACCCCCCTTGGATCATAAACCAAAGGCCCAAAACAAAACCCAACTAAAATTAAAACTCAAAATATTTAGTAAATCTTAAACAATGACTAATATATGGGCTGCCATGAACCAATTTAAAAATAAAACCCAAACTAAAATTAAACAAGTCCAAAATTAATGAAAAATAATAATAAAAAAAAACACAAAACCTAAATACTAACATAGTTCAACATGAAACAACTTAAATAGCCCAAAATAAGTGCCTTCCTTGTTTTAAAACCCTTTATAGCTTAAATTAGTATCCTAGAAGGTCAAAGATTGTTGTAGCCGCCTTTAGTGTCCCAAATAGACAAGGAAAACTTGTGTTTTAATTTCTGAATTAATTCCTTAATAACATGGAATCCCTGTAAAACATGAAAAAACAATAACAAAAAATATTTTATTTTTGTTACCGCCTCTATTGCTCTACCACATGGAAACTCCTAAAAAATAAGCACATAAACAATATCGTCAACCCCCTTTTTTTTATATAGTTAGGATACTTAAAAAATCCTGCTGATAAAAGGAATTTAAAACATTAATTACTCCTTGCTAAACTAGGAACCTTTGCTGCTAAAACCCACGTAAATAAGATTTGCTTGATGTTATTTGACTTTGAAACACACAACAGCACATGAATTTCGTTTTTTTTCTTTCTTTTTAGCTTAATGTTTGCAATCGCCTCTCTACATATACGTCCGTAGTAAGATTAGATTCCGAATGAAAAGTAGAAGCTAGAAGATATAAGAATGTTGATCAAACAGGTTGACACCTAAAGTTCTTTCCGATGGAGTAACACGAAATTCTCAAAATACTTACTCATATAAAACATGAAAGTAAAATTAAGGGAGAATATGAGCAAAATTAAATCCATTCTTAGTTCATTAATCGCAAACTTGAAGGGTACAAATTAATGTTACTGACAGGAAATTGTCAATTATTCAAAAGCAGTACTGATCACCATAGAGATCTTTATCACCAGCACCATTTGCAAACTCCATAAAATCATAGTATAGAAATAAAAACAAGAAAAGGGACCCATGTTACCCCACTCGGAGGTATATATCTCATGAAAAGATTGCAGCAACCATACAGCTGACTGCAAGGAGCAAGGCATTATTATGCAGAATAAGTGGTGTTAGAGTACCAGAAATATCCTTAGGAGCGGTAGGACTTTCTACACCGGGAGCTGCCTTCCTTGGCTTTCCCAGTTCGGGTGCAGGAGCAGGAGCAGGAGGCTTAGGAGTAAAAATGTCCAAAGGAAATAGCACCTTATCAATTTGATAAATAGCAAGCTGGCTATCAGTGTATACGGTGCCGGATATGCTTGTATTTGTCAGCCCTGTAGTTATGTTCACGAAATTCCCTGTGGTGGTAACATTCAGTGTTACCCTGGGACCCGTTCCCGCCTGTGTCCTTACAGGATTACTGACAGTCTGGAATTGGGAAGATGATATAAGTGCAGGTAGTACATGAAACTTCACCAACTCAGTCTTGTCTTCATCGCTTAGAGCGTTTAGAAAGCCCGCTTTGAGGTTCGAAAATGCGCTGTCACTTGGTGCAAAGATTGTTATTCCATTGTTTGTCTTGTTCAGCTCCTTGTTTAACTCAGTGTCTTCTGTTGTAGCTTGCATTAGGCGGACGAAGACAGTGAAGTGGCCAGCCTTTTGCAGGATTTTAATGACGTCAACGGGGCCAGGTGATGTTGCTACCTGTGCAGATGGTGCCTGTGAAGGGGCCGTAGGCGGTGCCTTCACTGGGGTCGTAGGTGGTGGCATTACCGGGGCTGCCGCCGGTGACTGACCTGACGTTTTTGTACAATGGAGAAAGAAAAGGATAAGAGAGAATAATAAGCTTGAAGATTGTTGCCTCATCCTACACTCCTTGGGAAGAATGCGAAAATGTTCCAAATCTTAATTGGATTGCTACAAGCAAAAATGTTTGATGTTGTGATTTGAGGAGGACAGAGAGGGTTGGTTTTAATATTGGTGGAGAGAGAATCAAGTTAGGTGCAGTGTGTAATGTCAGTCACACAAGCACAGAAACTAGTTATCCTTCTGCTAAAGGTACAGAGCATCAATTCGAGAGAGAGTACTGGCAGCTTGTAGTTAGCATGACAAATCAGGAAAACTAAGAGGATGTTTCAAGCAGGTGTGCAGACAAACAATTTAGACATGAATCTAGATGGAGATTGTCTTGTCCGTGTCAAACAGGAACCATAGCTATATTATTCACATAATCCTATGGCCATGATTTAATTAATTACCTGAAGAAAGTGCACACTTCACTTTTTTGGTTTTTTTTTTTAATATGAATATTCATATTAATTTGTACATAACTCAATTAATTTTACAGGTTTTAATAATAAATAGATTCCACGACGATCATGACGCATATAGTGCATGCAGGTTCCTTTTTTAAGATTTTATTCACCGGCTGCAGTTAATAGTGTTTTTCAAGTAATGATGGATAAATCAATCGATTTGTTGCTATAAATATATTGGAATAAATCCTTGAGTTCTAATTAAATCAAGTTTTTATATCTATATATATTGACAACGAAACTGCTCCTCAACATACAAATATTAAAATTACATTGGAAGAGAAGAAGTATAGAAAAGAAGGGAAAAAACTTGAAAACAAAAAATTAATAACCTTACATTAAAAAAATAATTCTGGAAGGATTTCAATGAATTAATAACCCAAACAAGGACAAGAAGTTAAGTTGAGGTAAACAAGCTTAAATGATACTTGTAACAAAAAAGCAAAAGTTAGAACAATATAATATCTAGCTCTTTTTTTCTTTTTTTTTTATCAAGCATGGATTGCATTTAATGTTGCTAATTTAATATGGTTGAAACAATTAGAAGATATGGACCAAATTTGAAACATTTTAGTTATCATGAACTTCAAGTTCCACTCTTTAATTAAAAAAAGTGTTGGAGTATACACAAATAATTTAATGAAAAGAAATATAGAAAAATAGGTAAAATATGGTTGTTCCATTATGTCAAATGGATGGACAAATAGGAGGAGTATAAGTATAATCAATTTTATGGTTAACTTTTATTTAGGTTCATGTTTATTAAATCTATTAATGGATCATTTTTTGTAAAATCTAGTGAGAAGACGTTTGAGTTGATAGATTTGTAGAGCAAATTGAAAAAATCAGTGTTGTCCAAGTAATCACCGACAATGGAAGCAATTATATGCTAGCCGGTATGTAGTTATTAATTAATTTATTAATTTGCATGCTGTAATTTAGATTTTTATTTCAGTTATTTGATTAAATAGGTTATATTTCTAAAATTTCATGTTTGGATTTTTTTATTACAAATAAGTAAGTTGTTAAAGGTAAAGAGAAAGCATTTGTATTGAACTCTATGTGTGGATCTTATGTTAGAAGATATTGGAAAAATTCCTCCAGTCAAGAAAACTTTAGAAAGAGCCGTTATTATTATTGGCTTTCTTTGAATTTACAAAGAAGAGAGAGTTGGTGAAGCATTGAGCAACTCGATTTGCAACAAGTTTTCCTACTTTGCAACAAGTATACAAGCAAAAGCATAATCTTAGAAACATGTTTACATCAGAAAAGTGGGCAATGAGTAAATGGGCAAAGGAAGCTAAAGGAAAAGGAGCAACTGAAATCATTTTGATGCCATCCTTTTGGAATCATGTGGTCTATATCCTTGATGGGTCATCTTGTGAGAGTTCTTCAGCTTGCAGACAATGAGAAAAACATACATTTATGAAGCTATGGATAGGGTTACAAAAACAATCCATAACTCTTTTCAATAATAATGAAGAGAAAAACAGACAAAAATATGATATCATTGATGAAAAATAGGAATGTTAACTTCATCATCCATTGCATGCAATAGGCCATTACTTGAATCCTGAATTCTTTTATAGTGATTCATCTATTGAAACTGATCAAGAAATGGCCAATGGGTTGTATCAATGCATTGAAAAATTGGTTTGATAATTGATGTTCAAGATATAATCACGAGTGAGTTGTCAGTATACAAGCGAGTATACAAGCGAGCAAAAGGACTTTATGGCAATTCGATTAAGAAACACAGTCTCTGGATAACATTTATTAGTTTCTTAAAAAAATTAAGATTATTACATTCAACCCTTAAAAATTTAAATTATTTGTTCATAATTTTTACAGCTGAATGGTGGACCTTGTTTGGAAGTTCCACTCTAGATTTACAAAAATTACCTGTTAAAATCTTGAGCTTAACTTGTAGTGCAGCGGGTTGTGAACGTAATTGGAATGTGTTTGAACATGTAAGCACTTTGACTTTTTTCTTATTATTCTTTTATCATAAAAAAAAATGAATTGATCTTAACTCTATTGTACATTGTAATTCTACAGATTCGCACAAAGAAAAGAAATCGACTAGAGCACAAAAGATTACAAGATTACAGGATTTAGTGTGTTAAATACAATCAGGCACTAAAAGCTAGTCATGATTTGAGGAATGTTATTGATCTTATTTCCTTACAAGACAGACATTGATGATTGCAATGAATGGTTGGTTGGGACGATGGGTGCTAATATAGAGAAAATATTGTGATAGTAGATGAATTGTTTGATGGAGACACTTTAACTTGGGGTGATGTCGCAAGGGCAACAAGAGATGAAGAACCAAGAACCAAAACTAATTAAAAGACAAAGTTGAGAAGCATAGGAACATCGCACATGAAGAAAGATCAAGTTCTAGTTTTAAGCAAGTGCAATATGGTTTTGGAGATGATGATTTGGATTACAATCATGAAATGAAGGATAAGAAGGACTCAAGTGAAGGAGAGGAAAGCATAGATGAAGATGTTTTTGAAGATTAATGAATAATGATGATGATATTTAAGTTTGTATTTAAATCTATTTAGCTATTTACTACTTTAAATTATTGTATTTTGTTGTAAGAGTGAAAAATGTAACTTTATATAACTATATTATGGTATTTTATATTTTCTTTTGATTTTCTAATTATCTAATCTTAATTGGTATATATTTTAGATTTATATATCATAATATATATTATATTACATGTAATTTTTCATATATAGGTTGAGCATCTTGGTTCATTCGGGAATGCTCCTAGCACCTCAAGCATTCTCCAGGCTTGGCCTTTTTTAGTGGCTTTCACCTTTAACAACACTGCTACAAGGCATATAGTGTATACACTAACAGGTAAATCCACAGCCAAGAGAACAGAACAGGTAAAACAGTTCTATCAAATTTGAAATATTTATCACAATGAACGATTCACTTATTTGATCTACCATGAAACCAGATCGAAGGGAAGAGAGTATTTCCTATGAACCAGATCTTATGGAGAAGCACTAGATTCTCCATGCAGACACTCATATCAAGGGACATCCAGGTTTTGAAGGTGGATTTGGGAAGGGTTTTTACCGGTCTGGCATGTCCGAAAAACAATACCTTGTGGACTTCTATATAAAAACTGTCTCTGTCAGACTAGGTCTAAGCAAACGGCCCACTAAAAATTATACAGACTAAAGCAATGGATACACTTAATATCAAAAAGGATAATAACAGTTATGTTGAGATCCTAGAGCAAATCAGAAGGTTCAGATAACATCGAGGATAAAGAGAAAATAAGCCATGTCATGCAGCTTGTTTAAAATTCCAAAATATTACAAGAAAATAAGCCATGCCATTCAAGTTGTTTAAAATTCCAAAATATTACAAGTGAGGTAATATATTATTTGAGTTTTAATCATAGTCAGCCTCAGAACATGTCCCATAAAATGATTTAGAACTATTGCATGTACATGGCTCAAAACTTGATATAAATGTTCAATCAATAGCAATGAAACTAATCCAAAGTCTTAATGCCTACGTGAATTAAGAGAAGCAACCAGAGGTCCAAATGTCTGGTCCACAGCTTTGTTCCAAGAAAGTTCGAACTCTGAACGAAATTGCTTTCCAAATATGGGCTCTCTCAACTGTCAGAAAATCGAAGTTAAGACTATTAGAAATTTATGAACACAAAGGTTTGACTTTTCAAAGGAAATACGGTTGAATTGAGCTTTTATGATAGCTAATATATTTAATGGTCAAAAGTTTCCATTATCATATGGGAAGGAAGACCCACACCAGATATGAAAACACAGAAGTATGCATGGCAGGTTACAGCATATGAAAGCACAGATCTCTTCTTGTAGATAAAATTTCTATCACAGTTCAGTGAAAAACTCTGTTAAGAGACAAGTGTGCCATCTGACTAAAGACAGAGTCGAAGAAAGCATCTTCAATCAAGGCGTAGGTACAATTGTTGTCTATTGATGATGAAAGAGGTCTGTAAATCATTTTAAACACCAAATGTAACAGAAATACTAGACTCTAATGCCATTTGAGACCCCCAGTATCCTTGTATCTCACTTGACAAGGAGCTCAATCACATCAGCAAAACACCTCACACATCTAGATAATTATCTCCTTCAACATGTTGGTGGGGGGCAGAGATTTTTTTTGAAAATTATTACCGTTAGAAAAAAAATATTGGCAAAATAACACATGTTAAAAAGTCAAGATTCGAAAAAGCATTGTCCAAAGAAGAGAGGTGGCTCACTTGACTTTGAATGGCATGAGTAGCCCACTTCAGTCACTATTGATGAACTTTTTAGTGTCGTTGAATTCGTTTGTCGACATTTTTCCATGGGTACCAGGGGTGTCGTCATCAAAGCTTCAATGCCTCAGGAGTCCATTCTTTCCTTTTATTTTCTCTCTCTTCATTGGAATTAATGTCAACCTATTTTAACCATTTCTTTTCCAACAACAACTATTTTAAATATTGTTATTCTCAACCGTGATATTTACCAAATTGTGTTATTTGCCAAAACTTTTCTATCTATATTATTTTGCCAATATTTTTTCCAAACTATGATAGAAAGGAAATTTACTCAGGGACAGGATGTCAACTTTTGACAAATTTAAGCTTGCAGATAGAGCTTTGGGTTCATATAGACAGCTCAGCCCTGAAATTGCCATGATGGTTCCAAGGAACACAATTTCTAAAATCTAATTAAATTTCTTCCCACTTTTAGTTCACAGAAGGAGATGACAGAAAAATTGACATTTTTGGGCCTTGGAAAAAAGCTTATTTGTCCATGAGCTAGTCTACTTAATATAAAGCAACAATGAGAAATGAGTTAAAATGTTGAGTTTGTCTTATGGGCAATAAATTTTAAAGAGACATCTGATTGGTTCCATGAGTTGATTGAACATCTCAAAAACCTGAGAAGCAACAAAAAATACTCTAGTAATGAGCAACCTTCCCTTCTAAACGAACCAAGCTAAAATTCCAATCAGGTTATATTTAAAGTGTGATGATACACAGGATCTGTAGGTCTTAATAATTTCTGTTTAAGCATTGAAACGCCTTCCTTGGCACAGCTCGATCTTGGGTTCTTAGTTAGTGTGTTTGAAGGTCCGAAATGCACCGTAGTAATTCTAAAGTATCAATAAGGACCATATTTCAATTCTAGCAACCAAAAGTCTCGTGCATCATAGAACTGAAATCCAAGTTTTGGTGACGATATGCATATAATAAAAATGCACTCGTAACAGATTATTATGTTATTTATGTAAGTATCAAACCCCCCGTGATCCAACTGATAAAATGAAGACGAACAAAGTCTCTTGTGGCATTAGTATTACCAAGCAACTTTGTGTTGCATCAGACAATTCTAGATGGTGTTATTGTGTGTGTAAACTACTAACCTATCTCTTGAAGAGAATGCTTGGGGAGGACCAGATGTGGAAGTATTTCAGACAATTCAACAAGCCCATCTCATTAATAAATTTAACAGAAGAAATTGCATGTCCTAATCCAGATAACTCTCTCATTTTGCAACTAATTTAAAGACACACTGCCCCTCCCTCCCATGCATGGAAATAATAAGGAATCCAATTTCTCAGAGATTGATTGTTCTCATAAACAAGATTATTGATAAAAATAAAATTCAAGCAAATGACGAAAGAATCTACTAGGGATTCCATTTTCAAGAAAATAATTTCAAAAACAACCTGGGATTGAGGATGTTCGGGTGAAATAGATTGATAGATGCGCTTTCGTTGCTCATAAACAATGAAACCCGCAAACGCAGCTCCCAATGCCGCGCCCAGCAGACGCTCCTGCCAATCCCCAACAACAACAGTATATTATTATATGAGCATAATAACTTGTTGATTTAGAAGAAAGAAAGAAAGAGTGGATTATTACTTGAGCTAGGATGCTGATCATGGCGCTGCTGTATTGTAGTAATAATTTGTTAGATTTTGATTTTGCAGAAAGAAAGAACGGGTTGTCTGCCCTGTTCTGCTTGTTCGGGTCGACAAAAACACAACACAGAAGCTACACCACCTATCCCATTAACTTGTGCACTATGGGCCTTCTTTTGCTTTGGCCCAGCCTCCTCTAGTCTCCCACAACTATGCAAATAGTTTCCCTTTCTTTTTTTTTCTTTTTTTTTTCTTTCTTTATTTCTTTTTTTTTTCTTTCTTTTTTTTCCCTCCTCTTTCATCCTACTTGAAAATAGATGGATATCCGGTAAATATGATTTCGTTTGTTTTTTTATTTTATAATATTTTTGAAAAAATTTTACTTTTATTTTTTTTACTTTAAATGAATTTTTTTTTTATTTTCAGATAATTTTGATATGATAATGTTAAAAATAAATTATAAAAAATAAAAAATATATATTTCAATTCATTTCCAAGCAAAAAACACCTTGAAAAGCAATCGTCACCACAATATTAAACAGGCTCTAAATCTGCTTCATGTTATAGGTTGTATAAAAAAATTTAGAATGTAAAAACAAAATGTTCAGGTCACATAATTCTTTTAACAATGTTATGAAATTCAGTCTAGCGGATTAACTTGGAATCTTTCATCTCGACTTTTTCTTTATTCTGAGTTTCAAATTAAACTATCTAGAAGTTACTATAATGTGAACTAATCGACTCAAAATTCAGTCTAGCGGATCAACTTGAAAACTTTCAACTCGACTTTTTTTTTTATCCCGAGTTTCAAATTAAACTTTGTAGAAGTTATTATAATGTGAACTAATTGACTTGAAAAATTCAAAAGTAACCAGATAACTGGTAAAAACTTGGTTTGCATTTTAAAAAAAATTTAAAATGATATTTTTAAAAAATACAATATTGAGTCGACAACTTACTAGATCGACCTGGGTTTCACGACTTAATCCTCCAAACCCACAACCCAAATCCTAGACTCCATTGGGTTTAATAACTTTATTTTCTGAAACTATTTTTATTTAATTATGTGATAGAAAAAATAAATATTCGCAAAATCAAGCACTAACTCGACGTCAGGAAATTTGTTAGAAACCATGATAACCTCATTTAAAAAAATATAGGAATTCACTTATAATTGTTCTAAAAATATATTTATTTTGAATTTTCATCTTTGTCTTTTTAACCAAATAAATTTTCATCTTTGTCTTTTTAACCAAATATATTTTTACCTTTTCTATAATTATTTCTTCTATTTTGGGATATTAACCACATGCATCCCTAAAATTCACTCAATTTTAAGATAGTTAAAAGAACAATAAATCTTTTTATATACAATATTTTCTTTTCCTACAACTTAATGTATCAATTCAAAAGTTTAAAACTTTTCCCTTATGATCATATATTTTAAATTTTCATATATACTAATAGTTATAATGCATAATAAACTTTCATTGTAACAAATTTTGACAATTAGATCATGCAACAATATCTTAAATTTAAAAAAAAAACATGAACCCTTTAAAAAAATGTCCAACACTTAGATGAAAATATAAAATTAATATTTTCATCCACAATGCATATAATTTTTTATTTTTATTTTTGACAACTTGAAATAAATCACTTGGAACTCAATACCTTTTTTTTCCTCTTCGAATAAAACAAATTTATAAAATAAGTTGCACAAACAAAAAATAATTGTAGTTAAATTCTACTACATATGAATGAAAAATCTTGCTTGAATAAGGCAGTGTTTGTTTTTGCAGTCCAAATATGTTTTTAAAAAAATTAAAAAATTTTAACCCAGGAGTTTGGATCTGGCAAACCCAAGCACGGGTCTGGAAGACCTAGGTGTAGGTCTGGCATGATTGCCAGACCCACACGCATGAGCCTAACAACTATGCTAGATCCAATCATCTTGGGTTTGGCAACCATGCCAGACCCAAGGTACTTAGGTATGACAAACATGCCTGATTTGAGAAACAATAAACAAAAATGACAATTGTACACTTTAGTTGTCAGGAGAGAGAAAAGAAAGAATAAACACTAACAATTGATCACTAACGGCAATTCAATCATTATCTATCTGCATGCGCTACACCATGTGGAAGAGGGCACAGTTGTGCTTCCAGTTTGATGGCGAATGGCTAGATTTGAACACCGGGAAGCATCATACGCGTCTCCTTAATGGCGCGGGCGCCGCCCACTAGTAGGGGTGTGAGGAACACGCACCCATAACTTTTCAATTAAAAAATAATAAATACTTCGTGAAAATACTAAAATGCCCTCATGGTCCTCTTAATTACATAAAATACTCAAGTAAAGATACCAAAATACCCCCAAAGGCAAAACTTTTTTTTTTGTCTTTTCTGAGGCTAAAAACGTTATTTGACTATATTTGAAAATTGAAAAAACCTAAATACCTTTGTAGAGAAAAGCTAAAGAAACGTTTATTCACTTGCGCTCCGCAACAGGTTAATATCAATTTTGTTTTAAAATTTAAAAAAATATTAAGAGTATGGAGAATGTTTTAATAATGTTATTAAACTTAATAAAATAGATTAATTTTTAAACTTTCACTCAACTCTTTGCCAAACCCAAGTAACACGGGTCTAACAACCATGTCAGACCCAAGCATAGACCCAGGCTACTTAGGTCTGGCAACCATGTCAGCCCACGCGACTTGGGTTTCGTACCCATGCCAGACTAGAGCGCTTAGGCCTGGTAATCATGTCAGACCATAGTTATGAAACCTGACTTGGGGGTTAACCCGGCCAAGGGACGGGCCTCAGGTAGACTCGGGAAAAAAAATTGATGTTTTAATATTTCATATAAAAAAATTAAAAAACAATCCATGTGGATATAAGCTAAAAGATTATTTCAAAAGGTTTTTTTATCCCATATTGAAAAGATATTATCTTATCCTATTAAGTTGAAGTATTTAAACCAAAAAAGTTTTTTTATCCCACATTGAAAAAAAAAAAAATTTCTTGTGAACATAAAGTATATATATTAATGGGTTTCAAATCTCACATTGACAAAATAAAGCATTCTTCTAGTATTTAGATAATGAACTTTGATATGGGTTAGTAACCAATTGAAAAAGATAAAAAAAAAAAAAGTGGTATTTGACTAGGAGGAAAAACACATTTAAAAAAAAATAGGTCTCTACCGGGTTCTGCTGGGTCACTCGAATCCTAGGTTGACTAGCTGAGTTGGATTGAGTCTGATAACTATGCTTAAACAATAAAAAGTGAGCCTGAGAGTGTTAATTATAATTAATTCCATTCTTCTCTTGTTTAATAAAACTAGTTAATTGATTCTTAAATTTTTAAAATATAGATTTAGGTTTGTTTTTGCACTGTTATTTTTTAATATTTTTGAATTTTATTTTTGACCCAAGCGTCTGGGCCTGACAACCATGTCAGGCCCAAGCTCATGGGTATTGCATGGGTGCCAGCCTGCCAGTCCTAAATGCAAGGGTCTGAAATGATTGTGAGGTGCAGACGTTTGGATCTAGCCCCACGAGCTTGGGTCTGGCAGCCATGCCAGACCCACGTGCCTCGGCCTGGCATGACCCAAGTGTCTGGGTCTGGCAACCATGCCAGACTCATACGTCTTTTTTGAAAATATAGGAATTCACTTATAATTGTTTTAAAAACATATTTATTTTATATTTTCATCTTTGTCTTTTTAACCAAATATATTTTTATCTTTTCTATATTTTTTTCTTCTATTTTGAGACATTAACTACATGCATCCCTAAAATTCACTCATTTTTTTTTATTAATCTCTAATTTTAGTGAATAAATCATTTATAAAATTGCACAAATTAAGATAATCAAAAGTATAATAAATCTTTTACATATACAATATTTTCTTTTCCTACAACATAATGCATCAATTCAAAAGTTCAAAAATTTTCTCTTTTGATCATATATTTTAAATTTTAATATATACTAATAGTTATAATATAGAATAAATTCTCATTATAATAAATTTGGACAATTAGATCATGCAACAACATTTCAAAATTAAAAAAGTATCAATCCTTTAAAAAAATGTATAGCACTTGGATGAAAACATAAAATTAATATTTTTATTCATAATGCATATAAAAAATTAAAAAGTTGTTATAATGATGAGTTTCTTATTGCATCAAAGTATTATTTTTAAGTAAGAGGAATATAAACTTATGACTGCTTATATTGAAGTGTTTCAACCAACCAAGCTGCAACATAAAATTATTATAAAATAACTAAAAAATATATTAACTTGGTTGACTGTCACGTGATCGTTAAACCAACTCCATATATTTTAGTTGGCTT
>Ga0307515_10015676_pt1 | contig 13946 bp, 11 predicted proteins | sample 17_EM_MG_FD_194513 | JGI IMG/M metagenome (GOLD analysis project Ga0307515, IMG submission 194513) | Populus trichocarpa ectomycorrhiza microbial communities from riparian zone in the Pacific Northwest, United States - 17_EM | ecosystem: Host-associated > Plants > Roots > Unclassified | place... | reverse complement strand
TGCCGCAGCATCGGAAGGTAGATCTGCGTGTCGCGTACCTGATCGACTTGTTCCGGGCAAGGTTCCGCAGCCAGGGCGGCCTGCAGCTTGGACAAGCTCTCGTCGGGAGATAAGTCCGCATAAAAGGCCACTCCCCCACCGCCGAGCGACTTGTACTGCTTCTTGATGTCTGTCGCCTTGCCGGTGATCCAGCAGTCCTTCACTCCGCCACCGAGGCTGTAATCGACGAGTACGCAGACTGCGTGTTTCTTACGCCCGTACGTGAAGGTCAGGGCAATCGACTCCTGCTGGCCGAAGTCGTCGCCGTAACTGAAGCACTCACGTGGGACCGGCCGACCGAGAGCCTCCGCGAAGGGCAGTTCAGGCAATCCACCAGCGACTAGGCCGTCGGCCGCCGCGGTGGCCTCCGAACAGGTGGTCTGCGGGCCATGCACCGCGATCGTCCGCAGCAGCGCGAGCGCCGCAGGTGTCGCCTCCTTCTCGGCGAGCCCGATCAACTCGATCACCTTGGCCGCGAACGCCGCCGAATCGGTGAACGCGTCCTCCACAGGAAGGTAGGCGTTGAGAACCCCGAGCAGGTCCAGCCCGACGGCCTCGGCGAGGAACGGGTCGCCTTTGCCTGCCAGTGCCGGCTCCATCGCCTCGCCTAGACCGGAAAGTATGTCCTCGCTCGCCAGTTCGGGCGTGCTGGATTGAATCTCGGCCAGCAGCTCGAGCATCGTCTTACCCGGCCGGATCACATCGAGGACGTAGTCCGGCGCGCCTTCCTCGACCATCATCTGACGTACCAGGGCTGCCTCGGCGTCGCTCAACACGCCCAAGCCCGCCACAATGCCAGGAGACTTGCGGCTCCCGCGCCGCTTGTTCGACATGAGCGCACATCCTGCCAGACTGGCTCCCGGCCCAGGACCAGCCACCCGGGCTCCGCGACCCAGCAGTGTCGCGGCCGGCTGTAGGAAGACAGGCAGTCTGTCCCTGCGGCCAGTGTGACCCGTAGCTTGGGTATGGCCAAAGGCGAGCAATAGCTGGTGGGGTAATCGATGTCCGAGGAAGATATGGCCGCCTTTGCGGCGTCCGCGCGGGTGCTGAGGCAGGTGACCACCCTGACTCGCTGGGTGGGTACGGGCCGCAGCCTGACCCAGACCGGCCAGCTGACCATGGCAGACGGGCGGCATCTGGTCGGTCTGCTGGAGACCGGCGACGAGATCGACCCGGTAATCGGCAAACAGGTGTTCCGCACCCGCAGCAGCGCGGAGCTGCCCGGCCTCGCCGTTGTGCTGGCCTGGGCTAAAGCCGCCGGGCTACTTCGAATGGTGCGCGGCCGGTTGGTTCCGGTGAAGAAGAACCAGCGGTTGCTGGACCAGCCGACGGCGCCGTGGACCGCCATGTTCGCCGCGTTCGACCAGCTCGGCCCGGTTATCTGCCCATCCGGTTGGTTCGCCTCGCTGCTCGGCGACAACTTCGCCGACGGGATCGCGATGCTGTTCGCAGGCATCGCGGAAGGCGGCGGTGCCGTGGACATCGACGAGGCACAGGAGCAGGTCTGGTCCGCCCTTTCCGCCCGCTACTACCTGGACGATGCCACCGACGAGCAGGTGCAGCGCTTGCGCAAGGTCACGGACGGCGACCTGCGCCGCGCTGTCGGCGGACTGGTGGCGCTCGGCTCGCTTGCCGAGGACGACGCGAACAGCGGAAGGCTCCGGCTGACCCCGTTGGCCGACTGGGCCCTGCGCGCCCGATACGGTGCCGTGACGCCCGGCGACCAGGTCGCCCAGATCAAGGTCACGTTGCTGGACACTGACCCGCCTGTATGGCGGCGTCTGCTCGTACCCGCCGCGATCCGTCTCGACCGGCTGGACCGTGTCATCCAGGCCGCGATGGGTTGGACAAACTCCCACCTGCACATGGTCATCCATCCGACCGGTCACTACGGCACTCCCGACCCCGACCTGCCGCTGCACGACGAACGCAAGGCCACCCTGCGCGACCTGGCCGGACGGGTCGGCGACGCCTTCGGCTACGAATACTCAAGATCGCTGGGCAGCCCTGCCCGGCCCAAGACGTAACCACGCGTTCGAGGCAGGTCATCGACCCAACGCCTAGAGTCGGGCCGGCCGCACCGACGAGCTTCGGACGACGAGTTCGGGGACGACCAGCAGGCGGTGTGCGGGCCGGCGGGAGCCCTCGATCAGCCGGGAGACGAGCAGTTCGACCGCCATCCGGCCGACGTGGCCCTTTGCCGGGCGGATCGCGGTCAGTGGGGGCTCGGCCAGGTGCGCGATCTCGTCGTCGTACGACACGATGGCCAGGTCCTGCGGGATCGCGACGCCCTGTTCGGTGCAGAACTGGACGAGCGAGATGGCGTCCGGGTCGCTGTGCACTACCAACGCCGTCGCTTCGGCCTGCTGACAACGGCGCAGGATCGCGGCGAGGTGACCGCGGTAGTCGGGTGTGCCCGGCCGTACCGACGCCCGGAACACCAGGTCGCCGGCAAGGTTCAGGTGGGCGCAGGCCCGCGCGAAGCCTCGGGCGATGTGTTCGACGTTGGGGCTGATCGGAGTCAGGACGAGGCCGATCCGGCGGTTGCCTTGGCGCACGAGGTGGCGCAGCGCGGTCTCGACCCCGGCATCGTGATCGCTGCGCACCCATTCCGTCGGTGCCGCGGAGCCCCGCTGCCGCACCGACGGAATCCGCTCCGCTTCCCGGACGCAATCAAGTGGCCACAGTGGACAATGATCTGCCCGGCCGGCGCGACGTCCGGGCCTCGGTGGTCGCGGCCGCGGACGCCCTGGTCGCATTGCGATCCACCCAGGCGTACGGGCAGCCTTACGCACCCGCGGACAACAAGTGGGTGTGGGGCTCGAACAGCTCGATCCTCAACAACATGGTGGTGATCGGCACCGCGTACGACCTCACCGGCCGAGCCAAGTACCGGGACGCGGTGCTCGGTGCCGCGGACTTCCTGTTCGGCCGCAACGCGCTGAACATCTCGTACGTCACCGGCTACGGCACGGTCTTCGCCCAGAACCAGCACACCCGGATGTACGCGCATCAACTCGACCCGAAGCTCCCGCACCCGCCGGCCGGCACAATCGCCGGCGGCCCGAACTCCGGTCTGCAGGATCCGCTGTCCGGCGTGAAACTCGCCGGCTGCGTCGCCCAGTTCTGCTACCTGGACGACATCAACGCGTACTCCACCAACGAGATCACCATCAACTGGAACTCGGGCCTGTCCTGGGTTTCGTCGTTCCTCGCCGACCAGCAGAACGGCTGAACCCGGTGCGGGCCACCGACGGGACGCGAAGCCGCTGCCCGTCGGTGGCCCGCGTCGGGCTGTGTCAGTTCAGGCTGCCGCTGACCTGGAGCCAGGCGTCGCCGAGGTTGCTTTCGTCCTGCCAACTGCCGTCCGGGCGGACCTTGCCGAATCCGTAGTCGCCGCGGGATCCGGACGCCGTCCACAGGTAGTTCGAGTCGCTCGGCGTCTGCTGCCCCAGCACGATGGCGTACATCTTGCCGGGCACCAGGCCCCGATAGCTCAGCGGCACCTTGACGATCGATGCCGAGGTGCCGATCTGAGCGCTGGGCACGGTGGCGGAGGCGAGCGGGCTTCCCGCGGGAGCGCCGTTCTCGGTGGCGTAGAGACCCACCGTGATGTCGCTCTGGTCGGTCCCTTGGTAGCGGGACACCTTCACCCGGACGTTGTCCAGCGTGGTGATCCCGGTGTCGAGGAACAGCTGGCCCCGGCGGACCTGGTCGCTGGGCTGCCCGAAGGTGTACGCGGCGGTGCCGGTGGTGGACAGGTCGGTGACGCTGAGCGAGTTCTCCACGTCGAGGGCCAGCCAGGCGTTTCCGTACGCCGCGCTGCGGTCGCTCCAGCTGCCGCTGTTGGACGATGCCATGCCCAGCGGAGCGCCGGCCGCCGACGTCGCCCACTGGTAGTACGCGCTCGAGCCGGGGTTCTGCTGACCCACCACGATCGCGTAGGACCGGCCGTCGACCAGCCCGTCGTACGACAGCGGCGCGGTCACCTCGGTGAACGAGGTGCCGATCGACGAGGCGGGGATCGTCGCGGTGGCCAGCGGGGAGCCGGTCGGAACCCCGTTCGCCACCGGAAACAGGCCGACCGTGACGTCGCTGCGGTCCGTGCCGTCGCCGGCTCGCCGCAGGTTGACCCGGACATCCTTGACGACGGGCGACGAGTTGGCGAAGAAGCTCTGGCCCACCGACTGGAAGTCGCCCGATTGCCCGACGTTGATCGATCGCCCGGTGGACGAGCTCACCACCAGGGGCGCCGCCGCCTCGGTGCGCACCGTGACGACCGTGGACGCGGTGCCGGCGGGCAAGCTGACACTGCCGCGGGCGGAGTCGACGCTACCCCTGCTGGCGGCGGTGATGTTGCCGACGAACAGCGGCAGCTCGAACCGTACCGGAGTGTGCTTGTTGCCCTTGAGGGTGAGCCGGACCTGGTTGTCCGGCAGCGGAGTCACGGTGAAGCCGATCGTGGCACCCGCGCCGACCGGCACCCCGGTCCAGGAGGTCTCCTTGCCGGAGGTGATCCAGCTGGTCGGCAGGCCGCGGCCGATGACGGCCGTGCCGTCCGCGGCCACCGAGACGCTGGTCTCCAGAATGGCCTTCTGCGTACCGGCGATTCCGTACGCGTTGTTGTCCGCCAGCGGCGTGGTCCACCCGCCCTTGCTGAAGCTCTCGCCCCATTGCATGGGTGCCGACTGGCTGGCGAGCAGCCACTCCAGATTGCTCATCGCCTCGGTGCGCAGGTTGACGTCCGACGACGCGAGCAGTTGTACACCGCTCGCCGCGTTGAAGCTGTTGCCGTAGCCGTAGTCGCTCCACCAGGCGCCCCAGCTGTGCGGCGGGAGGATGGGAGCCTGGGCGGCCCGTGCGCTGAAGGCGGCGTAGTTCGCGGCGTCGAGGGCGTCCCGCCAGGTGCCGCCGAGGGTGTTGCCGGCCAGCGCGCCGTCCCATGGCAGCGAGCTCATCAGCCAGGTGGTGCCCAGGTAGTTGCCGTTGTAGGTGTTGGCGAAGGCGCACTGGTCCAGGCAGGCGTTGTACTGCCGTTTGCCGACCCGCGGGAAGGTGTGCGACTCGAGGTAGTTGTTGAGTGCCGTGTTGATCCCGCTCGCCTGGTCGCCGGCCCAGCCCGCCTCGTCGGTCCAGCCGAATGCGGTCGCCAGGTTCTGGTACGCCCGCAGCGCGTAGATCGCGGCGAAGTCGTCGTTGATCAGGTAGTCGCCGGTGCTGCCGTCGCGGGCGTTGTCGAAGTCGTTGGAGGCCTGGATGAGCCCGCGATGGGGGTCGCCCTCGGTGGTCACGACGTAGTTCGCGATCTTGCGCGCCGCCGTCTTGAGCATGGTCTTCACCTCGGGCGTGAAGAAGCCGGGATCGTTCGCGAAACGCTGGTAGAGCTCGAACGGTTCGACGAATTTCACCGCCGCGTCCAGATACCCGTTGCTGGTCCAGGTGTCCGGGATGGCCCGGAACTGGGCGGACGACATGATGTTGCGGGCCGTGGTGTAGTCACCCAGCCGGACGTACTGCAGGACGATGTCGACCTGATCGTTGTTGTTGGTGGCGTCGTAGCTCCACACGCCGGGTGCCTGGGTGCCGCCGGCGGTGCGCTGTTCCCAGTCGCCGTTGGCGTCCTGGTAGACGAGTTCCCAGTTGTTGATCACCCCGGCCTTGTACATGTCGATCAGCTGCGGGTCGGCCAGCGACGTGGGCAGGGCGATCTTGCTCAGCCGGTCGTTCCAGAACCTCGCCATGGCCCGGTAGTTCGCGTCGAAGGTGCCCTGCGCCGCCAGCTGCCCGGACGTGGCGGTGCCGGCCGCGAGCGTGACGAAGTCCTTCGACACGCTGCGACCGGCCGGAATGGACAGGTCGTAGTACATGGATGCCGCGTCGCTGCCGCTGGGGGAGCCGGTCAGCGGGATCTCGGTGCCGGGCGGGGCGGTGACGTTGAGAATCCTGCTGAGCCGGGTGGAGCCGCGGTTCGCCACCGTCACCCGGGTGTAGACCGCGGTGGCGGCGCCGCCCAGCACGGAGTTGGCGAAATGCTGAATGGTCACCTGCGCCGAGCCCGCCGGCCAACTGGAGATCGGGCTGGGCAGGTAGCCGGACGCCAGCGACCAGTCGATCGCACTCCGCATGTTCGAGACGTTGTCGTCCGGAAAGTACGTGTTCGATCCGGAGGTCAGGTAGTACTGGATGGCGTCCCGGCGGCCGGGCGCGAGCGCACCACCCGGAAAGGCCAGCGACTTGGGGTGATCGAGCGTCCAGCCGAAGGCCAGCCAGTGGGACTTGTCCACGGCCGGCGCCGTGGGACCGACACCGGCGTTGGCCGGTCCGGCGACGGCGGACAAACAGAGCGTCATCGCGAGCAGCGCCAGGACGGTGGCGAGCCGGGACGGAGTTCTTCGTGGGGACACGGTGCGGCTCCTGAAAAAGGGGTGGAGAACGGTAGACGCCGAGTTTTCGAATCGATTCGAATATGGGTGTGATAATCGCTCGCCGAGATTTCGGCGAGCGGCGCGGGTTACGGTCGGGAAGGCTTCGGACTGCGGGCCGTGCTGGCTCGCACATTCAGCACGGGAGAAATCGAAACGTGCGCCGGCAATGTTTCCCCGGCAATTCTTCGGGCCAGGCTCAGCACCGCGGTTTGGGCGATGTCGCCCGCGGCCAGCGAAACAGAGGAGAACGGCGGAACGCTGCACTCCGCCTCGTCGTCGTAGCCGATCCCGACCACGGACATGTCCTGGGGGATCCGATACCCCAGGCCGGTCAGGTGATGCAGCACGACCGGCATGGCCCGCTCGTTGTAGACGATCAGGGCGGTGAGCCCGGGCTCCTGGCCCAGGAGACGCCCCAGCGCGCCGGCGACACTGAACGGGGTGGCGTCGCAATCGACCGAGAACGCAACGTCGCCGGTAGCGTCGCGAAGGGCGGCGAGAACCGCCTCGCGGGCGTGCGCCGCGTAGGCGACATCATGGCCGAGAGCTGCGGATATGGGCCCGACATAGGCCACGTGGCGGTGGCCGAGATCCCGCAGGTGCGCGACTGCCATCGACGCGGCGGCGGGGAAATCGAAATCCACGCAGGGCAGCCCCTGCGGGTCGTCGGGGGAGCCGACCAGGATGGCCGGGCATTTCAATTCCTTGAGAAGCGCTATCCGCGGATCCTGGCGCTGAAGCTCCATGGCGATGACGCCGTCCACCATCGCGCTGCCGACCGCCTCCCGAAGGGCGGTCTCGCCATCGTCGTCGGTCAGTGCCAGCACTTTCAGGCCCACGCCCTGGGCGGCGGTGAGAATGGCCCAGATGTGCGGCATCTGGACGGCGCTGCGCCGGCCGTGGACCATGGGCATGGACATGGCGATGACGCCGCTGCGCCCGGCGCGCACCGAACGGGCGCCGGCGTGGCGCTGGTATCCGAGTGCGTCGATGCTGCGCCGGACCCGCGCAATTGTCTTCGGCGAGATCGAACGATTTCCGTTCAGCACATAGGAAACCGTGCTGGGCGAGACGCCGGCGTGCCGCGCGACGTCCTGAATTGTCACCGACACCGCGTCCCTTCCCAAATCGAATCGATTCAGCAACGGAAATTAGCACGCCGCCCACGCCCAGGCAAGAGCCCGGGCCCGGCGCGCGAGCTGATGGTCATGAATATCGCCGCGCCCCGCCGGCGAGGCCTAGATCAGTTCGGAGCGGGTCGCCTGGGCTTCGGTGCCGCCCGCCGAGCGGGTGCTCAGCGAGCCCGCCACGGCCGCCCAGCCGACCGCCTCCTCGATCGCCAGCCCGGCCAGCCGGCCCGCCAGGAAGCCCGCGTTGAAGCTGTCGCCGGCGCCCGCGGTGTCGACGACCCGGACCTTCCGGCCCGGCGCGGCGCAGTGCCCGCCCGGCCACCACGCCCGGGCGCCGCGCGCGCCGTCCTTCATCACCACAGTGGTGCCGCCGGCGACCAGCTCGGCCGCCCCGGCCCCGACGTCGCCGGCGCCGGTGATCGCGAGCAGCTCGGCGGCGTTCGGCAGGAACACGTCGGTGTACGCGAGGATCTCGGCGAGAGACTCCCAGCGCCCGGCCGGATCCCAGTTGGTGTCCAGCGAGGTGGATACGCCGAGCTCGCGGGCGCGTTTGAAGACGCCGGCCAGCCCGGCGGCCAGCGCGGGCTGCAGATAGAGCGAGCCGACGTGTACGTGCCCGGCCGCGGCCAGCAGCTCGTCGGTGACGTCGTCGGGGCGCAGCGCGGGGATCGCCCCGGGCAGGGTGAGGATCGCCCGGTCGTCCTCTGTGGACAGGTGGACGCTCAGCCCGGTCGGGGCCGAGGTCGCGGGCGACTCGAGCCGCACCCCGAGCGCCGCCAGGCACTGCCGGGTGACCGCGCCGAACACGTCGTCGCCGACCGCCGCGAGCAGGACCGTCGGCAGGCCCAGCCGGGCGCAGCCGGCCGCCGTGATCGCGGCCGAGCCGCCGAGCACGAGATCCGCGCCGGTGAGCAGCTGCTCGGCCTGGCCGAACCGCGGCTTGACGTCGCCGCGCAGAATCAGATCCGGGTTGGCGTCGCCGACTATGAGGACGCTGGCCTTGTTGTCCAAATGAACACTCCGAGTTGCGCGAATAGCCCAAATCTTTGCCGCTCCGGACCATACGCGCAGAAACGTCTATTGACACCTGTACGTTCGATCAGTTGAATCGGCGCTGACGTGATCGAGCCCAACAGGTCGCCAGGGTGCTGCCACCCGAGGCGGGGCAGATCCGAAGCCTTCGGAGACTCAGCCGTGGCCATCGCATCCCGTCATTCCCTCCTCTCCGGCCTGACCGCCCTCGCAGCCGCCGTCCTCACCGCCGGCGTCTGCCTCGTCGCCTCCCCGCACGCGGGCGCCGCGGTGGCGTACACACTGCCGCCCGTCAACGCCCAGTTCGACTACCAGATCGGTGCGGCGTACACCCCGCCGGCCGGCGTGCAGGTGGTCAGCCGCGACCGCACGGCCGCACCCGCCGCCGGGCTCTACAACATCTGTTACCTCAACGCCTTCCAGGTCCAGCCGGACGAGGTCACCTGGTGGCAGCAGAACCACGACGACCTGCTGCTCAAAGACGCGAGCGGCGACTACGTGGTGGACGGCGACTGGAACGAGATCCTGCTGGACACCTCGACGGCCGCCAAGCGCTCCGCCCTCACCACGATCATGGGCGGCTGGATGGACGGCTGCCGAGCGGCCGGCTACCTGGCGATCGAGCCCGACAACATCGACTCGTACGACCGCTCCGACGGCCTGCTGAGCATCGCGAACGCGATCGCCTATCTGCAGGCGCTGGCACCGCGCGCGCACGGCGCCGGGCTGGCGATCGCCCAGAAGAACACCACCGACCTCGGCACCGCCGGCCGCGACGCCGGGCTGGACTTCGCCGTCGCGGAGGAATGCGGCCGCTACAGCGAATGCGGCGACTACACCGATGTCTACGGCACCCACGTCATCGACATCGAATACCGGGCCGCCTCGTTCACCAAGGCCTGCAACGCGATCGGCGCGAGCGTCTCGGTGGTCCGCCGCGACGTCAACGTCACCGCCCCGGGCAGCAGCACGTACGTCTACGCCGCCTGCTGATGTGCGCGCAGCGGCCCTGAACGGCGCCGCCGCCCCCGTCGGTGCCGGACCCCCGAGCCGCCGGCCAGCCTCGCACCCCGCCGGTGCCGCGGGCGGCCGGCGGCTCGGGCCGTACTCGTGATGGAGGAACCCCGATGTTCACCCCGACCGGCGAGATCGTCGCCGCGCGCACCGGCGTCGGCGCGTTCAACGTCATCACCATCGAGCACGCCGAGGCGATCGTGGCCGGCGCCGAGGCCGCCGGGCGGCCGGTGATCCTGCAGATCAGCGAGAACGCGGTCCGGTTCCATCATGGCCGGCTGGGCCCGATCGCCGCCGCGGCGCGCAGCCTGGCCGAGGCCGCGTCGGTGCCGGTGGCCCTGCACCTCGACCACGTGCGAAGCGACGAGTTGCTGGCCCAGGCGGCCCGGTGCGGCTTCGGCTCGGTCATGTACGACGCGGCGCACCTGCCGTACGCGGAAAATGTCGCCCGCACCGCGGCCGCGGCCCGCGCCTGCCAGGCAATGGGTCTCTGGGTGGAGAGCGAGCTGGGCGAGGTCGGCGGCAAGGACGGCGCGCACGCGCCGGGCGCGCGGACGGACCCGGACGAGGCCGCGGAGTACGTGGCGGCCACCGGCGTCGACGCGCTGGCCGTGGCGGTCGGCTCCGCGCACGCCATGCACACCCGCACGGCCCGGCTGGACCACGCGCTGATCGCCCGGCTGAGCGCGGCAGTGCCAGTACCGTTGGTGCTGCACGGCTCGTCCGGCGTCCCGGACGGCGAACTGATCGCGGCGGTCCGAGGCGGAATGGCGAAAATCAACATCGGCACGGCGCTGAACACGGCGTTCACGGGCGCGGTCCGGGAGTCGCTGGACGGCGACGCGGGCCTCGTCGACCCCCGGCGCTACCTGGCGTCCGCCCGCGCCGCGATGGCCGAAACGGTCGCCGCGACGCTGCGGCTGCTGTCCGTCGCCGAGCCGACCCATGCCTGAGGTGACGCTGGCGCTCGTCGGGGCGGGGCAGCGGGGTCAGGCCTACGCCCGGCTCGCCGTCGCCACCGGGCGGGGCCGGGTGGTCGCGGTGGCCGAGCCCGATCCGCGCCGCCGGGCCGCGGTCGCGGCCGAGTTCAAGATCCCACCCCAGCGGGCGTACGCCGACTGGGCCGACCTGGCCGCCGCCGGCAAGCTGGCCGACGCGGCCGTCATAGCCACCCAGGACCGGATGCACCGCGACCCGGCGGTGCGGCTGGCCGGGCTCGGCTATCACATCCTGCTCGAGAAGCCGATGGCGCCGACCGAGCCCGAGGCGACCGAGATCGCCGAGGCGGCGGTGCGCAGCGGGGTCATCTTCGCGATCTGCCACGTGCTGCGGTACACGCCGTACACCCGGATGGTGCGGCGGTTGCTCGCCGAGGGACGGATCGGCCGGCTGGTCAGCGTCCAGCACCTCGAGCCGGTCGGCTGGTGGCACTACGCGCATTCGTTCGTCCGCGGCAACTGGCGCCGCGCGGACACCTCGGGCCCGATGCTGCTGACCAAGTCCTGCCACGACATCGACTGGCTGGTGTACGTCGTCGGCGCGGTCCCGGCCCGGGTCAGCTCGTTCGGCAGCCTGACCCACTTCCGGGCCACCGAACGCCCGGCCGGCGCCGCCGACCGCTGCCTCGACTGCGGGATCGAGGCCACCTGCCCGTACTCGGCGAAGCGCCTTTATCTCGACTGCCTGGCCGATCCGGACCGGCACGCCTGGCCGCTCAGCACGGTCACCGCCGAGTTCACCGAACCGGCCGTCCTCGACGCGCTGCGCACCGGCCCGTACGGCCGGTGCGTCTACGGCAGCGACAACGACGTGGTCGACCACCAAGTCGTCAACCTCGAGTTCCCGGACGGCGCGACCGGCACGTTCACGATGAGCGCGTTCACCCCGATGGGGCACCGCCAGACCCGGCTGATGGGCACCCACGGCTACCTCGAGGGCAACGGCGAAACGGTCCGCCACGTCGACTTCCGCACCGGCGCCGAGCAGACCTTCGACGCGGCGACCGAGGGCGGCCCGTCCGCGGCGGGCGGCCACAGCGGCGGCGACGAGGGCCTGATCGAGGCGTTCCTGGCGGCGGTCGCGGCCGGCGACCCCACGCTGCTGTCCTCCGACGCGACCGAGAGCCTGGCCACCCACCGGGTCGTCTGGGCAGCCGAACGCTCCCGCCAGACCGGCGAGACGGTCAGCTTGCCCTGACCGGTCCATTCATAGTGCGTCGAGCGCCGCCAGTTCCGCCGCGGTGGCGGTGACGCCAAGACCCGAGAGCTGGAAGCGCAGGATGTCGGTGAACTCGCCGGTCCGGCCCTGCTCGAGGTCTTCCCGCAAGCCCGTCACCAGCCAGGCCGGCAGCCGGTCGGCGAAGACGTCCAGCACGGCGGCCATCCGGCGCACGACCTCGGCCCGGCGTTCGATCTCCTGGCAGGTCGCCGCGGTCGCCTCCGCTAGGCCGGGCAGGTCAGGGTGCGGCCCGAGCCCGGCGCGGCGCTGGGCCGCCGCCAGCATGGCCGCCACATCGGCGTACGCCAGCGCCACCGGATCGGCGGCGGCGACCGTGTCGGCAGCCGGACGGTCGATGCGTACCCGCAGCTTGTTGTCCAGGCGCCGGGCGGTCACCCGGGCCCCAGCCGCGAGCATGTCGTACCAGATCTCGAGGACGCGATCCTCGGCCCCGGCCCACCAGGTCGCCCAGGCCGGTTCGCGCAACCGTTCGAGGAGCAGGTGCAGGGTGACCTCGTAGGCCTCGGGCACTGCATCGTCCCAGCCGCCGCCGACGACCCGGATCTCCGGGACCGGGTCGGGCTCGTCGTCCCCGGCGGTCACCGCGGGCAGCTCCTCGACGATTGTGGTGACCCAGCCGTCGCCCGGATCGATCCGCACGGTGCTGCGGTCCCGCCAGCTCAGCGTGCGGGCAACCCGCCGGAACGCGGACTCGGCGCCGGCCGTCAAAGCCTCCGCGGATGCGGCGACCAGCGCGCCGTCGGCGACCCGCCGGATCTCGACGACCACCCGGCCGTGCCCGTCGTCGGCGACGTGAAAGACCGGCCGGGCGACATGCCGCCGACCCGGCGCCGTCTTCTCCGGGCCGGTCCAGCGGAACCGCAGCCCCTGCTCGATGACGTGCGCCTTCGCCGCTTCGAACGCCGCGGGGTCCCAGCCCCGGACCGCGGCCAGCCGTACGGCCGCGGCGTGCATGACGTCCAGGACCAGGGCGGCCCGGGCGGCCGGGGACAGCGCGGCGACCCGTTCGGGCACGGTCACCCGGACCATCTCGAAGCCCTCGAACTGTTCGGTGACGACGGCCACGCCCACGTCGGCGCGGCCGGGCTCGTGCGGCGTGCAGAACATCCGCAACTGCGAGTTGCGTGCCTCGACCCGGCCCGCCCGGATGCCCTCGCTGTACAACTCGCCGACGCTGCGCGCGCTGCGGACGAACGAGTCCTCGTCGCGGTCCCCGGTCCACGGCGCGTCCACGAAACCGGTCTGCGGCCAGAACTCGACCGTACGCAAGATCGCCATGGCGCCAGTCAACCTCGCGCTGCAGGTCAGCGGAAGTATCGCCCGGCGCTTGCCTTGACGTCGGCGGCAAGCTTTACCGTCGTAGACATGCTGATCGGCGAGCTGGCGGACCGGGCCGGAACAAGCACCCGCACCCTGCGCTACTACGAGGAGCACGGCCTCGTCCGGCCCGGCCGCTCCGCCAACGGCTACCGCGTGTACGACGAGGCCGAACTGCGCGTCGTGCACGAGATCCGTGCGCTGCTCGCCTCGGGTTTCGGCCTGGAGGACATCCGCCCGTTCGTCGCCTGCCTGCGGGCCGGGCACGCCTCGGGCGACGTCTGCCCCGATTCGGTGGCCGTGCTGCGCCGCAAGCTCGCCGAGGTGGACGGGTGCATCGACGAGATGACCGCGACCCGCCGCCGGATCCAACTCCAACTCAAGCTAGCCATCGCCAACCGGGAGAGCCCATGCTGCGAAACATCGAGTCCGGCACGGTAGTAGCCGTCACCGACGCCACCTTCGCCGAGATCGTGCTGGCCGCGGACCGCCCCGTGGTGGTCGACTTCTGGGCCGAATGGTGCCCACCTTGCAAGGCGATCTCCCGCAGCCTGGCCGAACTGGCCGAGGAATTCGCCGGCCGGATGTCGGTCGCGACCATCGACGTCGATGCAAACCCCGAGAGCACCCGGGCGTACGGCGTGCTGGCCATGCCGACGCTGCTGGTCTTCCGCAGGGGAGAGGTGGTCGGCTCGCTGGTCGGCGCCCGCCCCAAGGCTCACTTGCGGCACGCCCTGACCCCCCACCTCGA
>Ga0307515_10015675_pt1 | contig 13946 bp, 12 predicted proteins | sample 17_EM_MG_FD_194513 | JGI IMG/M metagenome (GOLD analysis project Ga0307515, IMG submission 194513) | Populus trichocarpa ectomycorrhiza microbial communities from riparian zone in the Pacific Northwest, United States - 17_EM | ecosystem: Host-associated > Plants > Roots > Unclassified | place... | reverse complement strand
ACCCTAGTTGTAGCTAGCAGCAACCTTGGATGATAAAGCACAGAATTCTGAAGGTAAATGACTCACATGTCTTCTGCATTAGTTCTAATCAATCTGTTTGTCGGGATCAAGGAGTCTTGTAATGTTCACATTACAGCACATGCAGCCCCCCCAATCCGTCACATATATAGGCCTATATATGTAGAACCTACCTACCTAGCTATAGAGTAGAGTGGGGATCAATGGTCATATTATAGCGCTTCCATGCATCACATAAATAAAATAAAACATAAAACATAGTATGTGCAAGATGAAGATTTTGGTATTATTTGTTTTTTTTCTTGCAATATTTTTTTTTGTTTTAAATGATTTTTTTTTAATATTTTTTATATCCAAAATAAATTTTAAAAAATAAAAAATATATTATTTTAATATATATTCAAATAAAAAACATTTTGAAAAAACAATGTAGCCACAATAATTAAAATACTACAATCATGAACAAGACCAAAGTTATTATGCTGAGTGAATTTTCCAGCAATGTTGTCCACTTTCTGCAATTTTAGTTTCGTCTACACTATAAAATATTAATTCCTAAATTAATTGGTATTTATTAATTCTCTCAGCTATTAGTATCTTGCTTTTTTTTGGTATCTTGTTATTTCCTCCTTCCTGATAGTATGTACCGGTATATGACATAAAAGAATTACCTAATAAAAATAAATTAAAACTGTAATATTTATCAGAAGCAATTGGGAGAAAGATGGAGAAGCTAAGGGTGGTTGGGAAGGAGCGATCGTATGTATCCTTCATTTAACAAGAATAATAAGGATCTAAAGAGGGAAATGAAGCATTCCTCAAATACTTTCTCTCGTTTATAATTGTTCTCCATCCTCTTTTAAATGGCTATCTAGCTCAAGTGAAACTATATATATGATGGCTCTTTGTTCGGTAAGCCTGGTCCTGCTGGGAGTAATTGGGGCCGGGCGCTTTGAGAAATCATCTAAGCATTATTTTACGTATGTTTTCAGCTTATGTATAGGAGAGAAATGGATTGCAATCTGGGTGAGGTTTTTGCTATCAGGAAAGCTTACTTTGATCTGTGTTGGGTTGCTTGCGCTCTGTATATAGAAGTGAAATCTGATTCTCTTTATAATTAATGCTGTAAGCTGTGGCTTTTGAAAAGGGATGCAAGGCCTCGGAGATTTTCGCATGAATTTAATTATGCTCTTTGATGATCTCTCTTGTCTGTTATCTTGTGTGAAAATCATTCATTTGTTAGGAAATTAAGCCATTAATTTGTGTTGCTGATGTCCTGTCAAGCAAGGAGTTTCTAGGATATTGCTCAATTTTGTTTTATATTCGAGCTGCCCTTTTGAGATTGTCTTCTGCTTGATTGTATCTTAAAATTTCAACTAATAATTTAAATTAATTAATTGAATTAATTAATTATTCCAGCGCTTCTTTCTATTTTGTCATAGTTTTTTTGTACATTTGTTTCTAGAAGCTGTTTTCAAGACTCCCAGATATACAAGGTACAAAACCCTAGAATCTTGCCAAATAAATAAAATAAGCTTCCTAACATAATTTTTTATTTTTTATTTTTTTGCGAAAGCTAATAATTAGTTATCTATATACGGAAAATACTAATTAAGTTAATAAAAGTTCAAAACAGGAATGTGTAAAAAAAGAAAAATCTACTGTAATCATTAAGTTAATGAATATTTGTAAATTAAGGTGATAATTAAACTTATATATCTAGAATGAATTAAAATAAGTATTAAAATTACGTGCTATTATAGTCATCAAGTTAAGAAAATAATTCAAGAAAAGTCAATACAAATTATAAAAGGCAATAAATCAGTACTTAATAGAAGGAAAAGGAATTAAGAAGGTAGTAAAGTTACTATTATAGTCATCAAGAATTAAAGAATACTCTAATCGAAGCATGGTTCATGCTTTATACATAACAACAAAAGGATAGCTTTCAAACACATCTTTATTATTCTGAACACTATATATATATGGTTTCTAAATTTTCTATTCTAAAAAAAAAAAAAAAAAAAAACACATAGAAGCTAGCTCATGATCTAATCTTCTTTCAAAGGAGTTTTCAATCTTCTCTAAAACTGAGTTGTCAAATATATCACAACTAGTTTAATCATGTGCAAATAACATGTATTAATTACATTTTAGATGTCATTAGAGGCTTGATCATCAAACTAGTTTAATCATGGTTTCCAGACAAGTTGGGCCATTCTTATTTCATGAAGGCCGTGTTATGGGCTGCTATCCTTGGGTTGAGATTAGCTTGCATCATGGGTATAAACAAATTGAATTGGAGTTGGATCGCATGGTTTTTAGTTTTTCTTTCTTATTAATGCTGCTAGAGGGACTTCGAAGTTGCTGCCTCATGGCCTTATTCAAGGAAATGCTGCGGCTTTTGAGTGGTGATTATGAGGTTCCTATTCGAGAAAGCAACATTCATATGTACGGATTTGCTGTCATCTGCGTTTCAGAATAACGGTTAATTGTCACTTGTAATAACGTCCCTGGTCATTAAATAATAGATGAGCAACATCCATCTCATGCATGACCATGGACTTTCCAAAGTTTTACATCAGATAATATAGCAAACTCAAAGTGGAAATTCTCACTCGGATATCCTATGCGCGCGCACAACCACACACACACATATATATATATACACGCATGCACGCATGGTATGTCATTAACTAGAAGACACAAGACGGACATATCTTTCACCTGTTTCAAGCGGTCTTCTTAACTCAAATGTAATCCGCGACTGAATTGACGTTCGACAGAAGGCAAAATTAGAGATCTTCTAATTCTTGCACTATTCCTCCTCTTGATCTGGATCAGCTTATCATAGACACACCATGGAAAACTAAGAAAATGGTCTCGATTCATTCCCTCATTGTAGCAACCCCAATAATTATGATGATATGTGACATGGTACCAGGCTGAGGCTTTTGCGTCTACATCATCAGCTTGAGAATCTAACCCGCTTCCCTTTTCATTGAACCAGGACCTAGCCTCTTTTTTCAAAGACCTTACTGCCATTCCAATCGCCTCTGCATCCCTTTTCTTCGTGAAAGATTTTGACATTTTCATGAAACTTCCACTAAGAAGTTCTGCCTCGGTTTTGATGCCGTAATACTCCATAAGATTGCCCAGCTTGTAATCATAATTGCTTTTGTAATAAAAGGCATCATCTATGTAATCCTCAAAGCCATCAACTTCCATATCAGGGTCATAACACTGCCTCGCCACATCTGATGTAAATGACCTAATAGAGCTGGTCCGTGGCGCAATGTCTTTCACTTCTCGGAAAAGCTTTCCAATCACATTACGTGATTCATAGGAGGGTTTGTCAGGCTTTTCCATAAAGTCAGGATATTCTCTTGCACGAAGATTAGAAGGTATTTCAGCTGGTACTCCAGTCTTTGGAAAGTCAACCGCAATTGAAAATTTACGTGCAAGCTCTACGCATGGTTCACTCATTGCTTTGAGAGATTCTTTATCGGCATGGGCAGTGTGAGCATTTGCAATTACTCCCAAGCTGTCATTAACTATGTAGTTTGTGAAATACTCCTCGACTTCCTGAACCAACAAAATGTAGATCTCTAAGCAAAAGGGAAACATAAGTTTATAGCAACAGCACAAGAAAATTCCAATGGAAAGCTGAAAAGCACGACAGTTGTGCAACTCAACAACTCGTCATTCTAAAGGACTTCCAAGAGTGGCATGTGCTTTTATCTTTTATTGGTCAAATGCAATATAGAGCGGGCTGTGAAACTGTTAGCAAATTTACACTATTCTTTGCAGCTATTGGATTTAGTTACTCCTGTGTTCTCCTTTTCTTCTTATCACATAACAGCTAGAAGTTCGGCGTAGCTCCCGTTTATCTCAAATCAAATTAAGACAATAGTGTTAGATAACAAATGCCAAATCACACATGTCAAAACCCTGTCTGTGGCTTTCCTCTGATTCAAGAAACGGTTAAAACAACAACTCCATTTGAACTTTTCTATTGTTTCTCTACTAAATTTTTTAAACCACTACATCATGTAAGAAAAAGAAACTTTCATGTCTCTGTTGAATTCCCTTTGTATATATAGGACTAATGTGAGAATACATCAATAAAGAACTCTCCAATCTGAAGATGATAGTTTGACAAATAGCTTAATGTGTAACTTGTTATCATTGGTCTCACATGGACTTTGCTGGACATGACGAAACCACAAACACGTCATGAGAAAACGAACATGCTGAGTTTGAAGAGTGATAGTGAATTCACAAACTGGCTTCTGGGGTGTGGTCCGTGTAAAATACTGCAGAAAGATGGAATTGGGATCCTCTCATATTTATATTCTGTCATGTTACTTAAATTTAAATCTAAATTCAAAATGACTGGGCATGATTTTAGTGTTTGTCAAAACTTAAAAATGGCAACAACTTTAACTCCTTTTTTTCACCTATTCTAGATCATGCAATTCAAAATTAATGGTGGGATTTGTAACATGATCAATCATGTTCCCTTCCAAACATAAGATCATCCAAATTTGAAAAGATGGATTGTAGCACACAAATTGAAATGCTTAGAAATCTTAATAGGAAATAAAATGAGAAATATGCTATTCCATAACAGATAATTTCTCAAAACACCTCACATATAGAGAAATACCTCAATAGTAACATCATGATCCAGCTGCAGAGGGGGCTCTGGGGTATAGTCCATTGGTGAGATTTGCTGACTAGGAATCAACTCCGGATCCCAACAGACAAAATAGATATCTCCATCCAAATCACTTCCAGAGCATTCATTTGGGTGAGGTCTAGGATTATAGACATTGATGTCAATAGAAATTTCTACACATAAAAGCTTTATAGAAGAGTTATCAAGTGTAGCACAATTAGTCTATATACTAAGCGTAGGCATACTTTTTCTGTGAGTTTACCACAAAACTAGCATACTAAGAAGGGTACCCCTTCGGTTGGCTGTCTTGCAAATTAGCAGAAAAGTTGCAACACAGTTACAGCTTAAAAGACAAAAGAGCTCTATGAAATAGACAAGAAAAAGTTACGACTGCAGTGATGAAGAAAACTGTTAATGCCAGTTAGCAAAGAAGAAATCTCCAACACTCCCATCACAACACTCGCATAAAATATGGAAGGAAGCACAAACTTTTCCCGATGAATTTCCCATGTTTGTGTGTGCGCACAAGTACCTGTGTTTATTTTATGGCTCTGTGCAGAATATGTGATGATGCTGAGAAATTTTGGATAGGTGCTTTACCAGAAAACTTATGGTCTTAAGAGTCATAAGAAATAGTGAAAGCTACAACATGCACAACTGAAACTCAAACTAAACTGACATCTTCCCAAAAAGTGATCTGGGGTGTATTGTTGCAAAAGGAAACAAGTAGCGGGATTTACCTTGGACCTTTCTGCGGAAAAACAACACAATCAACCATATGGTGCAAAGCTGGCACATCCACTGCCTTTAAAATGCGCACATCACCTGGGTGCAAGCAAGGGTTTTTGGCCACCACTACACTTCCCTTAATCAGATAACACTGTCCTCGTCCTCTTTCACTGAACATGTCAGAACTATCATACAAGTTCCGAAATCTAGAGCCAGAAAATTTTACAAATACCTGCCCATGTTCCAAGGTTCTAGTTTCATCTAGACATCCCATCATTGATCTTCCATTTGGAATAAATATCCTTGTTTTTGTCCGTAATTCCAGCAACTTCGATGCCCGGAATGTTTGGAGCATCATTGAAAGGAATGGTTCAGCATCAGGCTGATAACCACACAAAAGCATTTCCTTGAGAATGTTGGTATTCTCTCCTGGAGACATCAACTCCAGTGCCTCCTGTGCCCTTAATGGATCTGTCAACATAGCATCAAGTTGATCTACAGCTTCTCTCTGCTTTCTCTCAAAATGATGATCTGGAACTCCAAGAGTAGAAAGAAGAGTAATGAGTTGGCGATTCAGAAAACAAGGCTGATATTTGCTATGTGCTAGAACATCCAGTTTTGTGTTTTCAGACTCGTATTTGAACATACTCCTCCTCAATGATAATTTTTTCGATGAAGTTGGATCAACTGCTACTACACCTTTATAGCCAGCATATCGAATCTGAAATGCAGATGGAGTGAAACCTTTGCAGCCACATTTTATGGCCACTTTCCTTGCAAATTCAGCAGATATTTTGCCAATACCATCAGAGAACAAATATCTAGTTCCTCCCCTTGAAACTTCTATGTCCGGAATAATTTCAATTTCATGGCTGCTAACACTCAGAGTTTCAGTGGATGAACCAAAGGATTGACCCAGTCTGGCAGCATACCTAGCCACATTTCTAATCTTATGAAAACTGCCCATCCATGCCCTTATATCTGCAGCAGTGAGCCCGAGTCTTGAAGCAAACATCCAGCATGAATTCTCCCGCAACTGACTGGATGAAAAGGCAAGGAACTCAAACTTCTTATCACCAATAACTATACCATTTTGCAGAGTGGAAAGAATCCTGTTGTAAATTGCAGTTCTCCTAAGCTCATTTCTAGAAGATGTTCGCGGAGATACATCTGTTGAATGAATTTTCTCTAACTCCTCATCAACAAAAGAAACACGAAGAAAGTTATCGATGTCTTCTCGATATTGGCGAAGTACACGATTTGAGACATTAACCTCTGGACCACAGAAAAACACTTTACAAGGAGTTATTTGAACCTTGTAAACGTATACCAAACCAGCATCTAAGGATAGAACAGGTGACCTTGGAGGGTTTCCTGAGGTAAGATACTTTTTGTACTGTTCATTGAACCACTTAGAAGGTTCATAACAACATTCTTTCAGGTGATATAGCTTCTCAAGGGCATACTCTATGCAACGGACAGGCATTCTATTTGGATCAACCAACCTGTAAAAAATATCATCGAGCATTGACCCTGCAAGGCACCCATTCTGAACCAACAAGTTAACCCTAAATAAGATGTTATAAGGCAAATTAACACCTGAGGATGGGCCAACAATGGGGACTAGATCCGGATTGCGGGAAAAGGTCAAACCACTCTCCAAAACAAATGTTCCTTCATTTTCTTTATAGTAGAAAAAGTTCTCGTTGAAATTTGGAAGTTGTAGATGATTAGGAAGTTCCAAACATAATGAAGATGAATGCCCAATGCCGCATGATGGAGTAAAATCAGTTGTCCTGACCCACTGTTCATCAGGAACATCCCTAAAATAATTGAGAAGTGGATCCTCAAATACATTCGACGAAGAGGGTACGTCTCTCTCATAAATCCGAGGTGCACCATATAACTATAAGTTGAAAAGAAACAAAAAAAAAAAAACATTTCTTTGTCAATTTCATGAATGGACCAAATGAGGAAATGCATTGTAAAGCAACAACTAACATGACCTGATCTACTAGATGCAATTGTACACATCAGCAAACAGCTCAAATTTTCATAGCATTGAAACCATAATTCCCTTATAAATTCTTGCAAGCAACAGGCACATTACAGCATAAATTGTTCAATTAACATATGCATCGCATTTTAGCCTAACTAACAGTTTCTCTTTAAGCAACTTTAACAACACACATGACTCAACTCAACAAAATCACATTACCAAAAAAAACTGGGGTCAGCACCTCAGCTGAAGAAGTAACCTAGATAAAACACTTCAAAATTTCATGAAAAAAAAAAAAAACTATTCCAAGTGTATATATCAAGAGCATTTAATTTTTTTTATCCCCTCAAAGAATTTGCAACTCATATACACAAAATTGATGAATGCAAAACACCAAGAAAGATAAATACATGAAAAGCTAAATGCAAAGGTGAAAAATATCTACAAACTCAAAAAAAAATCACAACTTAAATGGAGTGGAAACCATCAGAAAGGAAACGGAGAAGGGATAATCTGACTCTGCTGTCAAACAACCCCCCCCCCCCCCAAAATCAATAATAATTCCTCTCTAACTACAATTTCCACTCCATGAATAGTTGTGCCGCTCCACATGCCAATCAGTATAAATTCTTTAAGAACATATGCACAATATTTTTCTGAAATCTAACAGATTAAACAGGATTCTCTTTTGAACAGTTAATTTTGTCATCCTGTTCCAACAATCAGATAAATCAAGAACCAGACTACCAGAGAGAATAGGGATTTCACCCTTCCTCGATAACCAGAGTCTAACAGGTATGGATGTCAAAGGAAAACCAATTTTCTCTAGCAGCAAAACGTTAACAGAAAATAACAAAGCATTTTCAACAATAACGAAGGTATTAGGGTATTTAAATACAACCTGAATTAGAAGATACTTCACAGTTTGGCCACGAGGGCGATGTAGTTCAATCTGCCATATGTTTTCAAAGAGAAGGTTAAGCTTGTATTCAGCTAGATTATGTGACAGGAAAAAATGTAACTTCCTCATTCCCAATCCAAAATTCACAGAAACATTGTTCCCGCTCCAGACAGCAGAAAACTTCTCTTTAGAAGTCTGATAGCCAAAGTGAAGTGTCACACTTTCCATGGTATGCAAAAAAGATCTGGGCTGTGGTATGATATCACGATCCATTGGCCGAGCATTAAGATATGAATGACCATACCACAGGCGTGGATTAGCTAAGGAGATAATCTGTTCAGCAGCTCTTGTGGTTGTGAATTGGACAATAGCGTATTTCCTTGCACCTCCCGTTCTTATTTCCCTGATCTTAAGAGCTTCAACAGTTCCACCACCAGTATGTGATTCCAAAAACACCTGCACTGCTCCTGCAGTCGTGCTAGAAGGGAATCCAGAAACTTTAACTGTCTTACTCATCCAAGTAACTATGTAGTCCACCTAAACAAAAAATTATACTGGTTTCAGATTTGTAAGGGAAGATTCTTCTTCACAGCAAAAGCAAAAAAAGGCTCAATAAATCCTTTTGTTATAGGCATTATCATGCAATACAAACAAAATTTAGTGCAAGACATCTGAAATGTTCCTATGTACCATAGAAAATATGTCAAGAATCCAAGCAGACCCACATCCTTCAGAAAAAGGACCTGTAATTACCAGTACATTCTCAAAGTGAAATCATTTTTGGATACTCTAGACCCTCTACGGAAGCAACATAGGGAAGCGAAATTGAGATTTTCTTTCCAAAGTCATCAAAAATGCCTGAGCCATGAGGGAATATAACAACAATTCACTGAATTAAGTAAGAAAAATTAAACGTTTTAGTTTCTTAGAATTTCCTTCATCTTAAAGAATTATATTCTGTCCACAAACTATATATCATGCATCCTTGTCAGATAACCCTCACTCACTTACCATTATGGCAATGCCATCTCTACAATTCACATAAAATCTTAATCAAGTACTGGATCACTGTCCACACAAACATTCTCTCTCGATACAAATCGTGACTTTCTAGTTGATAAGGTAAGAGCCAGAAGTACCAAAAGAGCAAAGAAGTTACACTCGAGATTTTACAGATAAAATCACATAACAGCAAGAGAAAAAAATCCAACGATACCCAAGTAAAATAGATGAAAAAGAAGATGATCAGCGTGGAAAATACAGACAATAAAGTAGAGGCAAGATAACAAAACTCGGCCGTACAAATCTGAAGTTTTACAACAGTTATCGTACGACAGGTATCGCTTATCTATACAACATCTTAAAAAGACCCAACCAAACAGCAAGCAAAGGATCAAGCAAACAAAAAGACAAGGGAAAGGAAAGACTGCAAATGAGGGAGAAAGAGAGACTCACTAGAGAAAGTAGAAACAACCCAGCACCCAAAATCAAAATCCCACGGAAGAGCTTCACTCACTTCACTCACTGGCATGAATTCTAGAAAGGAAAAGAAAACAGAGAAAGATGAGAATCAGGTCTCTCTCAGGTCTGTTGATCAGTCAATGCTAAGTCAATTCCTTCTCTCACTCTCTTCCATTTTTTTTATAAGAAAATGTGATTTCGGCACTGTTTAAGAGTGCTGTTGGATTTTTTTTAGTTTTTTTATAGTTAAAAATATAAAAATAAATAAAAATATTATTTTTATTTATTTTCAAATAAACAATATTTTATAAAACATTTAATATTATAATTTCAAACATTATTTTCATTCGTAACGATGATTAAGCATTTTAAATAAATAAATATATAGTTTTTCAAGGTCTAAAAAAATGTTTAAGGTATAAATATTTAAAATTATAAAGTTATTTTATTAATCGGCCTAGATTGAATATGTGGTTGGAATAAAATACAACTACATAAATAAACAAACCTTAAAGATTTATTTTTTATTAAATTTATAGTTTATTTATTATATAAAAAAATATTTACATATTATTTATTGGATTTTGAATATCCAACATTATATTATTTATTATTCAATGTAAAATAAAAGAATGACATGTGTATATATGTATATAATGTAGCTTTTCAAGGCCTAAAAAAATTTCTGGTATGAGCATATAAAATTATAAAGCTTTTTTTTTTAACCAAATTGGATTGAATATATGATTGGAATAAAATACAATCACATAAACAAAAAAACTTTAAGGATTTATTTTTTATTGTATTTATAGTTTACTTATTATTTATTATATAAAAAATAGATATTTATATGTTATTTATTGGATTTTGAATATCCAACACTATATTGTTTGCTATTCAATGTAAAATAATATATATATATATATATATATATATATATATTGTGAGGAAATTTTTTTATTTTGATAATATTTATATTATATTTATTATTAATTATGAAGTATTATAACCATCTAAAAATAATTATATTCTCTTCGTATAAATATTCATTAAGATTGGGTTGAATTGTTATTTTTATTAATGACCATTGCAATTTTCATAAGACCAGAAAAAGATAACAAATACAAAAGTTAAATCTAATCTGATAAAAAATATATTCAATAAATAAAAAAGTGATAGTCAAATTACAAGTAAAATGTTATCATCAATCAATTTTTTTCTTTATTTATCTCAATTTCAGAACATATCGCATTACTGGACCCTATTAACAAAAAAAAAAAAACTTTAGTCATATACACTGTTTAGAAAGTGTTTGTTTATGTGGTAATTATTGTGGTTGTGGTTTGATAAAAGTGATTTTGAAAAAAATCACTTTTGTTATTGGTTTATATAAAATGTATGTTTGATTAAAATTGCAGTTTGACTTTTTTTGTCCAAAATCATGTTATGATATGTTTGGTTAAAATTATGGTTGGAATTGATGTTGTACATAAAATGACTAAAAAAGACATAAATTAATCGGCATAAAAAGAAATTATTCATTTTTTTAAAAAAGAAAATATTATTGCCTCATCAAACTTGTTGCTATGTCATCACGAACATAATCCATACGTGAAGCCCTCTGGTGCCCACATGTTTGTGATCGTGGAACCACATCGGTTAAAATATCATCATGAACAAAATCAGGATGGCGATTAAAATTCAACATCTTGGATCGACTTCCTTTGAATGTAGTTATGTAGTGCCATTGATACGACAACAATTTAAACTTGTGTTTTGTAAGGAAACACGGACATGTTTTGCAAGATTCTCCATCTTTTCTTTCAAACTCTAAAAGTACGTTTTATTACACATCATAAGGATGAATGGACACGGTTGAATATTTCTTCCCGACTTTACGGTTGTCCTTGTCGATGAAATTCTGGCAGATGATATCTCTCACCTCTATATAGCCCCAAGTAATCGTACTCATCTGTATATCCCAAATTAACAAGATAACACTTCCCTGCATCAAGATAATGTTCGTTCAAAACTTAATTCCTATTACAGACCAAAAAGAAAATTATTCAAATTTAATAACACCTTCATTTTTTTTATTTCTCAATACCTTCTAGTGGCTTCAGAAATCTTATATTTGGATTGTCAATCACCTCAAGAAATATTCTTGTATCGTGTGCAGTGTGCACTACCTTCCCACCCAGCCCAAATAAATATAAATTGCATGTCAAAGCTACATGCCGCCATTATATTTTGAGTGAGTACACCTTTTCTGCTAATAAATGATATTTGATTTTCTTGTGATACACAAACATGTACATGTGTTCTACCAATCGCTCTAATACAATTCTACATAAAAAAAATAGTTTTTGGATTCATTGCTATTTCTATTGGTGTTGTGGAGAATTCTGGATCTACCGGTTTGATTAGTTCAACAGCTAGCAAGCACACCGATTTGAGAACTTCGTTGAAATATCTGCTTATGGTTTCACCTGAATGTTGAAATCTCCCCTGAACTTTCCTGTTTCAAGCTCCTAGAGCTAAAGTGTAGAGAAACATGCATACCTTCTTAATAGCACTCATCCTCTTATAATGCTTTAGCCCGTACAACATTTCCAAATCAACATACAGACTTTGCAATGTGTTTACATTCATCCTAAACATGTTAACATAACGTATCCAATGCCTATTTAAAATTTCATTCAACCATATCATTCATGTGTTGTATGAAACCATACATGGTTCTTTATAAATATAATTATTATAATACAAAGCAAGTGCTCCAGTTGTACATAACAATAGTTTATTGCGATCACACTCTCTAAGTCAAAAACAAATCTCCTTCCTCATCATCATCGTGTTTATTTTCATCATCGTCGTCGTTGTCGTCATCATTGTTGCTACCCAAATTTTGACCCATGTTTTGATAAATTTTCAGAAAAATCCAAAAATAGCGAAAAACATTGAAAATAAATAAATAAAAATACATTTTTAATACATTTGCATCGTTTTTAGCATTTTTAGCATCGTCTCAAAAGAATTTAAATTTTCAAAGATATTTGGAACGCGTTCAACTTTTAACGCGTTATTTTTAAATCATTGATTTTCCTCATTTAGTCGATGTTGATATTGCTCATTTTCAAAAAATACAAAAAAATAAGAAAAATCAAAATTTACAAACAAAGAAGTTGAGGGACCAAGTTGGAGACCTAGCAACATTTTTACCTATAAATACCGGTCCCCTCAACACACTCAAAAGGGGGGCAATTTTACACATTGAGAGAAAAAAACACAAAAAACCCTAACCCTAAAAACCCTTTTCCTTTCTCCTGGAGCCGCCGTGCTCCCTTTTAAGTTAAAGGAGCGCAGCCGCCCACTTTTGAGATCTTTTGAAACACAGGCCGCCGTCCCCCGGGGTCCTTGGCTTTGTCTCTCCCATGACCAGAGAGCCAAGGACCCACCCCGCCATTTCAAATCCCCACATTCCCCCGGGGCATCTCACCGTCTCTCTCCCAGCAGCTCTTGGTTTCCTTCCACCCGACCGACCCAACAACCCATTCGCCTGAACCAGCCGCCGCTCACAACTTCCTTCTCTCATCGTCTCCAACAGCCCCATACACTGTCCCATCTCCCTCTCATCAACACAAAACCAGCACCTCTCAGCCTCCTCTCTCGGCCAGCCGCCGCTCACCCTCTCCTGGCCGACCCAGCTTCCCCATAATCGAGAGCAGCCCCACAGCGGCAGCCCCCATTCTCGAACAGCACCCACAGCAGCCGGCCACTACATTTCTCTCAGCCTCGGCCAGCAGGTCTTCCCTTCCTCCGCCTCTGCGCACACAGACCAGCCTCTCCCTCCGCAGCCGGACAACGGCAGCAAAAGCCAACCGCCGTTGCCACCAACCGGATTGGAGACCATCCAGCAGCAACCCATACACGGTCGTTCCTCCTGGAAGCCGCCAGACACCTGAAGCGAAGGAGATGAAGACATAAACCAAAGAAGGATCTGTGGATCTGAAGGGAGAAGTAGATCCAAAAAAACAAAGGAAGAAAAAGATTAAAATCAACTGCCATTTGTTGCGTTTTCTTGGGTTTGCAGGTGACGGGGATCCTCACCGCCAGCAGGGAAGGGAAGAGGAGATGAAACTGAGCCAGACCCACCC
>Ga0307515_10015674_pt1 | contig 13946 bp, 4 predicted proteins | sample 17_EM_MG_FD_194513 | JGI IMG/M metagenome (GOLD analysis project Ga0307515, IMG submission 194513) | Populus trichocarpa ectomycorrhiza microbial communities from riparian zone in the Pacific Northwest, United States - 17_EM | ecosystem: Host-associated > Plants > Roots > Unclassified | place... | reverse complement strand
AACCAGGTACTTTGAGACAACACACAAGGAGGTGGATAAAGCTGAGTTCTTGACTATACTGGGAATGGCTGTGGATGATGCCATGACTGAGGCAAACATTCTACTGGCCTGGAGAAAGACTGGTCTGTGCCCAGTTGATCCATCTGTCATCGGTCCTGATATGCTTGCCCCTAGCAAACTCTTTGCTCCTGAAGAAACCTTCCCAGTTGCACCCTCATCTCCAATTCAAGGCATTGTTGCTGCATTTAAGCAAATGCACATTGGTTCCACACTATCAACTGCTTCTCCCTTGCTGGCCCCCTCCCCCTTAGACTTCAGCAATCCCATTCCTTCCAGCCCACTTGTGCGATGGAATTGGTAATTCCACTAATCTCCAACAGAGATTAATGTGACGGAAGCCGAGAGAATGGAAGGGGGAAGGGTCTTGAGGCTTATCTGTTCGCCGACGGAATTAGGTTCTCCTCTCGTCCACGCGCGCCGGCGGGAAAATAATCTCCAAAAGGAAGGGGGGGAAATGGGGACAACGACTTAGGGGCTTGTCAGACCTAATTCCCAAGCAACTGCCCAAAAGCATGACGGGCGCCCAATCTGTCTCAGCGTAAACGCTCTGACTAGGTGCGACACCGAAGGGGCTGACTGAAGCGGGGTTTCGGTCCAGCTGGCTAGCCCGGCGGTGCTACGGGTGGGAGTTAGCACGCGAGGGCGGGGAAATGATCCACACGGTCTTGAGGTCCGAGGTCCAACGAGCCGAAGCAAGCGAGCAAGCGAGGGCGGGGTGTTGGGATTCTTAGCGAGCAAGGCGGGGCGCAATAACGTATGTCTATAATCGAGACGTTGAGTGAGGTACATGCCTCATTGAGTCCGAGCTTAAATACAAAGTCTAAACTACATACATGCAGCTGCGAGACTGCAGGAGGTGGTGGAGTGGAAGGTGGTGAGGTGGGTGGCATCGCATAGTGTAGGTGGAAAGAAGCAGAGGTTGGATCCGACCACTACTTCCGAGTAGTTCCAGCCGGGCAACGTCCTCAACAGGGCGGCAGAAGGTGGTCAAGGTGAGTGGCTGGGGGCTGCAGACGACCTCAGGCTCTGGCCCCCGGTCGAGGTCGTCGCGGCGTGGGGCAGCGAGCGGTCTGTAAGCTCGGGCTCCGCGCTTGGGCTGGCTAACACTGGTTGTGCTCTCGTCTGGGTACGTAGTATAGCCTCTACTTTTGGTAGATTTTTCCTGTACGTAGTTTTTGCCCTGTGGCCGCCAGCTCATCGCAGCGGCGGGGCACTTGTGAGCAGCCAGGTAGGAAACCGGTGCGGGGGTCGTGCTCCCCCGTATCCGAGACTCTCCTTGATCCGTAGAGTAGTGGTACCCAGGCTGGGCGGCCTTGAAAGAGCGTCACCCCGCCCCCTGGGGACTCAGAACACAGTCGGCGTTGCCACTCTGGCAACTCCTCTGGGTGCCTGCGGGCACGACCCCTTAGCCGATACGTCCGCTCTGGGGTCACCAGTGGTCGCCAGAGTGCTCGCTGAATTTTCCAGGAATTTCTTGGTCGCCCACGAGGCTTCCTCGAGTTCCACGCTGATACCTTGCGGCCTCCATGGAGGTCCGCGGACACCCAATGCTGAAGAGAGGGCGCAACATAATGTGCCCTTGACAGCGTATTGCCCGGGTGGGGGCCTTGGATGCCCACAAGTGTCCATGGACCTCCACCCATGTACCCCGTTATGCCCGAGTGGATGTCCTTGGGCGTCCACTCATTATGACCTCTCCTCAACCAGGGTTGAGTGACGTGTAGAGCATGGGCTTGCGGATCGGGCTGGTTACACTCGCCTCTCGGGTGTGAGGGTGTGATCGCCCTAGGTGCGCAGGAGGTTAGATAATTGCTGGGGCTGGCGTAACTGCTTTCCCTAGCCGGCGTGGGGGGGTGGCTCTTCGGAGCTGCTCAGGCTGGTGGAGTCTTGAATGCTGAATACTCCGACGTAATGGGGTGTTTTTAAAGTGGACAGCACACCGTTAAGGCGCTCCGTGTTAAATTTGGGGCCTTTCGATTCGTTCGTCTGTCGTCCCCTAGAGGGGCGGGCTTGTCATCTTACAATGGTCCCTGCAGATCCCGGCCAGACTCCTTGGCGTGCGACACCAGTTGGTAGGGCTCCACCCGGAAGACTGGGAGCCTCGGCGCATAAGTCATGCTACTGTCTGAGCCCCCCTGTGCCAGGTAATGATGGGAAAACCCCTAGCCCCCTCTGGGAGCCCCGGGGTGTTTCGCCCGATGATGCTGAACCCGGTGGCCGGTGGCGCCGACACCGCGAGCACGTGACTCCCCCATCCTTTGAGAGTGCGGGCCCTCGGGCTCGCATGGTTGGTGTGGGGAGTTTACCGTTAACCCGTTAACGTCATCCCAATTATCCTTCTCTCGCCCTCTGGGAGTGGGTTCTACTCCTGCTGTAAGGCGAAGATAGTGGCACCAGGCTATATGGTCCTTGTGGCCTGATGCCCGGGCCCAGGTAGGGACGTTAAGCAATTTAGGGGCGGTCCGGTATGGCCAGCCTGTCAGCCGCAGACAGGGCCACCAGTGCCAATGTTGGACAAGAGGCCCCCCACTGGTTTAGTGGGTATTCCGCAATCACTCCGATTGTTGGCGACCCCCACACTCCCGGCCACTGAAGCTCTGGAGTCTTGGTCCGACTGGGCGTGGGAGCCGGGAGACCATCTCTCCCCTGCCAGCGGACGCAAGCAGGGCTGTATTGGTGTCTCCAACAGACAACGGGGTCTTAAACTAGATTCCAGCGGGTGACGGTAGGGAGAGTTCTAGAGAACAGGTGGTACCAGCCGATGGGGCGCCACTCCACAGAGCTGCCAGCAGATGGGGCCGGGAGACCACATCCCCTCTCTGGTAGGCCTCTTGGTTTAGGCGGCAGCGCCGCCTCCCTGACCCACAAAAAAAAAAAAAAAAAAAGTGGAAAGAAGCAGAGGTTGGACCCGACCACTACTTCCACGTAGTTCCAACCGGGCAACCACTCGCAAGCAGCAGAGACTTGCCACCTCTGTGAGTGGGCTAAAGGTGGTCATGCAGGAAGCCGGCATCAAATGGGGGCCCAGGCCCTCGGCGTCGTGGTGGCGTCGGGGATACTGCAGCGAAGGCATGCAGCGAGGTCGTTGACGCGTCGGGCTGTAAGTCCATCCTAGCTCACTCTAGGACGCTTAAGGGGAATTTCTGAGCTGATGCAGAGGCCCCGCCATTCCTCCCGGCTCCCCACCAAGGGCGGTTTGGTTTTTAAGCGATAAGCGATGATAAGACTCAAAGGTGGGTTTGAAAACAAGCCGAGCACATGTGAGACGTGCGCAGGTCATTGAGCTCCCCACTTCACCGTTCAATGGGCGGTGCGGTGAGCCCTATTGTAAAGGCGCGGGACGTTAGTCGCAGCGAGAAACTCCACCGATAGACGGCATAGCCCGAAAGATGGGTTCATGGGGTTCCCGGCCCCAGTGCGCGGACCAGACCCCCTGGCACCCTGTGGCGACCTCTTCGGGGGCGTAAGTCCCAGGCTGTCTGTGGAGAAGCCAGGTGTTCCTCCGTGGGATCAGGCCTGTGACCCTGGCCGGCCTGATGGGCGGTTAGCTGCAGCGAGACGGTAACTGCGGTAGGACAGGGGATCCGGGCCTAGAACCGGCTAGAGCGCGCGTTCTAACCAATCGCTTAGGCTCACCGATAGGCAAATCGAACCAGCCTGCCGTGGAACGGGAAACTCCAGGGATAAAATCCCGGGGTGGGCCGTGGCGGTGGCAGCCTAGTAAGTTGCCACCGGCCCGAGAGCATCAAAATAATCTGCCGTCGGTGAGCTCGGAATAACAATCCGATTGCTCGCTTAAGTTGTATCCGGGGTAACGTGTAGCTGGCTGTTGGTTTCGTCCGGCCTCAGTTTCCGCTTTGACCATGTAGGGTTTGTGACAGTATGAGTTTGCGCTTCGTGTGTAAAGTCCGGATTGACGATGTTGTCTCCGTGTAGGCTCATAGCATTCTGTGGACTCGCTTCGTTGTAGAAATACAAGCCTTTGTACCCCACTACTGGCCCCCATCCCGCTCCACCTGCAGGCACACTCCGCCGGCGAAAGCACTGATACCACAGCCCGGATGGACCTGGAGAGATCCGCACTCGATGACCAGAAAGTGGACCTCTCCAAGCTCCCACCCCCCATATCGCACCTCGTTGACAGGGAGAAGAAGCGCCTCTCGGACAGGGGCGAAGCGATCTTGCGGGCCCTTCGGGGCTGTGACACAACATCCGGCACGCAGACCACTTCCACGAGGGAGAGGATCCTGTGGGCCCTCATGGACGGTGCCTACGCCTAAGTAGGCTGGGCTCACCCGGTGGAGTTTTTCTTCCCCCGGTTCCTCACTGACGTCGTCCTCATTACCCTTCTCTTGCCCTCTGGGAGTCGGTTCCACTCCGGCTGCAAGGCAGGAGATAGTGACCCCCGCCCGAGTTTGCTTGCGGACAGACGGCGTGGGTCCAGGGAGGGACGTAAAACAATTTTTGGGTGGTCCGGTACGGCGTGCCCTGTCAGTCACAGGCAGGGGTCACCAGTGCCAATGTCGGACAGGAGGCCCCCCACTGGTTTAGTGGGTATTCCGCGGTCACTCCGACTGCTGGCGACCCCCACACTCCCGGCCTCTGAAGCCTTGGAGTCTCAGGTCGGCTATGCTTGAGGGCCAGGAGATCCATTTCCCTCTTGCAGCCGATAGTGAGCGGGGCTGTATTGGTGTCTCCAACAGACAACGGGGTCTTAAACCAGATTCCAGCAGGTGACGGTAGGGAGAGTTCTAGAGAACAGGTGGTGCCAGGTGATGGGGCACCAACTCCACAGTGCCGTCTACAGTAGGGGCCAGGAGACCACTTCCCCTCTCTGACGAGCATCTTGGTTTGGCGGCAGAGCCGCCTCCCTGACCCACAAAAAAAAAAAAAAAAAAGTGGAAAGAAGCAGAGGCAGGGGTGGTGTGGAGGTGGAAACTACACACGGGCAGTGAGGTGGAGGCTATACGAACGTGGTGGAATGGAGGTGGAAGTGAAGAGGAAATAGTGGAGCACGCGGGGCAGAGGGCCTACACTATCAGAGCGAGTCTAGCAGCGAGTGGAGAATGATACAAGCGTGGGGAAATACAGGAATAAATCAGTGAACACCAGAAAGAGTCCGTAGCACGAGACACAAGTCATAGGGAACAGGGAACGGGACAAGGGGATCAGAAGAGGAGTGGAGATGGGAGCGGAGCCAGAGGGCGGTAGTCGGAGTGACCTGAGGGAGCAGAGAACGTCAGAATTAAGAGGAAAAGAGGAGAAAAAGGCGATATTATCGCAGTACCCCCCACCAAGGGTCAGCGTCCTCGCTGACTATCGATGGACTCTCCTTCGTCTGGCAGGTCGTGCGCGAGCGGCAGGAGGGTCAGTTCGCTTAGGGGCATCTGGATGTCTGCGATAAAAGTCCTCCTTGAGGTCGAAATCGTTGTCTCCATCTTGTAGGAGGCGAGGTCCGGCATCGGAGTCGATATCCTTGGCGTTTTCCCAAGTGTCGTGTTCCTCCGTAAAACCTTCCCATTGGATCTTGAACTGGAATCTATTGCGGAACCATCGGGAATCCAGGTATTTCTCTATCACCCAGAATTCCTTGTCGTTGACCTTGATCGGAGGTGGAGCGGGATTTACGCAGTTCGGGATCGTGTCGGGCATTGCTTCGGAAAGGACATTGACATGGAAAACGTCGTGGATCTTCCATTGGGCGGGAAGTTCCAATTGGTAGGTCAAATCTGAGAGCTTGTCCTTAATCCGGAATGGGCCGTGACGTTTACTCGCGAGTTTCGGGGATGGCTCATTGGTTGCGAGGTTGGTAGCTTCGAGCCAAACCGAATCTCCAACTTGGAAACCGGGATTATCGCGTTTCCATTTGTCGTAAGCCCGTTTCGAGATCTCCTGTGACCGTTCGATGGCGCGTTTACATTCCTCTTGGGCTTCGTGGATCCGCCGTATCCGTACATCAGGCTCATCGGATTGGGCCGCTGTCGGGACGTTCGAGAGAGTTGGGTGGTAACCAAAGTTCATGAAGAACGGAGTTGTATCGATCAACGGATGGTGATGGTTGTTGTACGCAAATTCCGCCATCGGGAGGAGGTCGGCCCAATCATCCTGACGATGAGAACAGAACATGTGGAGATAGGTTTCCATCCACTTGTTATTGTTCTCAACTTGTCCCTGTGTCTGTGGATGATAAGTGGTTGAGAAGCGGGGTTCGATTCCAAGTCCCTTATAGAGGCTCTTCGTAAACGCGGCAGTGAAGGTCGATCCTTGGTCCGTTCCATGTACCAGCGGGATTCCATGTAATTTCCAGATGTGTTGGATGTGCAACTTCATCAAGTCGGGTGCGGAAATGTCGGTTGTCGTAGGAATAAAGTGGGCCATTTTCGTCAGTTGGTCAGAGACGACGTAGATGGCATTGAAGCCACTCGATTTGGGGAGTTCACCTATGAAATCCAACTGAATCCATTGCCAAGGTCCGTCAGGAGCGGGAATCGGTTGGAGCTTGCCGAATTCCCACTGGTTCCGATGCTTCACACGTCTGCAGGTATGGCACCCTTGGACATATCGTTTCACCCAAGCTGCTAGGTCACACCGCCAGTAGCTGCAGCCGACGAGCTCAAGGGTTCCCAAAGTTCCTAAGTGGCCAGTGACTGGAGAGTCGTGGTAGAGTCCCATAACCTTCTTCCAGAGGTCGTCCGACTCAGGGATCCAGATCCGTCCTTCTTTCCTACCTAGTCCGTCATCCCAAACCAGTCCTTCCAGTTTATCCTCCCAGTCTGCAGCGATCCTGTGGGTTTCCGCCAGAATATCCGAGTCCGAAACGGCGAGGGCAGCCACGAAGACCTCTCCAAGACCTTCCCAGTCCGAAGGGGTCATTTCAGCCTCACAAGCGGCCAACTCTGTGAAGTTCTCAGCGGGAATCAGAGACTGCGGAATTTTGTCTTTGCCTTCAGCTGGTCGGAGTTCAGCGCATCGGGACAGTGCATCGGTGGTGCAGTTTTTGTCACCAGGTCGGTAATGGATCTCGTAGTTGTAGTGGGTGAGCAACTCCAACCAATGCATCTGTTGTTGGTTTAGGATCCGAGGCTTCGCAAAGTACTCCAAATTCTTGTGGTCGGTGAGGATCTGGACTGGAAGACGGGTTCGCTCAAGCCAGTGGCGCCAGTTCTGAAGGCCTTTGACGATCATGAGGGCTTCTTTGTCAGGGATCCCGTAATTCCGCTCAGCTGGGTTCATGGACTTGGACATAAAGCCGATCGGATGGTGGCGGCCGTCGGTCTGTTTCTGGGATAGGACGGCACCATAGGCGTAGTTCGAGGCATCGGTCTCCAGTCAGAACTGAGCGTCGGGATCCGCGTGAACAAGGACGGGGGCCTGGGAAACATGCCACTTCAGGAGTTCGAAGGCCGTTTGCTCGTTCTCGGTCCACTGCCATGTTTGGTTCTTCTGGAACAGATCATGGAGTGGTCGTGCGACATTGGAGAAGCCAGGGATCCATCGCCGATAGAAGTTCACAAATCCGATGAATTCCCAAATGCCTCGGACCGACGTCGGGTTTTGCCATTCAGCGATTATGGAGGTTTTCTTTTCGTCCATTTCGAAACCGTGGCGACTGATATCTACTCCAAGGAACTCGATTTTCGGCTTGTGGAACTTGCATTTCTTCGGGTTACAGAAGAGGTTGGCTTCCCAAAGGCATTGGAGCATTTGGCGGACTCCTGCGATGTGTTCCTCTAATGTCCGATGATGATTGAGCGCATCATCAAGGTAGTTCTCGAGGTTCTTGTAGAGCAGCGGAGCGAAGACTTTGTCCATGAGGCGTTGGAAGCACGGCGGAGCGTTTGTAAATCCGAAAGTCATAACGCAGAGTCGGAAGGGACCGAATGGAGTCATGAACGTGGTCTTCCATTCATCACCAGGTTGGATACGGACCTGGTTGTAACCAGATTTCAGATCGAACTTTGTAAAGATTTCCGATCCATGGATGCGGTCCATCATTTCGTCGATGCACAGGAGCGGATAACTGTCCTTGATCGTGATATCATTCAGTTTGCGGTAGTTGATGATGGGTCGGCGAGTTCCGTCCTTTTTCCAAACAAAGAACATCGGGGTGGCGATCGGACAGTTTGAGTCTGCGGGTTCAGCCCAACTGGCATTGAGCATCTCATTGAGGACTTTTCGGCATTCGACGCGTTCTTCCTGATTCATGTGGTACAGACAACTTGGCTTTGGCAGTGATTTCGAGGGGTCAAGGTCGATTGTGAAATCGGAGTCCGGTCGGAAATCAGGGAGAGTAGTGGCGGCCTTCTCTCCGTCGAACCTGTCTAGATAGTTGTGGTAGTACTCAGGAATATCTGTAGCGATGGACTGAAGGCATTCCAGAATGTCGATTGCGTAAAGTTCGATTTCTTCGGCGGTGAGCGGATCTAGCTCTGCGTCGGGAATATTTTCGACGGTTTCCGATGTTCGAATGAGAGGTCGTTGACTGAAGAACGTGCTTGCGGGCGATGCGAGACAGTGCTTCTCGCAATAATCTGACGCGAAGGTGACCTTACTGCTCGACCAATGTATCTGCGGATCGTGCTGCTGAAGCCACGGTAATCTGAGTACAATGTTATGCCCTCCCAGCGGTGTGATGTCAAAGGTGAGAGTCTCAGAATGGTTGCCAATGGCCATCCAGATCTCGACCTGTTGGTCTACGCGCGAAAGGAGACGGCCATTTACATCATTAACGGTGAGCGGGTTTCGGCTTTTAGTGACCAGTGCATTTTGTTTGACAAATCTCAGGTGGATAAAATTCCCCATGGCGCCTGAGTCCACCATGGCTGTCGTCTTGATCGTATCTGCAAGTACGATTGGAGCAGTTAAATGTCTTACTAATTGGTATGGGGTTACAGCCGAAACCAACACTGTATTTTCAGAAGACAATTCCGAACTACATTCTGAAGCAGAATCCAATACATTAAAGCCCGTGGGCGCAACAGGCTCCGTTGGACTATCTAGTTTTTTGACTCATCACGAGTCGGGGTAGCATCTGAAGGGCAATCGTCAGCAGCTGGCTCCACCGCTGCGATTTGCGCCTTAGGCTTTTTGGGGCAATTCGGGTGGATATGGCCCTTTTCTCCGCATCCGAAGCACCTGCCTTCAGTCCGGTATTGGAGTCTGTCAGACTCCGAAAGGCGAGTCCCGATACGGGCGGACTCGGCCTTGATTTCCGGGGTGGACTGTCGGGACGCGGTGTCGGATCGCGGTGTCGGAGATGAAGACTCAAAAGTGTGGGTGGCAGACCTGGGTTTTGGGTCGCGCCTGTCGGGGTCCTGGGCAGCCATATGTTCCTCGTCGAGAGTGATGGCGAGGGTTTTGAGGTCGTCGAGGAGTTCCGGTTTCTGTCCGACCAAGTCGCGTTTTACCTCATACTTGAGGCCATTGTAAAATGCGGAGGTTAGGATCTCCTCATCTCGGAATTCCGTCTCGAGGACAAGCTCCTCGAAAGCTTCGACGTACTGGCGGACAGAGCCGGTCTGCTTCAGGCCCGTGTGGAAATGGTTACGAGCCTTCTGCTTGGCGTTCAGATCTGCCCACTTGTTGATAAAATTCCGCTGGAACAGCTTCCAGCTAACAAGGTAGGCGGGCGGGTTGTATTCATCCTGGGCGAGTTCTAGCTGGACATGCTTCCAGTTGGTGGCTTTGTCGGTGCACAGCTGGAGGGCCCACTGGACGCGGATCTCGTCGGAGGCGAATCGGGATGAGTTGAGTGCCATGAAGTTGTTGCACTCAGTGAGAAAGACGCGGGCTTTGGAAGAAGACCCGTCGAAGTGCGAGGGGAGCGCCACCTTCAGGGCTCTGCCATGCTCCGTCGGAGCAGGCCCTGAAGAAGTTGACCTAGTCAACAGTGTGGCCTCCGAACGCATTCTCTGGGCTTCCTCGTAGAGCACTCGGACGTCAGAAAGAAAAACGACAAGCTCCGTGACGTGGGCAAGGTTTTGAGGCTTGTCGTTGAAGGAGTCGGGCAAGGCAGGGGTTTCCTCGAGTTTATCCGCAAGGTCGGGGAAGTCTGCCAGGGCTCCTTCGATGCGATCTCGGAATCGGGTGACCTGTGTGTGGAACACGGAAATTTCATCTTTCAAGGGTACGGCCTTGTCCTTTGGGGTCCACCTCGGGGCAACAAACGGGGCCATCGGTGGGATCAGTTTTTCGGGTTCAGTGTTGGGGTTGTGGTCAGGTTCTGGTTCTGCGATTTACGTTCGCGAATGTTCGTGCAAGTGTGCGGCGCCTCGTAGGGTACTCGATGTACTGTGATGGAATCGGTAATTCCGCTAATCTCCGACAGAGATTAATGTGACGGAAGCCGAGAGAATGGAAGGGGGAAGGGTCTTGAGGCTTATCCGTTCGCCAACGGAATTAGGTTCTCCTCTCGTCCGCGCATGCTGGCGGGAAAACAATCTCCGAAAGGAAGGGGGGGAAATGGGGACAACGACTTAGGGGCTTGTCGGACCTGATTCCCAAGCAACTGCCCAAAAGCACGACGGGCGCCCAATCTGTCTCAGCGTAAACACTCTGACTAGGTGCGACACCGAAGGGGCTGACTGAAGCGGGGTTTCGGTCCGGCTGGCTAGCCCGGCAGTGCTACGGGTGGGAGTTAGCACGCGAGGGCGGGGAAATGATCCACATGGTCTTGAGGTCCGAGGTCCGACAAGCCGAAGTGAGCAAGCGAGCGAGGGCGGGGCGTCGGGATTCTTAGCGAGCAAGGCGGGGCACAATAACATATGTCTATAATCGAGACGTTGAGTGAGGTACATGCCTCATCGAGTCCGAGCTTAAATACAAAGCCTAAACTACATACATGCAGCTACGGGACTGCAGGAGGCGGTGAGGTGGAAGGTGGTGAGGTGGGTGGCATCGCATAGTGTAGGTGGAGAGAAGCAGAGGCGGGGGTGATGTGGAGGTGGAAACTACACATGGGCAGTGAGGTGGAGGCTATGCGAATGCGGTGGAACAGAGGTGGAAGCGAAGAGGAAATATAGTGGAGCGTGCGGGGCGGAGGGCCTACACTATCGGAGCAAGTCTAGTAGCGAGCGGGAATGACACAAGCATGAGGGGAATACAGGATACAAATCAGAAAGCATCAGAAAGAGTCCATAATATGAAACACGAGTCACAGGGAGCGGGAAAGGGAACGAGGGGATTGGAAGAGAGGCGGAAGAGGAGCAGGATTGGAGGGAAGGTATCGGAGTGAGCGGAGGGAGCGGAGATCGTTGGAATAAGAGGAAAAAGGCAAGAAAAAGGCGATATTATCGCAATTGCTTGCAGATGAGGAAGTAAGAGTGGCCAAGGAGAGTAGTAAAGAGGCTTCCAAGGCTCTTAGGGATCTCAGGTCTGCGTATAATACATGGAGGGCACAGGCTAATGCTGATAAAGCAGAAAAGCATGCCCAGAATATTGCAGAGTGGGAGCTGAAGTGCCAGGCACTTCCCCCAGGTGCTCGAAAACCAAAGAGGCCAACTCAGCCAAAGCGTAAGGATACTCCAGCACGATTTAGAGCTGTGAGCAAGCGAAAGAAATCAACACAGGAGCATGTCATTGGGGATAGTGATGAGTGGGAGTCCGGTGACGATGCCGATGATGCTGAATCGACCTGATATAGATCCCAGTATGATTCAATGAATTTACGTATTTTTTTGGAGCGCAAAAATCTGTCATGAATTGCCCCAGGGAGCAATCAGCCAAGGAACGTCATCTATATATTAACGAAAGATGGTGACAGGTGACATAAATCGGTGATTGGCTCCAGCCTCTCGCTTAACAATTTTCTTCCCACACAGCCACCAAAAAACCACCAAAAAACTTTCCCCTTCGTAAATTCCTTTTTTAAACATGTAGATAAAAATGTAGATAAACAGGAAAATAGTGAAATAATAAGTATATTCTATAGCGCATTTAGTATGACGAGCGTGAGCCTTACAACAGGGCGATAACTTGAAGAAATGAAAAAATAATTCATAAAATACATTTTAAATATCTAAATAATTAGGTAAACAACCAGAAATATATGACATAATATATTTATAATAATGAGCCAGTGTAATGAGTAGCAGGCTTGACCAATGACTACTGAATGCGGCACCACCTGCCACCGGCCTCGCCCGAGTCTTCAAGATTAGCTTCTAGCAGCACTCAAACATTTCCCAGAAAATTATAATAATTGCCGATATGTAAGTAATTAGTCATGAGCAGAGTACTGAAACCAACACCTTCGTCTTTGGGATCATTCAATTACTTTAATCACTGCACAGGAGAAACAAGCTATCTCAAGGGCTCAAAAACATCATAAATGTGTTTACAATGGTTAAGCACATATTCTGTTGCTGTAATATTTGCCTTCTGGCACATTCCAACTCCTCATTCCAAAATCTATCCTGTTCCTTGCCTCTCACAGGTTGCACAGCACCAGAGCCACCCCTATATACTCTAACTTTACCTGTACTGTCTCATCCATTATCACCACTGCACCCCTTGATCTCCTTTTCCACACCACTATCACCTCCTGCTGTTGCTACTGCAGCCCCTCATGCAGCCCCACCTGCACCCAGCATCTTGAAAGCAGGGTAATCTCCCTTGCTATTGACTCCCTCTGTTTGATCATGACTCAAGCCAGAACATGAGAATGTACCTTTCCTTTGCCAGTGGCAGATCCTGATTCCAACTATGAACCTGCTGTGGATCTATGATCTGCTTCACCTTAATTACCTGTTTATGGTCAACCACCCAGAGGATGACCAAGGGCACAAGTAAGGGCAAAAGTAAGGGCACAAGCAAGGAGGCTGCAAAGGGGGCAAGGTCAAGGCCATGCACAGCACAATCCCACATACATCCTGCATTTAAATGTGCCAGTATTCCATACAATAAGGCATGGCCACCCCATAGGTTGTCAGCATTTGGGGATTTTGTTTGCTCCTTCTGCCATACTGAACACTGGGTAGAAGAGAGGCAGCAGAGTTCAACCATCAATAATCCTGTCTTACACTCTGTTGTCATGATACCTCCTATTGCAAGATGCTTAAGAATGGCCTCAAAGCAGAGTTTCTCACACAGGTCACTGTGATTTGGGATGAAGTTCCAATGCAGCATAGATACTACATGGGAGCAGTAGATTGCACTCTGAAGGGTATCCCTGACAGTACCAGGCCTTTTGGTGGTATTGTGGTGCTTTAGGGAGGGGACTTCAGGCAGTGGTTGAGAAAGGCAGTAGGTGAAATATTGCATATACATATATCCAACACTCATACCTGTGGCAGAATTCCATTTGACTCAAGACATGCAGCTTGGGTAGAGGAAGGCTTGAAGAGTCTTCTCCATGCAACCTATGTATTTCTAATCCTCAGCCAAGGCAATCAAGGTATTCCACACAGAGAACAATCTTTACTACTTGCAATGAAACAGTGGGTGGGCACAACCACAGCATTCTTGCCAAGCTCTCTGGGGTTACCCACACCTTTGCAGGGTATGACAAGGTTGTCCATGAGACTCAGGAAAGGCAAGGGCACTGTGCTGATTTGGATACAGGCTATGCTCCCAAATATTCACAGGCTCTGACACCAAATGGCTTTCCAAAGGCAAACCTGGCACTCACAGTGGGATGCCCAGTGATGCTGCTGCACAACTGGGATCCTTCCTAAGGTCTTTACAATGGAACAAGGCTACTGATCACTTGCCCCTCCACATATGTCCTTGAAGGCTGCATTTTGGGAGATGAGCCCAAGTTTTCATTCCTTGCATCACCCAATACTCATGGAAGAGTGACCCTACTTTCATCATTGCACACTGTCAATTCCCAGTTAGCCTGCCCTTTGAAATGACAACCAACAAAAGCCACTGACAATCTGTCAAGC
>Ga0307515_10015673_pt1 | contig 13947 bp, 13 predicted proteins | sample 17_EM_MG_FD_194513 | JGI IMG/M metagenome (GOLD analysis project Ga0307515, IMG submission 194513) | Populus trichocarpa ectomycorrhiza microbial communities from riparian zone in the Pacific Northwest, United States - 17_EM | ecosystem: Host-associated > Plants > Roots > Unclassified | place... | reverse complement strand
TCTTTCATACTAGATATTCAAACGGGAATATCTTGAGCTTCATATATCGAAATCAGGCAATTCAAAATCCCAAATTCATCTACACATACAGGACTACAACTTTCATGTAGGACTCCAAGTTAGATAAATTTTTTTTGAAGGCCAAACGTCGGACGCAGTCTAAAGATTGAGATGGGTTTCCTAATCTAATAAGGAAACTAACGATGTTGAGCATCCCATTATGATTGAGAGTCTGACATAAAATGGTGGGCCTTAGGACCGAAGAAAGATGTAGATCGAGTCTCTAACATGCCATGAATGAATGAATATAGCTGGGATGGTTGGATATTGCAAGAAACCAAGTCAGAAATAAAGTCTAAGTTGTAGCAGAGTTGGAATTACAACAAAGTTATGACAGCAGCAGAGTCAATTTTCAACATAAATTCTGAGAGATTTATCCAACTTTAAGGACCAGATAAAAAAAGAATGAATTAAGTATCATGAAGACTTCTAATTAGCCTAATAATCCTGAAGAAATTCAGCAGCCAAGGGAGAGGAGAAATAAAGCAGAACACAACTAAAACAGGGTTCGAAAAACCTTCCTTTCTTACCTGGTTTTATCAATTTTCAAGCAACTATGAACTAAACTCCTGAATTCGATTCAAGAGGGACACACCATCTCCATTAGCAAGTTGTGAGAAATAACGTTATAATTGTAATTCTTTCAGATTCAAGTATTTATTTTTCCATTGTTAAGAATTATGCTATTGACTGTCGTTCAAGATTATTGAATTGTTTTGAGATGACATGTATGCTTTCTAGTTTCTTTTAGTCCATAATTGTTGTTTGGGACTAGTGTAAGAAGTAAAAGAATTAATTTGATTGCTGCAACTCTCATCTTGATTTATTAAGGAAGAATAAATTAAGTTAAATTGTCAAGCTTTTGAACGTTTGCTTAGAATAAATGTACAGATTTTATTCCTAGACTACTGCTACGTGAATGGAAATTTCTTTCAATATTACATTTGCTTGATGGTAAGAAATTGATTAGAGAGCTTTTTCTAATTAATGTACTCGTAATCTCATCGATTTCCCCCAGCTTTAAGGGATTTCAAGTTTATATACTTGACATGAAAGAATTTTTATTTTACTTCAATGATCAACAGAATTATAGGAATGGATGTGTGGACCATTGAACTGATTTAATGATATATCGATTTATTATTTTTGAAATTATTGTTTCTTGAATTTTTCTTGAAATAACCCCTGCTCATACGGCCAACTTAATTTTTTTAAAAATAGACCCCGCTCATGCGACTGGTTTAACTCTTTTAAAAATAACCTTCGCTCATGCGACTGATTTAATTCCTTTTAAAAATAAATAGTCACCGCTCACGTGGTTGATTTAATTCTTTCAAAGGTAAATAGCCTTTGCTTATATGGCCAACTTAGTTCATTTCCAACACAATTCTGCGTAATCCATTTCAAAACTCATTTCTCATGTATACAAAAATTTTAACCATGACATTTCTATAAATAAAAAGGTGAGGTGACAGGCACCTACCTAGCACTTTAGTAGTATATGCACCCTCAACTACCAATCCAACCTAAGATGTTCAAGGAAAGATCCCTAATTAGTACTCCAAATTATTTCAACCATTGTTCATACTTATTCAAACAAATCATTAATCTTTTCAACTACTAATTTGTATCTGAAATAAAATCTCACATTTTCCATATTTCCAATTTACATTTAGCAATACAATTTAACTTTCTTTACTATCATTATGCATCAAACATACACACACACACACACACACACACACGCACGCACGCACGCACGCACACAGCCTCTAATCAATTTCTAAGCATAAAACATCATTTAAACATCAATAACTTTAACAAGTCTTCAAATTTCACATTTCCATTTTCCCACACGTGACAACCATAACCCATATCAACCAATTTATTCCACATGAATTGCCATAAAAACTTAAACACATTATCATCCTCATATCAATTAAATTTACACATAATAACATCATTTAAAACACCAAAACTTACATACTTCTACCATTTTCTATAATTCCTTTTTTTTCCACATTAAACCAACATTAACCCATTTTATTCCACATTATCATATTCCAAACCAATCTTAAACGTTTCCCATTTAGTCCTTAATCATGTCATGTACATCATGATTAACACAAATTTGCATTTCTCTTCAAAATTCATATAAACCTTAACAATCCAAAATTGGGGTTCTTCAACCCCATCCAAAATCAAGAAAACAAATTCACTTAATTGAAAAAGAACCTCTTACCATAACTAATCTACCTAATTTTATAAGCCTTTTTCAACAAATTCCTAGAATATCCTCTTTCTCTTCCAATTTGCACACTTTTTCTCTAAAATTCCCAAACTTCCAACCTTTCTTCCTCTAAGATTTGCTAACTTAGTTTGGTTTTTTTTTTATATAGGAATTGCCTAGGACATACTCTCCAATCAATCGTATTTAAGAGAATTTAAAATGATGAAGGAAATAAGAACAAAAGATCAACCTCTCTCCCTCTTCTAAAGTCTTTGGCTGTTTTAAAGGAAGTGAGAGGAAATTTTTATTTTTATTTACAAAAGATCCACTCTTTAAAGTCCCATATATTATTTCTATCAAATCTCTAATTGTTGATATTTTTGCGTACCAATTCATTTTTATTTCATTTGAGTTTTTACACAATTTAAATTTGATTTTTTTTTACCTCTAGTCATAAAAATTTATGTCTTAATTTATTATTTTCAGCTAGGAATAATGTTATTTAATATGAGGTTTACATATATTTTCATAGATGGTGCCTTAATATGATATTTAGAAGGATTTATATATATAAAAAGGATAATTACATCAAGCCTCCTATAGTTTTATTGTTTTTTAATTTGTATTTGTATTTTCAGAAAATTATAGTTTACATCATCAATTTTATTAACTTTATAACACTTTACATCCTCCAGCTTTGGCGTAAAAAAAGTCAACAACAAATGTCATAATATTTACAGGTTTGCCATTATTTTTTAATGTAATGGCTAAAGAGCCTTTATTGTAAATATCAAAATTACCACTTCATGATTGTTATATAAGTTGCATCACCGTTACCAATTGTTTGAAAAAAATAGTCATTAGACATGGCTTGATTTACAAAAATGCCATTGACTTCATGTTTATAACAAATTTAATTCTACTTCCCTTAGCATTTTTAGCAAACATAACCATTCACAAATGATCTTAGTCATCCCTTGAAATTACCAGTAAACATAAACATCAAATTGAAAAACACATTAACATAATTTTTCTCAACGAATCTTCACCATTTCAAGCAAGTCACCTTACATCATTATTGTACAAAACTCTTTCACAATCAATAATAACCCATAATTTGTAGCACACAAAGTTGAACATGTCTTCATATTCATTAAATGCTAATAATAGCCTACAAACTTGCAATGGATTAGATGGACTAAATTCCAAGAATAGGAAGTGCACGAAATATGTAAAAAAGGTAGTTGCTAGGAATTTAGAGTCTGATGCAAGTAAGAACAAGCTATTCAATAGATGTGATGACAAGTCATGTGATAATATATTCATTGATTAATACAAATCTATTAATGATATTGAATTAACCACTAGAGTTAGAGAACATGTTAATGACATTGAACAAATACTAGATGAAGTGAAGAAAATTAAAGATGCATTAAATAGAGTTTGGATCAAGAATCACAATATAGAGACTAATTTTACAAGTGTAAAGTTGTTATTAGTAGTTAATTTAGTGTAAGTAATGTTAATGTTGAGGATAAAAAGTTGATTTGTCGTGGACACAGGGCTGAAAAGGCTGCTGGTTTGGGTGGTCTTTCCACCTGGGATTGTACTGATTAGAAAATGGGTCACATCTCCTTTGTTGGCTGTTAAATCCACCCATAGCATTAACTTGAGGCATGTCATCATCTTGTAATTAGGGGCATTTATTAGTAGGATGGTCTGGGAAAGAGCAGATATTGTAGACTTTGACCTGTCTAACCTGTCCTAGAGCGACTTGTCTAACGAGAGATGTTAGTTCTAATTTTTTCTTCTTCTTAATATTAGAATGTATTACCTCATTAACTCTTTTAGATGAATCAACACGGACTCCAAATTGTTGTGAATTTGCTGCCATTTTCGAGATTAATTCTCGTGTTTTCTTCTAGAGTCTTTTCTACGAGTGCTCCTCCACTTGCTTCGTCAATCGTGCTACAGTCCTTGGTAACAATCCTTCATAAAAATATTGTGATAAAAAATTTGATGATGAGGGAAACTCATGTATAATTGATTGAAACACTCCCAATATTCGCACAACGTCTCGCTGTTATTCTTGTGAATTCCACTAATTTCTTTTTCTGATGGTACCTGCCCTTGAAGCTGGAAATTTTTTTTCCAAAAACTTCCCTTTTATATCATTCCATATGGTAATAAATCCAGATGGAAGGTAATAAAGCCAATCCTTTGCCTTGTCTGAAAAAAAAATGGGAAAGCTATTATTTCAATTTATTCCTCTGTTACTCCTTGCGGCTTCATGGTTGAGCAAACCACATAGAATTCTTTCAAGTGTTTATAGGGGTCTTCACCTGCAAAGCCTTAAAAAGTAGGTAGTAAATGAATCAAACCAGATTTTAATTCAAAGGCTACATCAATATTTGGCAATTCAATGCATAATGGCTGCTGGTTCTTGCTGGGAGTTGTTAACTCCCTTAATGTTCTATGTTTTTCCATGTTTTTAGAAACTTCTACTTCTCTTTCGCTTTCAGAATTGCTGGTTGAAAGTGTTAAGGTTGACATATTCTCCTCTCATCTTTTTACCTTGTTATTTGCTCTTGCGGTTCTTTTAACTTCAGGATAAAAAACTAGTTCACTTATACGAGAATATTTTGGCATAAATCAGTTTACTTATTGAAAGAAAATTAGATAAAAACTTTGCCAGCAATGGCGCCAAAATTTGGTTGGTTGTCAGAACCAACAAAATATAATTCTGATAAAAACTAATTTGTAGTATGATCGTGAAAATCAGGTCGAACTCAAGAGAAATTTCATTTAATGTTCCTACAATATACTGAAATGAGAAAGAATAGGCAATTTGAATGAAAAATTCAAGAACCAATAATTCTGAAAATAATAAATTGATGTCGTTAAATCAAGTTCAATGGTCCACACATCCATTCCTATAATTCTATTGATCATCGAAGTAAAATAAATATTCTTTCACATCAAGTAAATAAATTTGATATCGTTTAAAGCTGAGGAAAATCGATAAGATTACGAGTATATTAATTACAAAAAGCTCTCTAAACAATTTCATACCATCAAGGGAATGTAATATTGCAAGTAATTTTCATTCACGCGACAGTAGTCTAGGAATAAAATCTATGCATTTGTTCTAAGAAAACGTTCAAAAGCTTGACAATTTAACTTAGTTTATTGTTCCTTAATAAATCAAGATGAGAGTTGCAGCAATCAAATTAATTCATTTTCTTCTTACTTTAGTCCCTAACAATAATTATGGATCGAAATATACTAGAAAACATACATGCCATCTCAAAACAATTCAATAAGCTTGAATAACAATTAATAACATAATTCTGAACAAGGAAAAATAAATACTTAAATATGAAAGAATTACAATGATAATGTTACTTTTCACAACTCGGTAATGGAGATGGTGTGTGTCCCTCTTGAATTGAATTTAGGAGTTTAGTTCATAGTTGCTAGAAAATTTACAAAAACAGAGAAGAAATGAAGGTTTTTCAAACCCTGTTTCAGCTGTGTTCTGCTCTATTTATCCTCTCCCTTGTCTGCTAAATTTATTTAGGATTATTAGGCTAATTAGAAGTCTTCATGATACTTAAATCCATTCCTTTATTATCTGGTCTTTGAGATTGGATAAATCTCTCAAAATTTGTGTTGAAAACTGATTTTGCTGCTGTCACAACTCTGCTGCAACTTAGACTTTGTTTTTGACTTGGTTTTTTGCAATATACGACCATCCCAACTGTATTCATTCATTCATGGAATTTTAGAGGCTCGATATGCATCTTTCTTGGGTCCTAAGGCTCATCTTTTTTATGTCAGATTCTCAGTCGTAGTGGGATACTTGACACTGTTAGTTTCCTGATTAGATCAGAAGACCCATCTCGTCCTTCATATTGCGTCCGATGTTTGGCCTTCAAAACAATTTGATCTGACATGGAGTCGTTCATGAAAGTTGTAGTCCTGGATGTGGAGATGAATTTGGGATTTTGAATCACCTGATTTTGATATCTGAAGCTCACAATATTCCCATTTAAAATCTAGTGTGAAAGTAGAGAATCATGCTGAGAGTAGGATTTGGGCCCGAGTTTGCAGGTCTGATTAGATATCCAAATGAGATCTGAGTGTTGCCCATAATACCTTTCTGGAAAGCTTGACATGTGTACTTCGACTTAGATTTAGCCCACGTTCTTATTAGAGAACTCTAACTTGGTGAAAAAACTATCACATGAAGCTAGGTCCGAAACATAAAATGCATAATTTCTTATTTTTAACAATTAATTCACAAAGTCTCTTAGGCATGCCAAACTCTTAAAATAACTTTCAATAAACTCAAATACGCTCACAATATATTAAAAAGCATAGTGTAAAAGGAGTAAAAACATATGTATATTTTGTACTTATCAGTCGCCCTAACAGGGACTACTTATGGTGTAATGAGTTGGTTGTAACGACAGAAATTATGTTCAAAATTTTTATTAACCATATTGACAAAATTTTAGTTGAAAATGATTCATTCAAATGAAATTGAACTATTGTGGTAGTGTGTACATCTATATTATAGTATAATACGTAACTGTAAGGTATACTTACACGTGTTTATCATTATCTACCCTATTATATATGTTAGGTCAATCTTATCCACCACTATAGTAGTGCAATTGTTGTTTGGACTTCACAATTCTTGTGTTATGTAGAATTTTATAACATCTATCTTATGACATGTAGTTAAACCAATGTATATTTTAAGTTTTAATATTTTGAAATTGTAAGCAAGTAGAATGGTGGATTGTTAATTATTTTGGGTTTCATTGTATGTGTGTGTAATTATATATATCTAATCTATCTATGTAAAAATATTGTGAATGATTGTAATTGATGATAGTGGTTTGGGTGGTATGTTTGAGACTACTTGTGAGTATTGATTGCATGAGCCAAATACGTCTGGGCTATTGTTGTGTTTACATGTTTTAATTTGGATAAAATTTTGGGTAGAGTCTCTGTGTAGGGGAAACTCTACCAAAATTTCACTAAACTATATATTTTTTTTAATAAAAAGAAATCCCTTGCATGTTTGATATCCATCTGATATGTACTTTATGTGTTTTGTGTATGATTGAGGGAACTCTGTGTGTGTGTGTACTTCACTCTATTTTACACGTTGTTACAATATAAATTAAACAACATGCAATTTCTACAAAAAACTAAAAATAAAACAACACCTAATTAGAGCAATATAAGGAAAGGATGGAGCCTTTGTCATCTGCCAAACCCAAAAACATTCCTTAAACAATATTAATCTAATTTAAAACTTCTTAACAAATATATCTTTCATAAATAAAACACTAATTAATATACATTTTTCTTAAATTACACACACAATATAGTTTAAATTAAAGATGCTGTGATTTTACTATCCTCCAGCTCACAACATTATTAATTTCAATTGTATTTGTTTTTCTTTGCTTTTTTCCTAAATCTATATTTCTTTCTCTAATTTATACTTCAACATTTATTCTATTAGAGTTTGGGCTTCATAATGTTTTATGGTTTGCTTTATACATGGTTAGCTCAGTCTCATAACCTGTGTCATGAGTTTGACGGGTTAACTTTATTGACTTGGGTTTTTTTTCTCTTTTTTAATTTATATTTATTTTTAGTTTTCTCCTTCAATATTAGGTTGATTGAAAATTAGACTTTATGATTTATTTTGGTTTGCTTTCCATGAGGTTATCTCAGTTTAATGACTTGAGTCGTAGGTTTGACGGTTTAATCTAGTTGGCTTGAGTTTTTTTTTGTCTTTTTTTAATTGGTGTTTTTTCAATTATGGATTATTTTGGTTTGCTTTCTACGAGATTATCTTGATCTTATAATTCAAATAACATGTTTTACGGTCTATCTCGAGTAGACTTAGGTCATTTTATGTGACTTGTTTTTAGATTGAATTTTTTCAATTTCAACCTTAACAAATGAGTTAATTAAAAATTAGACTTCATAATTTGTTTTTATCACAATCTCAAGACCTTGGTCGCAGGTTTGATAGGTTAATCCGGGTTGACTTAAGTCATTTTTTTGTTTACTTTCTATGAGGCTATCCTGATATCATGATCCGAGTCATGGGTTTGGCTGATTAACTCAGGTCAAATTCTTTTGTTATTTTTCAATTTATTTTTTTCAATTTAATCATTTAATATTTGGTTGATATGGAATTAGGCTTCATTTTTTTTTTGTTTTACATTCTATAAAGTTATCCCAGTCTCATTACCCGGGTCAAGGGTTTGATGAGTTAATTTGGGTTGATTTGGTCCATTTTTTTTTATCTATTTCAATTTCATCCTTCAATATTGGGATTTCTTATCCAAAGTCGCAAGTTAACTCATGTTTTTTTGTCCTTTATTTCATTTATTTCTTTCTCAATTTTATCATTCAACATTTGGTTGTTTTGGAATTAGGCTTTATATCTTTTTTTTTTCTTTCTATAAGGTCATTCTAGTCCCTTACGTGAGTCACGAGTTTGGACGGTTAACCCTAGATGACTCATTTTTTTTAATTGATATGTTTTTCAATTTCATCATTTAACATTGGATTGATTGAGAATTGACCTTTATAATTTATTTAGATTTGTTTTCTATAGATTTACCATAGTGACATGATCTGGGTTGCAGCTTTGATAGGTTAACCTGAGTTAACTTGAGTTGTTTGTTTTTCAGTCTCTTTTTTTTAATTGTGGTTTTTTTTCAATCTCGTCCTTTGATATTGGTTTAATTGGGAATTGAGTTTTATATTTGGTTTTGATGTGCTTTCATTAGGATTATTCCGGTCTCATGATCAGGGTTGCGGATTTGACAGGTTAACATGAGTTGACATAAGTCGATCCAATATGGATTTGACAGGTTAACATGAGTTCACGTAAGTCGATCCAATATGTTTTAATCTTAATATTTTTTTTTAAAAAAAACATGTCATCTTGAATTTTTGGTAGTCAAACTATGTTTTTAATGGTTTTCTGGATTGTTTTTGGACTAATCAAATTGACTGGTTTACATTAGATAAACCTCCACATAGTTTAATTTTTTTATACTAGAAAACACTTCGGTAACATCTAGAAAACTTAAAAAAAAAGTCTAATTGATTTATACTTTTCGTAAACTAATATATCATATTTTGTGTCTAATCAATCTTGTCTAATGCATTCCTTTTAGCTTATGAAAACAGTAGAAGAGTTTCAAAGTTTTTCAACTTTCAAAGTTTTTGAATATTTTATAAAACTAGGGTAAATTCTCTATTTCTATCCTTTTCATTTTATAAAAAGGTTATATGAACTCTGGGTTAAGCAATCCAAAATTAAACAAAGAGAAAATACAAATATAAGAGAGGAGGTGGCTATAGTTTCATAGATCACTTTATTATGAAGTTCTTAATGTAACCTAAATACAAAGAGATATATATAGGCTAAATTAAAAATATCATTCTACCCTTAATGAATAAAACATGATAAATATATTTCTTAACATTTCTCATCAAACTCACGATGCGGCAACTACAAGCATTGAAAGTTTGCCAACCAGAAAACGAAAATGGAAAATGGAATTCGACTTGGAAAAGAAATCTGCAATCTGCAAAGAATTGATGAGTAAGATGACAATCGATCTCAATGTGCTTAGTTTGTTAATGAAAAACCGAGTTATGAGCAATCTGAATAGAACTCTGGTTGTCACAATACATAGGAGTAGAATAAGAAAGGGAGACTCTCATATCTACAAGTAACCAAATAATCTCTTTAATAGTAGATGTCAACACGATATTCTGCTTTGGTTGAAGATTGAGAAATAATAGATTGTTTCTTGCTCTTACAAGAAATAAGAGAATCACCGAAAAAGATACAAAAACCAGTAATAGACTTGTGATCTATAGGATCACTGTCATGATCAACATCAGAGTATGCACGCAGTTCCAAGAAAGAGGTGGATGGAAGTAAAAGACTCTGAAAGACTGTAACCCCGAAGATATTGTAAAATATGAAGAACAAGTGCCCAATGAACGGTAGTAGGAGAAGTAACAAATTGACTAATAATATGAACAACATATTCAATATCTGGATGAGTAATAGTGAGATATGCCAAGTTCCCAACAACAGTACGGTATAAAGTAGGATTTAACAAAGGTAAACCATCAGAAGAAGAATATCTTGTGTTAACCTCAATGAGAGTATCAACAATCTTATTATTAGTAAGTCTAGCCCACTCAAGAATATCTGCAATGTATTTCAATTGAGAAAGAAGGTAACCTCTGGGTGAGTAAGCTACCTCAATGTCTAGGAAATATCAAAGATAACCAAAATCCTTCATTTCAAATTATCTTGCTAATTTTGTCTTTAAAATTAAAATACCATCATTGTCAGCACTAGTAATAATCATGTAATCAACATATAAAGACAGAATGATATGATCTATATCTGTGCATGTAATAAAAAGAGCAGAATCATGACTATTAGAAACAAATCCAAGAGAAGAGAACACATCAGAAGATTTCTCAAACCAAGCACGAGGTGCTTGTTTGAGACCATATAACGTTTTCTTGAGTTTACAAACATACTCAGAGTCAAGTGAAACACTAGAAGGGGGCGTCATATAAACTTCTTCTAGAAGATCTCCATTCAAGAAGGCATTTTTAATATCAAGTTAAGAGATATGTCATTGACGAACTAAAGCTACGAGAATAAGAGTATGAATAGTGGTCATTTTCATAACAAGAGCAAATATCTCCTTATAATCCATACCATATTGCTGAGAGTATCTTTTCGCAACCAACCTAACTTTGTATCGCTCAATATACCCATCAGAATTATTCTTGATCTTATACACCCAACGACAACCAACAACACTCTTACTAGGAGGAAAATGAGCCAAATCTCAAGTATTTGTCTTATCTATCTTATGCAAAGTAGAAAGTTCCTTATTTATAGCTTGTTGCAAAAAAGGATCAAGAATTGCTTTCTTATAGGAAGAGAGCTTAGAGAGACAATGAATAGAAGCTAAAAAGGAAGTAAATAATGAAGAATAACAATAATAAGCAAAATCTGGTAACTTTGTGGACTTACAAATGCGTATGAATTGATGTAGATGTGGATCTACAATCTTAGATGGAGCTTCAGGTGTGCTGGAGAGTAAAGTGTCCGTACCTACACAATGATCAATATGAATTGGTCGAACATAAGGAGGAGTCTTTGAGGTACTAGGAACTAGAGATGATAAACTATTAGAATCCTAAAAAAAAAGACCTATACGAATAATAAGCAAAATCTGGTAACTTTGTAGACTTACAAATGCATATGAATTAACGTAGAGGTGGATCTACAAACTTAGATGGAGCTTCAGGTGTGCTGGAGAGTAAAGTGTCAGTACCTACAGAATGATCAATATGAAATGGTCGAATATGAGGAGGAGTCTTTGAGGTACTAGGAACCAGAGATGATAAACTATTAGAATCCTCAGAAAAAGGATCTATACGAATAAGATCAAGTCTAGTCAAGCTATGAGAAGTGGATGGAATAGAAAAGAAATGTATATGCTTAAGAAAGACAACATGACAAGACACATAAAGTTTATGAGTTATTGGATCAAAACAACGACACCCCATTTTACTTTCACCATAATTCAAAAAGACACAAATAACAAATTGAGAGGACAACTTAATACGTTCTATATGAGGATGAAGAACGAAACAAGTACAATAAAAAACTCTAAAGGAGGAATATTAGGGGCATACCCATACAACTTTTTAAAAAGTGAAAAACCTAAAATATGAGAAGATAAAATTGTATTAATCAAACTTACAGTAGTAAGAACAGTTTCTCCCTAAAACTCATTAGGAATAGAAGCAGACAATAAGAGAGAACAAACAGTTTCGACAAGGTGCCTACATTGACCGTAGAGAGCAATAATAATTAGTACATTTTTAACAGCATTTCGTAGTGATTTTGAAGGACTTAGAGGTTTAATTTTGCATCGTTCTCTACTGCCTTCTGTTAACTCTTTTGTTAGTGAGCTATTAGCTAAAGAAATACTTATTCGATCTTTTTCTGAAAAGAGAATTCTTTTTGCTTTAAATCCTTGTGTACTAGCAGTACCCTCTAAACCATTCTCTAATAAGCAAAATAAGCCTTAAACAAGGGATGTCTTCGACGAGTGCAGTTTCTATAAGTAGAAAGGTTATTGGAAGGCTTAGTGTCCCAAGTTGAGATAATAGAATCAAGTTTGGAAGTCTGATAGCCAGTCACAATCTAATGCTTATAGGCCACCTCAGGGTTATAAACCACCACACCACAATACTGCAATAGTAATTTCATCAGGCTCTATCATCGATCCTAGTACTTTGGCTCAGCAATTTCAGAAGTTTCTCTCCTTACAACCACAAACATTGTTTGCTTCTTCTTCTATAGGTTATTTGCCTAATAGTTCCTCAGGTATGTCATATTCTAAATAGGTCTTAGATGCTAGTGCTTCACATTATATGTCTCTAGATTCTTTATCTTTTACTTTTGTATCCCCTTCGTCCTCTATTCCTATTATGACTATTGATTCTGTCAATTCTGTAAGAGCCAATTGATCTCAAAGATCTGTCATAGCAAAATAAAACTCCTGAATACTTATATTCTTCTGGTGAAGAGCTCATATGTCATTCTTTAATTGATACTGCTTTGCAAAATTTGCTTGCATGAATAATCTTTACAAATGATCCCAAACCTTCTTTGTTGTCTCATACTTTGCCAACTATGTACCTATGGAATGCTTAACAAAATTGTTAATCCAAGTAATAATCTTTGCATTGTTTGCTTCTCATGCATCTATCAAAGCAACATACCTTTCATTAATATTCCTAGGTATCACATAAGTTCTACTAACATATCCTCACATCTTTTGACCCTTAAGAAAATTTCTCATTACACAACTCTAATACGAATAGTTCTTTCCATCCAGCCTCATGCTCCTAAATTAAAGAGAATCATCTCTTTCAGTAGCCATAATCAACAAATAAGGGAAAACCAGAACGCAAAAGAAGCAAAGAAGAAAATACCAGATTGTAGAAACTGAACAAATATCACAGATACTGAAAAAATATCTTTTCGAAGTTATGCGATCACTCCAAAGAAAATTGCAGAAATAGAACGCAAATACCAAATTTACAGAAACAGAACACAAATACTAGATTACAGAAAATAAAGGGAAGATGAAATACGATATTACAGAAACTGAACAAATATCACTAAAAAAAAAGTTAAACAAAGAGAAAATACGAACATAAGAGAGGATCCGTGAAAGTTGTGTTTGAGATAAAACAAAATAAATATATTTAACACTCTCCAACAAAACTCTACCTCATAACGTTATAAAAGGCTTATTATTATTATAAGAAAAATTTAAAAGACGTGGTGACAGCATAGTTCACCACACAACTATTTACATAAACACAAGACATTGTGATTGCTACAATATTCTTTTATTTGTTCCTAATTTTTTGTCTTAGTTTGCCCTTATAAGACCAAGTTGATAGCCAATTTAAGTTTGTTAAGAGACGGCAAACATAAATCGATTTGAACCTTTTACTAAGTGAAAAAGGCAAACAAAATAGGTGGTAGT
>Ga0307515_10015672_pt1 | contig 13947 bp, 4 predicted proteins | sample 17_EM_MG_FD_194513 | JGI IMG/M metagenome (GOLD analysis project Ga0307515, IMG submission 194513) | Populus trichocarpa ectomycorrhiza microbial communities from riparian zone in the Pacific Northwest, United States - 17_EM | ecosystem: Host-associated > Plants > Roots > Unclassified | place... | reverse complement strand
ATATAATTAATAACATCATAATTATATTATATAAAAAATATCTAAATTAGTTATATAATTATATTAAAATTAATTTAATATAAAATATATTAAAATATAATTAGCTTTTCTAAATATCTTTTTATCATTGGAATGTTTATAAATAAAAAAGTTATGGCTTTTCTAAATAGGATTCGGAGATGCTCTTACTATGCTCTTACTCTGTCTTTCAATGCATTTTTTTTTTGTTGATCTTCTGAATGGTGAGTTGACTGAAATTTTCTTTTGGCAGGTTTTTCTTGTGTGCGCTCTTCGTGTACAATTGAGAATTCGGTCTCATGAACTGACTATCCATCCTTAACTGATATATAGTTGAAGTGCTGTTCCGTAAATTCATATCAGGGAAACAAATACTGTGGAGAATGCCATGAGAAATCAATCGCAAACAAAGAAGCTTCTCTTGACATGGAAATGGACAAGGAGAGATGGGCACCACCTACACAGGTTTTGTGCATGTCTTGAACCTACAGGCTACATGTTCCTTCTTAGTATTTTAAGTTGATTTCTTGGTATTAAGTTGATTATTATCACATGCTCTCGAAACTGTAGACATGGGAATTAACAAGTTGTGCTTAGGCAGGGTTATGCTTTAGGTTGTTTCAAAGTGTTCTTGGCAAGATGTGCAAAGATCATTCCACACTCATCGATCAAGAGCCCCATTTGGTCTGGACGATAGAAAAATTGGCTTGTACAACCAAACACAGCACCGGCGGATTGCTCCACCACAAGCCACACCAGTTTCAGCAAGATCTTCACCATCTCAATCCAGTGGCAGCTGCAAGATCTTTACCTTCTCAGTCCAGTGACAGCTCCTTAAGGTTCCAGCCTCCATTCAATGAGAAGTTTCTCAGACCAGCAATGTGAACTCCAGCAGCAGCCCCTGACAGCAAGCTCATCCATTTTCCAAGGACAACGTCTATCATCTTCTCGGCCGTGAGTAGCAGCGGTTGTGTTCCTCAGCCACTCCAATAGCTCCAACCATGAGCAGCTTTAGCAGCAAGACTTTCTTCTCAGTCATGGTGGTTTGTCGAGAGCATTCTTGAAGGATTTTCTTCAGCTTTCATCTCATTTTCAACTGTTCCAGCAACAGAGAAGGATCTTCCAACAGCAGCCATGACAGCTCCTCCTTCCAGCGGTGTTACCTTCTCTGCACCTCCAGCAGAATCATATCCCGTGATTCCCATCGCCAGTAGAGGTTCAGTTTCACTCCAGCTCCAAGCAACTTCCAGTAACTCTTCATCTCCACAGAACCGTGATCTCCCCCTTCAGCTCACATCCAGAAAATAGCAACTTCCATCCTCTCCATCAGCAACATCGTGCGCCTCATTGTCCCGGCCATAACAGAAGTTTCAGCTGATTGTTCTCCAGCAACAGTAGCGATTGTCTCTCCTTTTTGCTTCTAAGGCAGTGTGAGTCCTTTTGTTCTGCTTTAAATGCAATGGCGTAATGTTCTTGTTGTATGATAAGACCCTTGGGTGTGTTTTAAAATTAAAGAAAAAAAAAAAAACCGAGATGCTGGTTGAAGTTCATAAAAGCGTTGGTTTAGAATCTTTAGATCTTTGAAATGTGAGAAGCTTTTTTTGTTTTTTTTTTTAAGGCTCATTCAGACTTAGTTCGGTCCTGTATCAAGGAGTCCAGCCCGTGGGCTTTGGATTGAGCCCATAACAAACCATAACATAATAAACTTTCTCTTATTTATATATTTTATATTAGAACGGTTAAGTTTTAACGATAAAGATTTCCTTATCGAGAAAGACTATTCTTAAATTTTAGACAGATTAACGATTAAAAAACACAACAATACTTTAATTTATATCAGACAAACAAATAATACAACTTATATTAGTCATGATGTGCTAGGGGTAATATGTTCCCCTATACACAACTAATCTTCTTACCCAGATTCCAAGATCATTTAAGGTTTTTTATTATCAAAATACTAAGCGACGACTCTTATTTTTTGTATTAATAAAAAACAATAATTTCTTATCCTTTCCATCCATATTATTTTTGATAATTCTAATATAGGAATTTACACAACAAGTAGCAATACCAATATTGCTATTTGAAGGAGACATTGGGTTTTTTTCTCATAAGACTCAGATCAATTGCTGCTCTTTTTTTTAAAAAATCTTCTAAGAAAGTGTTTGTTTACGCGGTAGCTTTAGCTTTTAAAGCAAACCGCGTAAACTAAGCGTTTGGTAATATGAAAAAAGCAATTTACTGTTTGGTGGGACCCATAATTTTTTTTTTCTCAAACCACCGTTTCGCACACAGCAGCTAAGAGCTGCTTCTCATGTAATTCACCTGGCAACACGAGAAGTAACAGTGCCAGTTGAATTTCACTTGGCACTGTTCACGTGAACAGTGTTCATTGGACCGCGTCTGACCCAGTAAATTATTATTTTTAAAATTTTGTTTTACTCGAAAAACTAGTGTTTAATATTATTTAATAACACTACATAAATTAGAAGAACATCGCATGATGACGTAATATTTGTAAAATTTAATCGCAATTCCAATTTTGTTTCTGATGATATTTTACCTGATTTTGTTACACGCTCAAAAAACAATGGAAAATATAGTCCTTATCAGATGAATTTCATATATGATGAAATTGTAGATAAGTTAATGGAATAATAAAAAATATTTGATATATATAAAATATTATTTATTTAATGATGTAATAATAGTAGTTAAATTTACAATATTTATATTAAAAACCATCAATATTAATAAATATCTTTTTTAGTTATTTTATAACCTCAAATTGAAAAGCATGTTTAACCAAACATATTAAACTACTTTTTATTCAACCTCAATTTTAACCATAGTTTTAACCAAATATATATAAATACTAAACCAACCTCAACTAAAAGTACTTTTTATAAAATAATTTTTTTCAAATTATAATCACAAAAGCTACTATAATACTAAAGAGACTAAGATGAAAAGAAAAAAAAAAGAAAAGAACCCAATTTGGGTTTTCTTCACCAGTGTTAATAGAATTATGTGCTTAGCTCATTAAAAAAAAACTAAAAAATTTATATGGAAAAATAATTAAATATATTGACAAATGTTAGGCAAAGGAGAAAGGGAGAAGGAGGAGGCGTAGATATTTTAAAGTGTTTTTTATTAAAAGTATATTAAAATAATATATATATATATATTATTTTTTATAATATAACATCAAAATATCCATAAAATCTAAAAAAAATTTAATTTAAAACTAGAAAAAATCAAAGAATTTCAAAAATATAGTACAGCTGCGCGAACAATCACTATCTAAATTTACCCATCTAGTTTCAATTTTTTTCTTTTGACTTACTATTGAGGTTTTGTCTTGTTAGGAAGAAAATGGTAGGATTGCTTTGTTTGTAGCATGATTTTTTTTGTTTGTATAATAATAAAAACACTAGTAGAATAATATTATCCTGAAATATATTAAGGGTTAAACTTCAATTTGATCCCTGTAGATTTATTGTTGTTCCAATTCTATATCTATAGTATGAGTTTCTGGGTATTATCCCTATAATCACAAGTTTCTGACGCAAGCGGTTTTAGTTTAATACAGAGCCACCGACAAGAAGATGCAGCCAGATTATGTCCTTTTATCCGAAATTCAATTCATCATGTGGACCTTTTAAAGGGTCCACCTTTTTTTTTCCCTTCTTTGTTTAGAGGGTGGTTGATTACGCGGTACCTTCTGCTTTTAAAGCTTATCGTGTAAACATGAAGTTCGGTAACATTGCTTTTCATGTGGATCCCATATATATTTTTGATGAAACACCATTTCGTAAAAAGTAGCTGAGAGCTGCTTCTCATGTCTGCAACAGGTGAATACCTACTTACATTAAAAAAAATTATTATTTTTAAAATTATATTTTACTCAAAAAACTAGTGTTTAATATTATTTAGTAACACTACATAAATTAGAAAGAGATCGATTGATAACGTAGCATTTACAGAATTTGATTGCAAGCCCAATTATGTTCTTGCCGGGTCCAACCCAGTTAAAAAAATTCAGTTTTTATTTTTATTTGTAATTGTGTTTTATTAAAAAAAATTAAAAGGAGATCGTTTAATGACGTAACAAAAAAATTTAGTTTTTGTTGTTGCGTACTTAAGAAACCATGGAAAATATAGTCCTTGTTAGATAGATTTCGTACGTGATGAAATTGCACATAGTTTAATGGAATAATAAAAAATATTTGATATCAATATTATTTATTTAATAATATAATAACAATAGTTAAATCTACAATATTTAAATTAAAAACCATCAATATATATATAACCTCAATTTGAAAAACATTCTTTTAACCAAACACATTAAACTACTTTTTGTTCAACCTTAATTTCAATCACAGTTTTAACCAAACATATATTTTTTAAACCAAACTCAACTAAAAGTACTTTCTATAAAACAACTTTTTTCAAACCACAACCACAATAGCTACCGCAATACCAAATGCACTCTTAAGATTATATTTATATATACACACATATTGCGTTGTAAGTCTTTTTTTTAATATTTTTTTTAATGTGAGAAGGTTAAGCAAAAATAATCAACCTCTTTGGCTTTAAAGTTAATTATCATAGTTGCTAAGGTTATTTTGATAAAGTTAATTGAGAAATTTATGATTCAAAACTGAATTTAAATCAAGTTTTAAATTAAATTATAAAACCTAGTTAACTTCAATGAATTGATCTAGTAAAATTTAATTGGATTATTTTTTTAAATTTCTTTAAATAAATTAAATAGCTTTATTTTAATAAAAATAATTAATTTGAATTAATCTATAATATAATAATTTAGATCAATTTTCAAACTATATCTGATATCTATACTAATTACTGATTGCTGCTATTCTTAAGAACAAAAAGGTTAATTACTACAATTAATTGCATCATTATGAACATACTTGGTAGTGTGGCATCAGTTGCTTTTCAAATAAGTTTTTGTGCTGAAATACATGTCAATAATTTTTTTTATTTTTAAAAAATTATTTTTGATATCAAAACGATCTAAAACATTTAAATTATATTAAATTTTAATAAAAAAATAAAAAAAATTTAAATTTTTTAAAAACACAATTTATACCGAATTCCAAACAGTTTATAAATCTATCGAGTTCTTTGGAAAGAAGTGCAATTCAGGCTCCAATCGAAGATTTTAACCTAAAAATAATTAAGATGGTGATTGACGTGACAAAAACCAAAATTACAGCTAAGAGCATGCCATCTCTTACTAATGAACTTTTTTAGTTCTAAAGTCTACAGGAACCAGCTGTCCTTTTAGGGAGATGATTGAATTAAAACTTGCTTTTCTATTAAGAGCTAATTCAGTAATTTGGCTTTGTGGTCAAATTCATTTGACGAAAACAATTATTTTTTCGAGTTGTTTTGATGGGATAATGATAAAAATAAATTTTCAAAAATAAAAAATAAAATTATTTTAATATATTAACTACTGCAACAACAAACACGCTCTAAGATACATTCCCGGAATCTCAATTACCTAGAACCAAAATTTTAAACGTATGAACTGAAGTTGAACCAGATGATTTCTAAGCTTTTTCTAAAACGATGGAGTTCTAAGATTTTTCTGGCATACGAAGGAAGGTATGGTGATGCCATGTAAGTAACTGTAACATCCCTTTCAAAGAAGGAAAGAGAAAAGGAGACGAAAAGCAGAAAAGAACGAGAAGAAGCGGGGCTCTTTCAATTTCTATACCTCCATTAAAGGGGATACGAGCCAAAAAGGAAACCCTGGCGCCCAAAGTGTGATCCTAAAACATCCATAGAACTTGCCAAAATTAGACAAATTGATGCAACACTTTCAACTCAATGGAACTATATCTAACTCAGGCCTGGAGCTGGTACACTATAAGAGCATACCGCCTAAAACAAATCATACTTGCTAGCAATCACTCCACCTGCTATTAAGCCTATTATTGACATTAGAATTGAGTTCATCCACTGCTGAACCTGTCTGATATGTTCACTCGACTACCAAAAAGGATTGACATGCACTTCTAATGCTTAAAAACACATTACAATAGTTTTTGGGAGCTTAACACGAACCAAAAAAAAAACCCACACAAAAGGCTACAGAAAGAGGTATTTTGGGGGTCTAAAATGATGCTCAAACAAAGAACTTGCAGAACCAACCGAATTTGAGCATGAATTTGTCCTAAGAAGGTGAAGCTAGCAACAATTGTGACAATAATTTAAAAACCAGCATTTACAGAACATGCATGAAGCAAGAAAAGGAGAAGAGAATGTGCATAAGTTCTTTCTACGTTCAACAACCCTTCCAGATATCATCCTGCAGGAAGAGAAGAGAATAAATAACTATGCGTGCTGAGATTCACTGCATCACATGCTTAGTCATGAAACAGGTATGACAACATGTGTGACTGTGTGTGCATAAATAAAATTTCATGGATAAGCTTGTATGCAGCTCCGAGTACAAAAAAAATCACCGAACAAGATATCCAAAAAGACACCAACATCCCTTCTCCTTTCTTATTTTGCTACTGAAGCCTTCAAAACAATGAACCTAAGGAAATGCCTCATTTAGCTAGGACATGATAGAGTGGCATGGCTTCATTACAAGAAAACAAGGGTATACAAGCAATGATTTTGGCAAGAGAACTATAGCTGATGTATCTAAACCAATGAATCTATCATCCATTTAACTTGATGCACAAAAACACCAAAATAATACAGCCTACTTTGAAGATATTGTTATCACGTGATGCTTCGTTCATTGATTCAAAAGGACACAAAAACTAGATGTGGCAGGAAGTAATAGACAACGTGAAAAAGGTTGAAAGGGGCCAATCTAGATGAATGTCTTATAGGATGTGCAATTAAGAATAAAATATTATCCTCGTAGAAAAAAACCACAATTCAGATACAACGACATCAAAACTAATCCACATTCACTAGTCACATGCACGTGTGTGCGCGCAGAAATTTGAAGGAATCCGTCAGATTACTGCTACAAAAGCAGGACTTTTTTTTATCCAATCTAACTTGTTACTGCTAAGAGGCCCCAGAATATGACCTACAGCACTAGCTAATTACGATATCCTATATTATTAACCATCCCAGATACAAGTAATCAAATCCTGATTGTTTCAAGGAGTTTGCACTTGAGTACTGCTTCATTGATGTAAAAATCACTTGTGAATTTCTCACACTTCCTCATCAGGTTGTTGGTCTACCATGGTCTTCTCAACATGAGAGAGTAGCAAGGAATATAGATATTCTAGACATTCAAATGAATACCTAATCTTTATATATATAAAAAAGACATAACTGAAAGTACAAAATCAAGCTCTTAAATCTCCAAGTCAAACCCACTGCGATGACACCAAACTCTTCAACTAATCCAAAATCTGTAGCATAAGCATCATATTCCTATTATAGTATGGAGGGCTAAGCAACAAAGACATGTACTCTGAATGTGCACCCCAGTACCTTTCACGTGTTCTGTTCATAGGCAAACATGATAATCCTGCTTGCAATTGAGAGCTCCCAAGAAACCAGAGTCAGAAGCATGCAATTGATTGTTGTGCTCATGTTTGTCATGCCACATTTTAACGCCAAGCATCTGTAAATCTCATCAATCCTACTTTCATCTTGACATTTTGTGAGCAAATGTAAACGAGAATGCAAAGGATGGACATAAAAACAAAATAACAAGATCCATACACTACAGCAACCATGCCAGAACACCAAGGCAATTTTAAATACACAGTATGTAAACATCAAAACTTCAAAATCCTATTTTCTATGTAAGAACCCTATAACCATACAGGCAAAAGAATTCTATCTTCACCAAACAAAATAACGTGGCTCTAGAGATACTCTGTCAATCACAATTGCTTCACAATCAGCAGAACACAGAAAACTCTTAACTCACAGTTGTGTCGTCAATTCATTGCACACCCATCTAGATCACAGATATTCAATTGTACCATCAATAAGACCAAACTATTATTGACAAGCATTAACAAAAACAGCCACTTATTACTAAATGAAAACAAAAGGAGAAACAAAAACAATAAGAAACTAAATTAAGTAAAAAAAGTTGTATGTTTACAAGAAACAGTACCCAGCAGCAATAATCAATCAAGATCCTCTTCTCTAGTATCAGATCCAAAGTTGGTATTCCCTCTTGAATCCCCATCATTGTTGTTCCCACTCCGGCTATTGCTGGCCTCTGCCGACGACCCAGCTGACCTACCAGTACCACTACTAAACGGCCATGGAAATGGAATCCTAAACCTCCTCTCTCTCGGTGTCTGAGCATTACCATCGCTATTATCACCATCACTAATCGACCCACCACTATTAATTCCACCACCCACATTTTGATTAACCCCATTACTCCCATTCCCTTTCCTCTGCTCATAATCCTGATCATCGGTAGGCAACTCATATCTACAAACCGGACACGAATTATGCAATTCAAGCCAGGGCATGATACAATCCTTATGATAGATATGCTTACAAGGAATTTGTTTAGCTACCTCCCCTAGCTCAAAACTATCCTTACAAACTGCACACTGTGAAGAATCCGATTGCATTAATTCCTCTGTTACCTTGACATCAGGAAGATTTTCAACCGCAGATTTGGCGGCCGGCGGAGTTCCATACCTATTAGGATCATTCTCCGCAAGCTGTTGAATTAGTTGTTCTAACCCTGGTCCGATAAAGTAATCTCCGAGATTCGCCGGAACACGAAATCCGGTGGGGTCCATTCCGCCCATACCAGGATTATTTTCAATCACAAACTGAATATTCGCTCCGCCGGCCCTCATGGTTTGCAGGTAATTTTGCAGGAACACGAAGGGATTGAAACCGTCGGGATCTTGAAATAGTGGCGACGCAGAGGAGGAGTTTGTTGCTGTTGTTGAGGTGGTCGATGATCGAGGAGTGGGGTTCATGCCGCCAAAAATGGAGGCGAAGTCGTCGAGTAAGAGGGCGGGGCCGAGACCAGCATCGAAAGGGTTAGGGCTAGGGTTTGGAGAATCGAGTTCTTCGAGGAAACCTTCGTGACAGTTAGGGCATGAGAGAGCGGTGGTTGGTGGAGTTATTGTTACCGTTCGGTTGCACTGGTAGCAGAAGTAGAGTTGCGAGACGCCGCCGGTGGTGGAAGACATGACGCCTTTTTTTATTGAAGAATTAAAATGGGACTTTTCTGAGTTTTGATTTTTTTGGGTGTATTTTTTAGAAAGAGATTTTTTGGGTGAATTTATTTGTGTTTACGGAGAAATGAAAACGATGACGTATCTACGTAGAATTCTATGTTCAGGTTATGGTTGACCATTAATATTCATGGATTGGTTTTTAGTATTATCCTTCCCATCCAAAATTATGATCAATTCTTTTCATTATCTTGTAGCTACATATTTCGGATATCCTAACCCGAGCTGGTTAGACTTTGAGTATTAATTAGGATATTGCTACCCGAACATACATAAATTATAATTAATGATAAAAATGTATTTTTTTATATCAATTTCTTTTTTATATAATTAATGAATTCTATTTTATTTCAGCTAAGCTTTATTTGAAATCAACTTAAAGGGATGAGCTCGGTTAGCTAACCAATCAGCACGTTATTTTGCTTGCCTCGGCTGCGCCGCCTGCCAAGGACGGCTCAAGAGGAGATGAATGGTTCGAACCCACCGCAAACAAGACCAGCGGTTACTGCAGTGCAGGGAATGAGATCAACAGCAAGCTCGGAGTCAAGTTCCACTGCAATGCGCTTCTGTATCCCTCGTCCCCGAGCAATGTTTAAACCTACAACACCACCCCAGAGTTCAGCGTTGAGAACTGAACGGAATTCTGTGGAATGGCTCCGGATTTCCATGGCAGGGGAGCATGAAAATCAACCGAGGAAGACCGATTACAATTAACTTACAAGAATTACAAAAGATTATTAAAAATATCAACAAATGACAACTAGTAAAGCTGAAACTATATAGTAAATCAAAAGTCAAGTCATCATGGACAAAAGAGGATTCCTTTTAACAGTGTGAAGATCCATAAGAGCTCAGATTCAAAACTGGTCTCTACTAATTTGAGAATCCTGTCAGGCACTACTTTCCTAAGCTATATAAGCTCACAGTCAGCAGAGGATGAAAATTAAGGTGACCCCAATTGACGACCTAAAGGAACCAGGCTCATGGTATAGGGAAGCACTATGGGGGAAACCCAGGACATTGCACCAAACTTTGAAGTCTCGCCAACTTCCTCCATCTTGCTGGTGTCAACATGATATAAGTAGATGGTATTAGATATCCTTACTACCAAGACCCCATCTTTGAAGGCCAAGGGATCCATCCATGGGCGATCATCAATTCTCTGCCAGAGCATCACTCTGTTGTATAAATTGATCATGATGTCCGAGTGTTCCTTTTCTATCTGCGCAAGAGTTTTCGAGTACTTGAGAGACCAAGTAGAATCAAAGTAGTCCTCAAGAACCCATACATGAAGTCCTTCTTCAGAGATCAGTACATAATACAGTTGACCTTCAGATTCTCCAATGCAAGCGTGAGGCCTGCTGTTAAACTCTCCAGCTGGGAGTGGCGTTGAAATCAGCAAAGCTAGTTCATTCTCTACATTAAAAGTCAGGATTTGGTCACCATCAGTGAGCCAGTGTAAGATCCCTCCACTAAAAATGCCTTCATTCTTGGATAAACTGTTGTCACACCAGCAAACCTCTTTTGATAGCTTCCAATTCCTTGTCCTTGAGGCATATATTTCAAATGAGAAGTATGCTTCCTCCTGCTCAGTCTCAAATTGCCTCGGTCTAACAACCTTGAAATTTGTCAAATTGACAGAGATATCCTGGAAGGGATTGAACGCCAGAGCAATGAAGCTTTCTTTGCCAGGTTCCTTCCAATCCAGTTTCCACCATTCACTGTTCAAGGGGTTGCAGACATAGATAGCTGGATCTTCAAAAGGGTAGCAACTTCGACAACAAACAAGCCCATTGCACAATGCCAACACCACAACATCCTGAGGGAGGAAAGCGAAGACATCCTGCTGCAATCTATTCCTTTCAACAGGAAAATAGGTAATAGTTTTTATGTCATCAGGACAGTACCGATGCCTCTGCTGGAAGAAGAATCCTGACAGTGGCTCTTTCTTTTGTGACTGAGCCTGGATGAAAGAGCGATCAGATATAAGGTCCTTCCATCCTTTAGAGACACACTTCAATCCCAGCAAATCTTTCGTTTGCAAGCGGGAGAGCACATCAAAGGGAATGTCTGTGTCCAAGCACCCAAAATCTGACATATCCTAAATCACAGAAAAAATGAATGCAGTCATTGAATCTTGAATGTCAACAAGACGTACAGGAGTAATATAATAGAACATGTTTCTATCTTTTTTCAGGTAAATAAAGAGTCATTGCACAAATAATGATTTATCAACACAATAGTTAATGAGAAATGAGCATCCCCGCTACCCAGCTACCACCACTATTTTAACTCATACAAAGCAACACAAACATCTAAATACCAACAAAAAAAGAACGAAAGAAAATTAATAACTAAAAATACAAATGTTGCTAATTAGCAGGATGGCATGAAACATTTCGCGAGCTCTTAATTAAACAAACAACAGTAAGGCACAGTAGTTTATGTTTCCTGGCGCATCATGCCAAACAATTCATTACATGTTCAAGAAAGCACGTGAAAGATTAAAGCGTGAAGCTTCTTACATACATATATCTAGCTAGTATCTCAATGATTGTCACTGCTTAAAAACTTATGTTTCTTGTTTTGTATAAACCCTTATTATAAAATTAAAGTTAAGATATTTCTCCCAAAATAAAATACAGTGAAGATGGAAACAAGTACGATAAGAGTATATACACGATAGGCAAAGATAAGGTAAGATAGAAACAGGAAAGAAAAATGACATGAAATTAGCTAATCCATCAAAAATAGCATCCCAAGAAAAAAGAGCCTAAGTTAATCACAAATCCTCTTTGCTTACCTTAGATCTCATCTATCAAGCATAAAAAGTGGATGAAAATCAGTAGGAGTTAATGTAAAACACTACAAGTGTTAGCTAGCAACACATTAAACGTAAGAACAGGTATCTCAATGCCACTTGGTCAATCAAGAACAATGAACCCTGAGAATAAGCAAATTTGTCAGAAAAAATCACATCCTTTCTTAATTCATGATTGCAGCCCTGGGATTAATTTTAGTGTGTTCTTGGGAAACAAACAAACAAACATAAAGGCCTCTAGCTAGTACAACATGCATATCATAATTCCTAATTAAACGCATTTTTTCTTAATAAGAAGCAAATAAGCATCAAAGCAGAAGTGTTTACAGCTTACAATAAAATTTCAACATCCTCTGTTTGGTAGCCAAGAAACCTTTAAAAAAAAAAAAACTCACTGTATTCCTTGTTTTACATGTTTATACTAAAATTGCAGTTTTTTTTATATATTTTTTTTAAATCACTCCAATCCCCAACACTTTGTAGGATTCTCAAGAATTGAATGGCCTTTTTTCTCGTATTTTCTCATCATTCAAACAGAATCTGACTTTACTTTTTTACCATTCGTCCCAAAAAAACATACAAAAAGAGGGTAACAAAAGAAACAACAAAATATACTGATAAAAATAAAGCCAGGGGTAATCAGATTTCGTAAACATCAAAACCCATTTTCCAAAAACGGTCGTTCGGTTTCCCAACAAATAGTCTTGAAAGGTTTATGTTAAAGTTTTCACTTTTTAGTTTCTTTCCACGCAAACACACAGACCCTCAAAGGCTTCGTCACTACAAATTAGAGGACAAACAACCAAAATAACCTCCTCTGTTTTCTACAATAAAACACCATCAAAACTCAAAAGATTAATGGTTTTTTAGAGAAAACCCGGAAAAAAATCAACGAAAACAAAAACCTTTTAACCCCATTTTAGAAACACTCAACAAAAATGTTTTCTCGCGGTTTCTTGGCAACCAAACAAAGACTAGCACACAGAAAGCTACAAGTACCAGTTAAACAAATATGAGCAATGAGAGAAAGATTATAAAACAAATAACATAAAAGTAAAAAGTTCCGAATTTTTTTAGTTACCAACAATAAAAATGTCTCCTTTTTTATTTCTTAAACTCAAAACCCTCAAGAAAGCTAAGAGACTCCCAGAAAACCCACCACAAGAAACCCTTTCTTTCTCTCTACACCTCTATTTCCTTCCTCCAAAAACGAAATGAGTGTCTTTTTTTTTTTTCTTTCTCTTTATGCTTTCTGTAGAGTACTGATGGCAGCTAGCAAATAGCTATATTTTCAGACAAATTTCCTGTGATTGACACCTAGAAATTATAGCTCTGGACTTCTTTTGCGCGGTGGGTAGAAACAATAGAATTACTATTTTACTCTTCCCAGGAAAAAAAAAAGAAAAAAACCCTTAGCAGTAAAGGTAATGAGGTAGTTTCTTTTTCCTTTTTCCTTTTTACATCACTATATTGCTTTTAAATTCAAATTATCATAAGTTTACTCAGTTTTTTTAATCTTTTCATTATGTTTTTTTTCAATTATGAGTTAGATGATGAATAATTTGATATTTTAATAGAAATAAAATGTTATTTAATACGTGGATGAGTGTAGTTACATCCATGTTTTTCGGACGCCATAAGTGAGCATCATTTTTTGCTGGCCAGATGTCAGTTTTCACGATGGCATTTGAGTCTTCAAAGCGTCAGTGGTACGTATGATCAACGTGCTTCTGATTATTATTTTTTTCTTTTCTATTTTTTCTTTAACTTTTGTGTATGTCCCTGTGAAGTTTCAAAGTAATTTTTTAATTTATTCTTTTAAAAAAAATTTATCATTATTTTTTTATATAATTTATTTTATTT
>Ga0307515_10015671_pt1 | contig 13947 bp, 8 predicted proteins | sample 17_EM_MG_FD_194513 | JGI IMG/M metagenome (GOLD analysis project Ga0307515, IMG submission 194513) | Populus trichocarpa ectomycorrhiza microbial communities from riparian zone in the Pacific Northwest, United States - 17_EM | ecosystem: Host-associated > Plants > Roots > Unclassified | place... | reverse complement strand
TCGAACCAATCAAAAAATAGAATCTGTATTTTGTATAACTCAATGAAATTAAAAAATTGTTTTTGTATTTCACTTCTGTGTTTGAGAAAGTTTTGAAAAAACCAAATTCGTTTTGTAGAGTTACAGGTCGAATAAAAATCCTTTTTGAAGAGAGTTTTGTCAAGAACAAAATGTTTCTCTGAAGTCAAAACATTCAGCTCGTTTTGGATATTTTCAGTAATAGCTGAAAAGGTTGGTGAAGTTGGAAGAGATGGAGGAGATGGTTGCTCAAGGTTTGTATAGACAAGTTTTGGTATATTTGTAGTATAGTCTGCATTTTGAAAACTAGGAGAAGGGATATCGGATGTAGATTTTCTTGGAAGGTTTTCGTGATAAAGGATATTGATAACAGAAGGGATTTTGGATGATGACTGCGCGTGTTTTTGTTAGTGAATATTTACAGGCTTCATTCGCCTGCTGGTCCCATGGTTATCACAGCTCATTTTCATTAGCCAAAATTGTTAGTGCAACTGCCATCAGAAATGGCAGTGGTCCAGCCATGGTGTATCCTGGTTTACCAAAAAAAATATATCGTGGGAGTGGGACTAGAATTGATTTCAGTGATGATGACTGCGATATTTACAGGCTTCATTTGTCTTTTTTCTTAATAATTTCAAAACATAAAATTACTTGTCCTAAACAAAATGAAATGCATGCCAAAATAAAAGTGAGATGCGAGGATAAAATGTTAAAGAAATAAATTTTTTATTTTGTTATTTTTTGAATTTTTTATTTTATAAAATCATAGAAAAACTGAAAATAAATAGATAAAAAAGACCCAAAAAATGAAAAGATAAGACCCACGTGAACGTAAAATCAATGGATGCATATGTGAATGAGAAATGGTAGTGGTCCTGCCATGGTGTGTTCTTGTTCACGAAAAAATTATCGTTAGATCAATCGAATGAAAGTGCCGGAAGCTTTCTTTTAGGTTATGTTTATGTGTTTAAAATTTGAAACTCAATAAATAAATAAATAAAGAGAAAAAGGAAGGGAGCGGGAAGAAGATAGAGAAGGAAAGACTAATTATTAATAGCAAATTGTATAGCAAGCTATCTCAATATTTGGAGACGAGTGGAGACAAAGGCGAAAAGCATCTTGATATCATGATGTTTGTGTTGGTGCCCATTGGTATTATCCCTTGCTGGAATCGTAGTGGGCTTGCTCAATATTTTCTTTATATTTCTCCGTTTTCGATTTGAGTAATATTACACAAACAAACAAATCATACAAAAATTCTATACAAATTGATATGTCAGTTCATTTTCGGCAAGTTTAATCAACTAATTACATTCATGATTAATTTTCGTTCAAGTTTAATTATGCTAATCGTAGAAGATTAGCTTCGACTAATGGCATCCTAGATAGATGGCAGAGTTGCATTGATGATTAGCTTCAGCTAATAGCATCCTAGACGGATGGTCGGGTTGCGTTGGTGGCTAATGGCATCCTAGACGGATGGTTGAGTTGCGTTAATGATTAGCTTCGACTAATGGCATCTTAGATGGATGACTGGGTTGCGCGGATGATTAGTCTTGGTTAATGGCATCCTAGTGGGATGGTCGGGTTAAATATGACGACTAGCTTTGGCTAATGGCATCCTAGATGGATGGCAGAGTTGATTATGATGATTGGCTTCGGCTAACCGTATCGGTAAGAGATGATGGGTTGGTTTTTGTGATTAGTTTTGGTTAATGACATTTGAGACAAATGACCGAGTTTGGACGTTGCAATTAGCTATGGCTAAAAGCATCTAAGATGGACGATGTAACGGCCTAGCTTTTTCAAAGCCAAAATCGATGAATTTTTTTTTTACAAGTCATTAGGTTCTGAATGTTTTTCACCATATCATTCTGCATATTTATAACTGCATTTCATTTATTAACAAGGCATAATCCACGTAGGATAACGTAAATCAACATTCTCATAAGATGAATTCTCAATACACATGCCTATAATTTTATATTTTCATACTCATAGGTTTACATTACAACATATTGACATACTTATAAATTCACATCCCTGTTCTAGTCTCGTTATCATCACAAGTTCATACAAGAGTGTCGAACGACAAGTTACACAACTAGTACTTTCGTTACCCTAACCTCATGTAATTTCACAACATAATATCCTCATAAGAAGAATACCGCATACGTATATTCATACATATCATATCTACATGTTCGCACATACACATCCGTGTTCCATTTCAATTTTTACGTTACAAGTCTTTACAAAAGGGGTCGGACAACAACTTGAGCGATTAATACATCTGTTCATACAGAACTTATATTACCCATAACATGCAAATATATGGTTCTTTCCAAAATGTATGAGCCGCAAAGCGGATTTCCTTACGCACCATGTTGGTATGATGTCCCTGTTACAACACAAGGTAATTTCAAGCATTATAGGCAATTTAAAAACATAATAAAGCATTATTAACGTCACATTTCATTCATGGATCTAAAGAGCATAATTATTTCATTTCTCCTTACTTATGTAAATACCACCCTTAATAATTCGTCAATTATCGAGGCTAATTACAATACTCAAACCCGATTATCCATCTCGATTACCGTTAACCGAACTAACGTTATTCTCTGTTTAAAGCATAAAAATCATAGTTCTTTCATATACTTGGTATATATAAAACATAGTACCCATAAGCGCATCAATTCTTGAAACTAACTCATAACTCCAAAATCCGGCAATCCTCTTAGGATGCCATTAGCCGAAGCTAATTATTTGTTAGTCCCGGTCATCCACTTAGGATGCTATTAGCCGAACCTAATCATTTGTGCATCCCAATCATCCACTTAGGATGCCATTAGCCGAAGCTAAACATTTGTCAGTCTCGGTCATCCACTTAGGATGCCATTAGCCGAGCTAATTATTTGTCAATCCTGGTCATCCACTTAGGATGTATTGGCCGAAGCTAATCATTTCTCAGTCCCGGTCATCCACTTAGGATGCCATTAGCCAAAGCTAATCATTTATCAATAAAACGTTCCAGAGCTGGTTTTATGAAATCACTATAACATGATAATATATCATTTGAAATGCTCATTCAAATGATTCATAACAATTTGACACTCACTATAACATAATAGTAAACCTTTCGTAATACTCATACAAACGTTTTGTAATAGTTTAATATTCAATAAACACGATAATAGATACTCTATAATATACAAAAAAAACATTCCATAACTGTTTAGCATTCAGTAGAACACAACAATAGACCCTGCATATTACTCATCCAACCATTCATGACAGTTAATGTTCAATACAATACAACAATAGATCCCTCATAATAATCATAGAAAATTTCCTAACAATGTAGCACTAGGTATAGCACAATAATAGATCCTTCGCAATACTCATATAAACATTCGTGACAAATAACCTTCAACATAATACAACGACAAATCCTTTGTAATACTCTTACAACCATTCGTGACAATTAACATTCAATATAATACAACGATAGATCATTCGTAATACGCATACAACTAATCGTGACAATTAACATTCAGTATAATACAACGGTAGATCCTTCATAATAAATTCACTTTAGAAACTAATGTTACGCTAGAAGGGGGGTGGAAATCACCTACTTGTTCCACCCGCAGGGTGTCCTTCTCCTGACAAATGTGTGATCCCAGATGCACCACCTAAAACATAAATGACCACAATTCAATACATTCGTATTCAGTAATCACACACAACTCATCACTTTGCATGCTCAAGCATACACAAGTTCTTGTTCCATTGTTTCACATATTACAATCACAGAAAACAATCATCTTAATCACCAGGCCATTTTAGATAATTAAATCTGCTGCAGAATTTAGTTAGCCAAAACTGGTTCGCTAGTGACCTAGAATCGTTAGCGAAAACTGATTCGCGGCTGACAATAGAAATTCAACAGCGAACACTGATTCGTTGCAGACAACACCATTTTGATAGGAAACTCTAATTCGCTACAGATAACATAATTTTGGCAGCGAATAGTGATTCGTTGTAGACAACACAATTTCAACATCAAACACTGATTCGCTGCAGACAACACAATTTCGGCAGCAAACTTTGATTCGCTGTAGACAACACAATTTCGACAACGAACACTGATTCATTGCAAACAACACAATTTTGAAAATGAACACTACTTCGCTGCAGACAATACAATTTTGACAGTGAACTCTGATTCGCTGGAGACAACACCATTTTGGTAGCGAATACTGATTCCCTGCAGACAACATACTTTCGGTAGCGAACACTGCTTCGCTACAGGGAACACAATTTTGAAAGTGAAAACTGATTCGTTATAGCCAACACAATTCGACACCGAAAACTGCTTCGCTACAGACAACACCATTTCGACAGCGAATGTTGATTCACTGCGGACAACATAATTTTTGCAGCGAACGCTCATTCGTTGCCGACAACACCATTTCGACAGCGAATGTTGATTTGCTGCGGACAACACAATTTAGGCAGCGAACGCTCATTCGCTACAGATAACATAATTTTTGCACTGAATGCTAATTTGTTGCGGACAACACAATTCGACAGCAAAAACTGATTCACTGTAGGCAACACCATTTGGCAGCAAAACCTGATTCGCTGCAGCTAACATAATTTTGTTAGTGAACACTGCTTCGCTACAGAAAACACGATTTCGACTGCGAACTCTGATTCGCTGCAGACAACACCATTTTAACAGCGAACACTGCTTCATTGCAGCGAACACTGCTTCATTGCAGCGAACACTACTTCATTGCAGCAAACTCAACTTTGACAGCGAACACTACTTCGTTGCAGACAACACAATTTCGATAGCGAACACTGATTCGCTGGAGACAACACCATTTCGGCAGCGAACACAATTTTGACAGCGAAAACTAATTCACTGCAGCCAACACAATTCAGCACCGAAAACTGCTTCGCTGCAGACAACACCATTTCGGCAGCGAATGTTAATTCACTGTGGACAACACAATTTTTGCAGCAAACGCTCATTCGTTGCCGACAACACCATTTCGGCAGCGATGTTGATTCGTTGTGGACAACACAATTTAGGCAGCGAACGCTCACTCGCTACAGACAACACAATTTTTGTAGTGAATGTTAATTCGTTGTGGACAACACAATTCGACAACGAAAACTTATTCACTAAAGGCAACACCATTTGGCAACAAAACCTGATTCGCTGCAGCCAACATAATTTCAGCAGCGAACACTTCTTCGCTACAGACAACACAATTTCGACAGCGAACTCTGATTCGCTGTAGAGAACACCATTTCGGCAGCAAACACTGATTCGCTACAGACAACACTATTCAATTGCAAAAACTGATTTGCTGCAGGCAACACCATTCAGCAGCGAAAACTCATTCGCTGCAGACAACACAATTTAGTAGCGAAAACTTATTCGCTGCAGGCAACACCGTTGCAGACCACATAATTTCGGCAGCGAAAACTGATTCGCTGTAGGCAACACTGCTGCAGACCATACAATTTCGGTAGTGAATGCTAATTTTTCACAGTGAACGCTAATTTGCTGCAGACAACACAATTCGGCATCGAAAACTGATTCGCTGCAGGCGACACCATTCGGAAGCGAAACCAGATTCACTGCAGCCACCACCATTCGACACCGAAAACTAATTCACTACAGAAAACACAATTCAGCAAAACCGATTCGCTGTCGACACCATAATTCGTTCTTTGGATCCAGCAGAATCATACAATTTTAGCATGAACACACATGTAAATTCAATTCCAACACATTCTTTGTCGTTAGATTCCTGTTTCAGTTGTAGCATGCTTTCAAGGTTACAAACACATATTTTTTGCACTTAACATCCACCAGCATGCTGAATTCATGACATTAACACATATATAATTTTGTTTTTGTTTCACATAATTAAGCAACTCTAACAAGATCATCATCTTTGCATTTTATCCCTTTAATCTATGTTATTTCCAGCCCTCACCATGGCCGCCCACCTCTCTAAGTTTTTTTTTGCATTCAAAATTGTACATTTCCTCTGTTAAATGTTCTGGAATTAGGTTCATACCTCATGAATTTAACAAGTTCAATGCAGGTTGGGGTGGCCTGCTCTTCCTCTCCTTTTTGGTTTTCTTCCTTCCCTCTCTTGCTGTCCAGCTGACCTCTAGGCTCCTCTTTCTCTTAGGTTTTGGGCTGCTGGCCGCTCATTTGTGGAAGAGGAAAGGTCACCCTCCCTCTCTCCTTGCATTTATAACCCCTCTTAAATGAGAGGGGGCTGTTTGGGTGTTGGATATCTTTGGTTCTTATCCCTCTTTTGAGTTATCCTAGGCTGGTTCCTATTCCAATTCTTCCCTAGGGTAGGCCAATCCAACACTAATTTTTGTTGAGTTTTACAGTGTTGCTATCGATTCAGAAATCAGCAGAAAAATTATGTCACTGTCGATTCAGAAATCGATAGCAGAAACCATGTCACTGTCGATCCAGAAATTGGTAGCAGAAATTATGTCGCTACCAATCCAGAAATCAACAGCACAAACTGTGTCACTGATTGATGATTAGCTTCGGCTAATGGCATCCTAGAAGGATGATCGAGCTGTGTTTGATGGTTAACTTTAGCTAATGGCATCCAAAATGGATAACTGGACTATGTTTGATTATTTGCTTCGGCTAATGGCATACGAAATGGACGATCGGGCTATGATTAATTATTAGCTTTGGTTAATGGCATCCGAGAAGGATGACCGGGTTGTGATTGATGATTAGCTTCGGCTAATGACATCCTAGAAGGATGATCGAGCTATATTTGATGATTAGTTTTGGCTAATGGCATCCTAGATGGATGGCCGAGGTGATTATGATGATTGGCTTCGGCTAATGGTATCCGTAAGAGATGACGCGTTTGATTTTGTGATTAATTTTAGCTAATGGCATCCGAGACAAATGACTGAGTCTAGATGTTGTGATCAGTTACAACAAAAAGCATCCAAGGTGGATGACCAGGTTAAAGTCAGGTAATTAACCCTGTCCGATGATTAAACTTCAGCTCCTCCACTTCTATGGAGAGGTTGGGGCATATGAGTGAGAATAATACATTTAGCGCAATAATAATGATTATACAATGCACATGAGAAGTAAATGAAATAATGTACTTATCTTCAGTTGATAACGAAATGTAACGATAACGTCCTTCTAGTTGTTTATTATTACGTTTAGATTATTTACAATTCATGTATCCATGTTGTTTTGTAACAGGGACATCACGTAATCAAGGTACGTCGGAAAGTCGTTCCACGGGTTCACATTCTTTGAAAGGTGCTACGTAATAATTTGTTTCAGGTGTTATGTGTTTGATAAGAACGAGCGAACTAGTTGAATATTTGTCATTCGACACTTTTGTAAAGAGTTGTATCGAAAATTATAATGGAATATGAATGCGAAAGAATGATCTTGTAAACATGATGTGGTGAATGGATGCATATGATATTCTCTTTAATGAGAATGATGTATTATGAAATCCCAAGGGTATTGCACTGCACTAAGAGATGAATTCTGCTACGATAAACCCTAAACACCGTTGCGAGAATGTGTATTGTCACTTTTTATGGGATGTTGATTTACTTTACCTTATGTGAGTTGTGCCTTGTTAATGAATGAAATGTATTGATAAATTCACAGAATGATATTGTGAAAAGCATCGAGAACCCAACGACTTACAAAAACAAATTCCACCAATTTTGGCTATGAAAAAGTCGGGTCATTACAGTAGACTCCACTGCTGGTGGTGCCCTTCCATTAATTCCTTTAAGTTTCATCCTTGCGACCATTCTCGCCCATAACCCAAAAACTTGATTTCTCTTAAGGTGCTAGCGGAGTCCTAAAAGCAACATCTGTCTATCCCTAATAGACATCAATTGTGGTTGAGACTAGGACAATATCCAATCGTCTTTGAGCCTCCCAACTTTCATTCTTAATTAATAAAAACATCATTGGCAAAAGGCTTTCATAGTTGATTATCTTTCATAAATCCAAGAATTTCACCTTTGACTATGAAATATGAATGCCCCCTACTGTCCCTCTTAATTATTACTCCGATCTTGAAGGCCAACACAATAGGATCGAAATCCTATGATCTTGTACAATGCTAATATATCCAGAGCGTAGGCTTGCTTTAAACACTCTAATTTCTTCAAAGTTACAACACCGGAGGCATGACCCAAGCAGTTAAGCCCAGGAGTGCATCACTGATCAAAGGGATGAGACGACTACACCATAGGTGGACTAGTAGACCTAACCTAAAGTCCAACTATGAGCTTTTTAACTGTAACAAGTTAAATATGCTATTAGAGCTGGAATTACCATGGCTATTGGCACTAGACTTGCCCTCCAATGGATCCTCGTTAACGATTTAGATTGCACTTATTCCAATTACCACACTCAATGAGCCCGGTATTGTTATTTATTGTCACTATCTCATCGTGTCACGATTGGATAATTTGCGCGCCTACTGCCTTCCTGTATTGTGGGCCTCTATACTATCATCGAAAGTTGATAGGACAGAAACTTGAATCATGTATTGCTGGCACGAAGGCCGTGTGATCTGTCAAGTTATCATGAATCATCAGAGCAACGAGTAGAGCCCGTGCCGAGTTTTTATCTAATAAATGCATCCCTTTTAGAAATCAGGCTTTGTTGCACATATTAGCTCTAGAATTACTAAGGTTATTCGAGTAGCAAATACCATAAAATAGACTATAACTGATTTAATGAGCCATTTGGAGTTTACAACCTGAATTAGTTATACTTATATGTGCATGGCTTAATCTTTGAGACAAGCGATGGATGCAGTAAACGCAAGCTGATGACTCGTGTTTGCTAGGAATTCCTCATTTAAGACCAACAGTTGCAATGATCTGTCCCCATCGCAATGCAATTTCAAAGATTACTCGAGCCTGTCAGCCAAAGCTATAGACTCATTGAATACATCAATGTAGTGAGCATGCGGCCCAGAACATCTGACAGCATCACAGACCTGTTATTGCTTTAAACTTCCTTAGCCTAGAAGGCCATAGTCCCTCTAAGAAGCTGGTCGCGAATGTATTCAAAGCATATACTTGCTTTGATCACTCTAATTTCTTCAAAGTAACAGCACCAGAGGCATGACTCGGCTAGTTGCGCATTGTTGGTAGAAGGGATGACGCAACCAGTTCACACCATAGATGGACTGGTCAACCCAACCCAAAGTCCAACAAAAAGTTTTTTTAACTACAACAACTTAAACATAAGTTAATAGAGCTAGAATTACCGCGACTACTAGCATTAGACTTACCATCCAATGAATTCTCGTTAAGGGATTTAGAATGTATTCATTCCAATTACCAGACTCAATGAGCCCAATATTGTTACTTATTGTCATTACCTCCCCGTGTCAAGAGTGGGTAATTTGTGCGCCTACTGCCTTCCTTGGATGTGGTAGTCGTTTCTTAGGCTTCCTCTCTAGAATCGAACCCTAATTCTCCGTCATTCGTTGCCACCATGATAAATCTCTATACTACCATCGAAAGTTGACAAGGTAGAAATTTAAATGATGCATCGCCGACACGAAGGCCGTGTGATCCGTCTAGTTATCATGAATCATTAGAGCAACATGCAGATCTCGCGTCGGCCTTTTATCTAATAAATGCATCCCTTCTAGAAGTTGGGGTTTGTTACACGTATTAGCTATAAAATTACTATGATTATCCGAGTAGCAAGTTCCATCAAACAAACTATAATTGATTTAATGAACCATTAACAATTTCACAATTTAAATTAGTTTATACTTACACATCGCTTAATCTTTGAAACAAACGTATGAATGATTTCCTGGGTAGGCAACACAAGAACCAAGCCACAACACAAGGCACCCAAGGCGTTTGGGAAGCAACTGAAGAGGACCGTTGTGTGGCAGTTCGATGCACCAAAGCACTAAGCCTGCCAAACATGAGCAGCCCAGCCGCTGTTCAAGAATCACCACATACAAAAGACAACGAACCTGCCTCGCGAACCCCAACCCGATGGTCAAAGGGAAACACCGGGCCAAGTTCGTGCCTGCATTACTAGATGCGAGCAAAGAGCTTACGAGGAACGAGGAATGACCGAATGGGACAAAGAGCAAGGCATTCCGCTGAGTAATGGGACAAGAACCAGCAGCATAGCACCACGCTCACAAGGGCCTCACACCATTCCAAGGGATGTCGAGGCCCGCCGGAGCAATGCCACGGCGAACGCCAAGCCCGCACATCACCCAAGCAACCCCCTGTATGCCAAGGAATGGGGTTTGGTCCCCTTCGAATCGCCTACAAAAATCTTCCACCAGAGCCCAAAGATTGGTGAGGAGAGCCAACGTCGCTGGAAAAATTGTCATCCGTCGCCGGAAAGACAACCGGAACCATTGGGGCATGGGAGGCCCTTGGGAGGCCCACCCCTAGCCAGTCAAGGGGTACCACCTATAATAGACAAAAGTAGTTTATTAACTCTAGCAGGAGGAAACATCACTATGTCCAGGTGGCACACTCCCTTTAAAAAATTCAATTTTTAGAATTTTGAGCTGAAAAAATAACAAAAACCCAAAGTATTTATAGAAAAATTTAGAAAAACATTTAGGCACTGGAAGCTTTTTTTTTTTTTTTCCGATGTTTAAAGCTGAGAAAATCATGAAAAATAGAAAATAACCCAAAATCAAACCAAACTTTGTGGAAAACTCTCAAAAAATCATATCAATATATCTATGTGGTAATTGGGTGGTTTGTAAAGTTTTTGCATGGTGGAATTGAAAACGCAACACCTACAGGCCCGAGCCTGCGCTGGCTGGCAAATCTGCGTGCCTAACCTACCTTCTAGCAACGCGTAGGAGCGGAGGCAACCAAGTGTGCAAAGACAAGCTAACCACCACAGGCACGCTGGCAGCCAGAGGGGCGCAGGCCAGCCCCGCAGGCTAGCCTCAGTTGGCGCACAGCGGCAGGCCAGCACCAACGGTGGCGTGCAAGCCCGCTGTCACGGTCCAAACTTGTCCAAGGCCGATGGCTAATCCTTGGCCAATTTGTCCCATGAATCCAACCCATGTTTGCATATCTTGAGATATTATAAATCCTCGGGAGGGAGGAATGATTGATTGCCCAAGAGGATATTGGCTAATCTCTCATTTGCTTGTCTTGAGATATTATAAATCCTCGCAGTACTTTTGCCAAGGAGATTGCCACATACGGAGGAGTGTTGAACAAAGAACATGGAATTGATTTTGAGCCTACAGATGATAATGATGATGATGCAGACATAGCGAATGATATCTTGACATGTGTCAACTCATGTCAGTTGAAATGGGCATTCCATCATTAAACTGGCTACTATGAATAAATACGGTTTGTACAGTGCAAGAAAAAAAAATGTAGGAGCCGAAAATGATCGATTATTCTCATAAACCACATGGAAATCCGATATACATGAAGTGTGAATAAAAAGAAAAACAAATCACTAGTTGGAGTCCGGTAAATTTTAAATCATTGAAGATTTATATAATTATTAAATTTAAAATTAGTAAAATTAATCGAGATTTTTGCATACTAGTTCGAATACCCATATTAATTTTAAAAAAACAAATAAAATTATTTACTTAGAAAAAACTTATAAATGCCAACCAGAGAATAGAGGATGTCTAGAAACTAAAAACAGTACATTTCATGGATCTTCTGAAGCTTTAATTTCCAGGTAGAGGATGGTGTGGAATTGGAATTAAGCAGAGATCATTCTTCCTTGTTACTACTGCTCCAAAAACCTCGGACATGTCCAGGTCTTCTGGTTTCGGTCCCTTGGGGAGATTCCAATCAAAATGGAATAGCAATTGTGCTAGTGGAAGCTCCACATTAACCGTACCAAACAAGATTCCAGGGCACATCTTTCTTCCAGCACCAAATGGGAGGAGTTCGAAGTCGGTTCCCTTGTAATCAATTGAATTATCAAGGAACCTCTCTGGATAAAATCTCTCAGGTTCATTCCAATAAGTTGGGTCCCTTCCGATCGCACTTACGTTCACAATGACTTTGGATTTGATAGGTATGTCATAACCATTTATCTTGCAATCCTCTCTACTTTCTCTTGGAAGTAGCAGAGGAACTGGAGGGTGTAATCTGAAAGTTTCTTTGATGGCCAACTTTAAGTAGTTTAATTCATGAAGGCCTGCTTCATCAACAGTTCCTTTATCACCAAATACTTGCCTCACCTCTTCTTGTGCCTTTTTCATTACTCTTGGATGTTTTACCATTTCCGACATTGCCCATACTACCGTAGTAGACGATGTGTCAGTGCCAGCAACGAACAGGTCCTGCAACACAAACACTAGGATAAGTAACACCAGATAAACTCGCTGATTTTCCAATGTCAGGTTATAATCTTCGTTTACTTGAAATTAGAAAACATACTAACCAGGATGATTGCTTTGATGTTGTTGTCGGTCAATGAAAATTCAGTGTCTCCTTGGTCCTGAATACCTAAAAGAACATCGACAAGGTCATGCTCTTCTTCATCAGCGCCTGTTTTTGCGGCCATCTCCTTCTTAGACCTATGTTCATTGATGATGTCTTGCAAGATCTTATCCAATCGCGCATGAATCTTCTCGAGGGTAAGTCTCATCCCACTGATCACAGAGAGCAACTTAATTGAAGGATATAAATCAGCAAGGCTATAACCTCCTGCTGCCTTATTAGCTTCCTTGACAGCTGGTATGAACACATCCTCTCCCTTGCATATCTTACCAAAGGCTGCTCTTGAAGTGATGCAATATGTAAGAGAACTTATCATTCTGCTGAAATTGACAGGAGACCATGCACTAGAAGAAATAGATCTAACAACCCTCCATACCTCTTCTTCCCTGATTGATCTGAAAGATCGCACACGTTTAGCACTTAGCAGTTCCAATACGCACAATTTTCGCAGCATCCTCCAGTAATCTCCATATGGTGCAAATGCAATATCCATGCAATTATAGCTTAGAATTTTCGCCGCAATCGGAGCTGGCCTTTGAGCAAAAATGAGATCATGGGTCTTCATCACTTCTTTAGCAGTTTCAGCTGAAGAGATAAGAACATGAGTAACTTCACCGAGTCGGAGGTGCATAACAGGTCCATATTTCTTGGCCATATCTCGGAAGCGGTGATGAGGTAAAGAGCCAACTAAATTGTGCATGTTTCCGATTAGAGGTAGCTGTGAAGGAACTGGTGGCAGATTCAGATTTGAGTTTCTGACTTTTGATTTCTTCCATATCCACAATATCACGTAGCTAATGCTGGTGACCAGAATGGTGACTAAAATTGTAGATGCAAATTGGTGCTCCATGGATAGGAAGGATTCAGGAAGAGATTTTGACAGGGCAATTGGGGGGGGGGGGGGGGTGCTGTTGGGTTATGATTTCGTTCAGTTCTAAAGTATTTGCAAATTCTTGATGGAAAAGACTCGTGAATATAATACCGTGAAGACAATGTGTTGGAAGTACAAGGTAGGATTTTACTTAAAAATAACGAGGAATATGAACAACATCCCCATCAATAGGATAAACAGTCGAGGAGGTGCCAAGGAGACATTGATAAAAGTGGACAAATTTAGCACCAACTTCATCTATAGTAGTAGTTAGAAACCCGTTGCTACGCTGGAAAGCAGGAATGAAGCTTTTTCTATGTCTGTGACTCATCAAAGCATGAAAAAAACTTGTGTCTCTATCACTATCCTTTAGAAAATTGCACTTAAGCTTCTGAGAAAAGAAAGCTTTCTCAGCAGATTTGAGATTAAAAAGACTAATCTTCAGTTGATTTACCCTGTGCAGGAGAGAAACATCATCTCTGGAATCATGCAAAAGGCGTTGT
>Ga0307515_10015670_pt1 | contig 13948 bp, 6 predicted proteins | sample 17_EM_MG_FD_194513 | JGI IMG/M metagenome (GOLD analysis project Ga0307515, IMG submission 194513) | Populus trichocarpa ectomycorrhiza microbial communities from riparian zone in the Pacific Northwest, United States - 17_EM | ecosystem: Host-associated > Plants > Roots > Unclassified | place... | reverse complement strand
AGCCCCTATCTAATTAAACGAGTTATTAATAGGGGAGCCGCATATAAGCTAGAACTCCCACCTACCCTAGCCACTCGTAGGATATAGCCTATATTCCACCTATAGCTACTATACCTCCATTAACCTAACCCCTTACTAGGGTAGATATAGCCTAAACCCCTACTAGTACTAATCCGAGATAAGAACAAAGATAAGAACTATAAGAAGTGGACTATTAAATAAATTATTAACTCTAAATACTTTAGCAAAGGCAGAGGATAACGGCTTTACTATAGAGCTATATATATAGGATTTGATATAAATTAGCTAGAATAATAACTATAGGAAGACTTTAAAAATACAAAGGATTTAATTAGCGACTTTTACTACGCGAACCTATAGAAACCGAGCCTAAGCAGAGATTTTATACCTAATCCTCTATAGGAGCCCTTATAGAGTTAAACCGTTATACATTACTACGTAAGGGTAAATTACCGTTAGATTGCGGCAAAGTGCGATTATATAACTAGAATATCGTTAAGATATCTAGGAACTTTAACCGGCGGTTAAAGTTATCTAATTAGTCGGATTCTTAGATGCCAAGCCTTATTATATAACATTGTTTTAAACCTTTAGTAATACCCCCCTTTCTTCTTTTCTATACCTTAAGTGTCCCTTTTATATATATATAGTAACCATAGCGTTGCCGGAGCTCCGCCTTTATAGGAGGGGGGGTAATGTCACGGAACCCTACCGCAGGGGCCTCTATAGGAGAGCCCCGTGCTCTCGCGTATACCTCGCGTATAGCTTATGTCAACTACGCGTAGGTATATCACCTCCTTACGCCCTCGACCCTTACAATTGATCGCGTAACGTCTTGTAGACTCCTCGAATACATACGCTCTGTAGCCACTACCTACGTTCTGTAATAGGGTTATAGGGGATATAAGGGAGAGAACGCCCTATAGGAAGACCCCTATAAACAGCGACAGTAAGCTTAAGACTAGGATAATTAAAAATTAGACTTAACGCGGTAAATATAATATTTATAGCCAACCTATAAAGGGTATATAGCTAATTAGCAAGAATAGGGGAAGAACTGGAAATAATAATAGATTTAAATATAGAAGCGCTAGTAGAAACATAAGATATGGAAACGGAAAGCTTTATATAAAATAAGTAGTAACTAGGGTATAGATATAAGAGATAAAAGTTCTAAATATCCTAGAGAAAGTAGAAATAGAAAAAGTAAGAAATAAAGGAGAGATAAAGGACCTTTGCTAGGGGTCTGCTACCTATTTATTATATAGTATAATTACGGCAATACAAACTACCGTCTTGTAAAGCCCTTACTAAATAGTCTAGACCTAGAGAAATACTACATCCTTACTATATAAAAGCCGTATTATAATATCTATACATAATTAATATACTGCCCCTAAGGATTCTAGCTTCTATATAAACCAAAAGTAGCTATACACGTGTGCTTTATAATTAGTAAGGCTATTAGCCTATCTTTATAGTTATAGCAGGCAGTTAACCTAGATATTATAGTAATAATAATCTAAATATATAGGAGACTGGTGTAAATCATTAATATATATAACCCTAGGGTTAAAGAGGTCCTATAAATAGTAAATATTATATTAGTAATAAGCTTACTAAAAACCAAAGGTATAGAGTTTATCCTATTAGGAGATATAAACCTCAACTACCCACGGTAGGGGGGCATCTATATTACTGCTAAATAATAGGTAAAGTACCTATTAAGAGCTATAAACATCTAGGGCCTTAAGCTAGCTACCCCTTTAGGAGCAATTATATAACAACGAGGCACCGCTAGAAGTATAATTAACCTTATACTTATAGACGAAGGCCTATACCAGAGACTTAAAAGATATAACCCTAAAGAAGAATAGGCACTCGCCTTAGACTATATCCCTATTTAGATATAGCTAGATTAGATATTAAGGCGCAACTAAGTAGTAAAAAATACGCAATAAGGAAGCTTAAAATAGATAGTTTCCTTAATATAGTTAAATAATAACTTTAAGACCTAAAAGAAATCTACTTAATACTAAATAAGCAAGGCTTAGTGGCTACCCCTAAGGAAATTAACCGTAGACTAGAAAGGATCTAGGTAGTAATTAAAAATAGGCTAAAAGAGTACTACCCGGTCTTAAAACTAGGCCCCTATACGCGATATATATAGTCTGCATAATACGCGGTTCTTATTACTAGCTAATAATAAGTAAGAAGGAAATATATAAGTAGCTATAACCTTAAAGACAAGAGGTAATATAAAGATATAAGAAACTAGTTAAAGAATACCCTAAAAAAAAGAAGTAAGGAATAACTGGAGATGGTTTATAAATAAGCATACTTCTAACCCGAGCCTTCCCTATAATAAAGGCCTCTAAGCTATAGCAAAATAAGTTTAAAAAAAAAGGTAGGGCGCCTAGTAGAAGACTTATATTTACTACCCCTATAAAGAGCAGGGGAATTATAGGCCACTAATAACAATAATAAGAAGGTAAAAATCCTTATAGAAAGGGTTTTCCCCTAACCAGCCCTAGTAGACCTTAGCGATATTATAGGTAAAATACCAGTAACCCACCTATGGGTTAACAGCGATATAATAATAGAGGAAATGGCCAGAACTATTAGCCGCCTTTTAAATAATATAGTATTAGGACTAGATAGGATTCTAAATAAGGCCTTAAAGACCTATGGACTACTTATAGTACCTTAGCTTATAGATATAGCTAGAGTATACTTTACTATAGGCTATTACCCACGACTCGGAAGATCTATAACAATGGTTATTTTATTAAAAAAAAGGTAAAGTAGATTACTTAATACCAGAAAGCTACCGCCCTATTGCCTTAGAAAATACCCTTAGTAAAATCTTAGAAAGGGTAATAGTAGACTATATAGTAGACACGGTTAAGGAACACGCCCTACTACTATAAAGCTAAATAGGGGTAAGAAAGAACCGCTTAACGTTATTAGCACTTATACTACTTACTACTACTATTAAATCTATATAGGCGGTGCAAAAGGACTTTATAGTATTAATGCTTAGCCTAGATATTAGTAGTGCCTATAATAACATACCCCATAAGCGCCTCCTATATATTCTTAGGGCAAAGGGCTTCCTAAAATAGATTATATAATTTATTTAAGGGTTTATAGGCTAAAAAGAAATATTACTAGTCTTTAGTGGGTACTAGAGCCCCCCTATTATAGTTATAATAGAAATACTATAAGGATTACCCCTCTTGCCTATACTCTTCCTTTTCTTTATAAGTAACCTACTTAACTTCTTTAAGGAAGGGGCGACCTAGGAGATAGGCTTCGTTAATGACACAAACCTAATTATATATGGGCTAATAGCTGTAAAGAATTACAGAACACTAGAGAAAGCCTATAATACCTATATAAAATAGGCAAAATAACACGGAGTCTAATTCTCTCTAGAGAAATACCAGCTAATCTATTTTATAAGAAAACGTAACTAATCTATAGATCTCTAATATATAATTTATATCTAAGGCTTTAGGGGTTAACTAGTTTAAGGCCTAAGGGTATTAGAAGTATAGGTAGATAGTAAGCTTTAGTAGAGCGTATATACGTTATAAGCGGCCTATAAGGGCCAAGCTTAGTATATTATAATATTTAGGATTATTAATTCTATATAGGGTCCATGCTTTTAGAGGTTACGCCTACTATATACAGCAGTTATCCGGCTAACTATAACGTACGGATCTAGTATTTGGGCAATAAGAGAATCTAAAAAAGGCCCCCCTAAATTGCTCCTTAAACTACTTTAAAAGGTTTAAATAGCCTACCTCTAGAATATAATAGGCGGGTATAAGCGAACGGCCATAGTACTGCTTAGGAAGGAAGCTAATATCCCTCCCCTATAATTATATATTAAAGCCTTTACAATATAAAGGGTATAAAAGGAGCGTAACTTTAATGTTATAAAGTATATTAAGACACGCCTAAACAAACTATAGAGGGACCTTAGGGTGCCTTATAAGAGAGGAAACCAAATACCCTAAAGTAGGAAAGACATATTAGAGAAAGAGGTAGAAAAAGTAGAAGAAGAATAGTATTATATTAGGGCCTAGGTCTATATAAAGGAGAAAGGAAGACGCGTAAAAGGCTAGTAAATGTAATAGTAAAAGAGAGAAAGGAGCCAAAGTAGAGTATAAAAGAGTATTAGGAAACTATCTACTATAATATAATACTAGTTGGACCAACACTAGAGAGGTGTATAGGAGTTAAAGGTATAAAGGCTAACCCAGGTAAGAGTAACCTAAGCCGTAGTATAGTTAATACTATAGGGGGTAAATACCTAGGGGCTTTAAAAAGGCCTAATAAAGGCAGAAAATATAATAGTAATACTCTTAAGAACAGGAATAATAGGACTAAAAGATTGGCTCTACTAAGTAGGTATCCTAGTAGGTAGCCTAAGATGTAAATATAGCTGGCTAAGACAAACACCAAAATATATAATACTATTATGCCCCCTACGTACTAACTAAGAAGTAATACTCTTAGTAGCTAGTATAGAGAACTATAATACACTACTCTTAATATAAAAAGGTCTTAAGGCGGTTACCTAGTGGCTTATTAGCTAAAATATACTAAACCAGTTCTAGGTTATAAAGGAAATAGTAATAAAAGGCAAAGGGGCGAGTAATAGGCGTCCCCTAATAACTCTATGGTAGTAGAGTAAAGATTACAATACTAGCGCGTCCGTAAGCTTATTACGGCAGCAGTAGTTCCTAAAGAGGTTAAAAAGTAAGGTAGTAAAGCATCACTAGTGACTTATAGGCGCTAAGTAGGCAAGTTCTAAAAGGCGGGGAGATAGATCATGGGGTTTTCTTAAGTTAAGTTTTCTCCTTATATGTAAATAAGGAGTAGTCCGTATAGGCCCAATAGGGATTTAAATCGGACGTTAAGCAATGAATTATTATTATATTATTTAGTATTCTTAAATATTATTATATAATGCTATTCTTAATACGGAAAACTAAAAGTCTCTTTAGGAAATTAGCTTTAAAAAATTAACTCCGCCCTATTAATACTAGTAGTAAAATGGGTAGGAGTTAGTTAAGTTATAGAGGCCTTTCTTATATGTATAAAATATATAGTATAAAGTAATAGTTTTAGGATATTAAGGGCCGGAGCTATAAACTATACGTTTTAGTTAATCGTAATTGTCTAAAGTCGCTAAAGGGACTATTTTAGCTACTGTAGTAACGGAGACGCCTTAAATTCTAGATAAAAAATCTAACAATAAAGATTTTAGAGTTATGTTATAGAACTAGTAGAAAATAATAGATTACGGTAGAAAATGGCAGAAAATGGCAGAAAATAGTAGATAGTTAAAGTTATATAACTAGGGGATTAAATAAAACTATATTTTAAGTAGTGCTACTATTCTTCTCCTTTCCTTTCTCCAGCCTTAGACCTTTATTAATAGATAATCCAATTATATAGGCTTATATACGCCCCCTCTGCTATACCTATACTCTAATTAACTAAGTCGTTAATATTATCTAAAGCTCTTACTTATAAGGTAATAAGCTCCGCACCACTTAGCCACATAAACTAAAAGGTAAGCGAGTGACTGGCTTGATACCAGGCACGGCTGTGCGGAACAATACATATAGGCGAGGTGGCTTAGTCACCTAACATTACTACTCTTTTTCCTAAGAAAGAAATTAAATATATATATAGATTATAAATAAGATAAGAATATAGAATTGGACTTAAAGGCTATTACTAAAATCTTAGAGATAGGATAGAACTTAAAAGATATATATAATAGAATCTAAAGAATATATACGGACTAGAACCCCTAAAGAAATTACCGGAAATTACTTAATATATCTATTACTATATTTAGAAACGTAGTAGCCGGCAAAGCAGCTATAAGATCCTTAAATACCTCTAATAGTATAAGGGGGCTTCGTAGATAGGGAGCTATAAAGCACGATTATAGGAATAGAATAGATTGCGAAGAAGACAAATCCTTAAAAAGGTAAGGCCTCTGGGATTGGAGAGACTATATACTACGAGTACGTGCCTTTAGTACGTAACCGACGGCTATCTAAGGGGTATCTAGGGGTTGTTCTAGGGCAACCTAAGGTGACCGCAATAATATCCCTTATAAATAGTAAAATAGTAACTATCTTAAACCCTATCGACCTAGTGCCGATTACTACTATATTAGGGTTAGATTAGGGGTACCTATAACTTATCTACTATATAACGGCGCTTATTACGGCACCGTAACGGATCTAGTTAAGGGGCTCGCTTGAGCCTTAGTATATATATATAGACGTGTCCTTTTCTACCTTCTGCTTCTTATCTTGATATCTAAGTCTATAGACTACCAATTATACAGGCTTGTGCTCGTTATATTATAGTACTTAAGTCTTAATTAACTGAGTTACCGTGACAGCGCTAGGGCGCGTTACTTAGATTCTAGTAGGACCTAGTTAGGGGTTTGTCTAAGGGCTTGGCGCCCTAACACGTATATAGTATGTCTCTCCCTCCTATATATGCCTCTCCTTCTTCTCCTTAGCTTAATATTTTCGTAATATAGCATTCGTTCGCTTTACCTTGGAAGCATTTATTTAAGCCTCTGTTAAGGCATTTATATAGTGGTTTAAGCCATCACATACTGTATATATATAGCTTTATTTCTTTATAGGTCAATTTATATATATCCTTTTTTTCTAATCCGATTTTTCTAGTTAATAACCCCCTAAAAAAGGCTTACGGCAGCTAATACTAAAATTAAATAGCTATAATAGCTACTTAAAACTAGAGATACCCCTATATCTAGCAATAAATTATCAGATACTTAGAGGCTCACTACGGTCCTTAAGGCCCTATCTTAACGTACGGCACTATTACGGACCGTAAATACTATGGACCCCCCGTTAATTATAGATAGAGCTAACTCTATATTTAATTATTAGAAGCTTTAATTATAGGATAAGCTTAAAGTTAATATTAACTACTTTTATACTACCTAAGCTAAAATAGCTTATATCTTCGGCCGCACTAATAGGGACGCCTAGACGCACCTATATCTACGGTATACTAAGGACTTAGTAAACCTCACTCTATAAAGAGGAGGTAATTAACTGCTTATCTTCTATTTATAAGAACTCCTTAGTATAAAACGCTTATCTTAATTATAAGGGCCTAATAATAAAAATAATAGAGACCTTTTTAGCCTTTTAGACCCACTTTCTATACCTAGCTAGCTGGGCCTAGATTTTATTACGGCATTATTACAAACCCTAATTAGGGGCTTAGCTAGGGGCTTAGCGCTATATATATAGACGTGCTCTTTCCTCTACCTTCCTCTATCCTTTAGCTTGGAATTATAGTTACCTAGCTACTAATAGATCCTATTCTATTAACTAAGACTTACTACTAGACCTTTTTAATACGCTTACCCTAGATCTATAGCGAGTTATACTACTAGTTTTTACTACTATACGGACGTTAAAATGTAAGGGATATTATTGCGGTCACCTTGGGTTGCCCTTAGGACAACCCCCGGACACCCCTTGGACGTCTATCGGTCACGTGCCCGTAGTATATAGTCTCCACAATCCTAGAGGCCTTACCTCCTTAAGGATTCGTCTCTCTTACCAATCTATCCTGTTCTACAATCGTGCCTTATAGCCCCCTGTTTACAAAGTCCCCTTATATAAAAGAACTTATAGACTACTAGCTAGTTATTAATTAAAAGCTTCTATTAAATTAAAGCATGGGCCAGTAATAGCAATAATCAATTAGTTATGATTATATTATATTATTAGGAACATAACTAACCTAATTATAATCGCACCTGGTAATTATGTTACATATATATAACTATATAACCAACCCGGATATACTACGGAAATAAGGGGGGGGCGGGGGTAAAGCTCTGGGAAGAGCCCTGGGCGGGGCTCCAGGAGCTCTGGGGCAAGTGTGTTATCTACACGTGATATCTCACGTGTAGATAACATCACGTGGAGGCCCGTGCCTAAAAGACGTAATTAATATAACTATATAACTAAATCAGAATCACTTTCTTTAATTATATAATAATCGGAATCATGGGGCTGATTATAGTTATATAGTTATTGCCATCACTAGCATGGGCTAAGCCGTTAAAGCCAAAACCCCTTAAATTAGGCTATAGGTAATATAAAAACTATCAGGTGACGAAGTCACCTCGCCTATATATATTGTTCCGCACAGCCATACCTGGCATCTTGCCAGTCACTCGCTTACCTTTTAGGGTTTGTGCCGTGGCTGGGTGGTACGGAGCCTGTTACCTCACAAAAACAGCCCTATAATACCTTAATATAACCTATAACTCCTATAATACTAGCCGTATAGCCCGCCATTAACCCAGCTAGTCTTGGTACGGGTCCGGTATATACTTAGCTTATATATAGCGACTCCTATAAATAGGCCCTTAGTAATTAAAGAGCTTACTTTTTATATAGTTAAAAGGACTACTAAATAAAGGTAAAAACGGATAAGAGTCTATTAATCTAAGAGGACGGCACGGAGTTAGAAAAAGAAAAACATTAGAGAAAAGCTTTTCTCTAGGGTTAAAAGGAATTAATATATTATATATCGATCTAGGTCGGCTAATTAGTAGAAGAAGCTATATTATCTCCTATACTTTATTCCATAAAAGATATTAAGTTTTAACCTCTACTTTAGCTAATTCTATAGTAAATACTCTTACTTTAATAGATATCTAGTATACCGTAAAGCTAGCTAACCTTATAAATACGCCTCTAAAAGAACTACCTAAACTAATTCCTATTTACGGGTATACCGGATAGGGAGGTAACCTATTATAGCTATCTTACGGATCTACCTCCGTATTAACAGACGAAGGTAGTGCAACATCCTCTTTCTTATAAGAGTCAAAATCTATGGCCTGATTACGATTGCGTTGATTATGTGCAACCCTGCTCACAATCCTATGTTGGCCTTCTGAAAAAAGTGCTGTTGCAATACAATGTTAACGTAGGAACAATGGCGTAAACCACCGGCAGTCATTCGTTTAGTTCTTGCCATGTTATGTAAGTTCTGGATGACCGTGTAATGGTATTCGAAACTGAACATACGGAAATACTTTACAATTCGCTTGAATATCTAGAGCCATTCAAGAGGACACAACTAGGACGGCAAAAATAAAACATAAATTGCACTAATTGCACTAATTGCACTAATCCCATGCATCACCACCAACATTAAATCCTCCGAGATATGTCCCTAAAGCCAAATCACTACGACGTGGCTAACTTGAAGCCACCTGGAACAGCCTTTTGAAACAGTGACTTCGGGTCGTACTTTTTACTGACACTTTGCAAAAAGTTCTTGTTCGCCTGTCCATAACTAGTAATAGGCTTCTGCCACGGTGCAGCGTAGTTCAGGTAAATAAACTCATTCCACACGCCCATCGACTTTGCCTTTGCCACCGCATCGTCAAACAGCTGCTGTACGGCCGCATAAACTGTGGCATCGTCCGTCGGCAATGCCCAGCTCACTACTGCGAGCGCGTTGATGAAGTCGTCGGTGAACCGGTCCAGGCCAAGCACATTCCCACCAGTGGCTGCGGACTTGGAATAGATAACTTGTGGTAGAGGCTGGAAAGTCAAAGTGAAGAGAAGCCCCGTGATGGTGCTGAGAGAAGTCACCATGGCATCAGCGAGGTCCCAGAAATCAGACATAAATTCAGCGCTGTTGGTGAATGTCATGGTGGCGAAGAGGTTGCTCTTTCCGCTCGTTGTAGGGCCGCTTGATGCTGCGATCTCGTCTGTAAACGAAGAAAGAGGGGCGATGCGCATTGTGTTCGCTAGGGCTGGTAGTGCGAACAAAGGAACGAAGACTGGAGGATATGGAGTCGGCTTAGTGTACTCGACATCGCTAAGAATGAGTTTGAGGCCGGCGTCCCAGACGAAATTGGTGATAAGTGCAGCGTACGGGTCGTATGTTGTGCTATGGGTGAAATCGGATATGAAGTTTATGACGTCCTGTTTTTCTGTAATGGCTTGAATAAGGGATCCGCCCCAGAAGGAACCTTGCTGAAAGAGGCGCACGTCAAACCGGGTTACAACGCCGAGGTTATTCGATCCACCTTTGAGGGCGCGGTAAAGGGTCGGATTAGAAGTTGCGTTGGCGTTGACAGTAGCTCCGGAGGCGAGGACAACCTCGAAGTTGAACACATTGTCACAAGCGAAGCCGTAACGACCGGAGAAGAAAGACACACCTCCTATGCTAAGCTTTTAGTATGAAAGAAGATATGAAAGAGAAGATTTGTGAGTGTCGTGGTACCTCCAGTCATTAAACCTCCAACGCCTACATCGCTCACTCTCCCGCCAACCATAGCAAGGTCTAAAGAATCGAGCGTGGTATACACGTTGGCCCATCTGTTTCCTGGGCCGATGCCGGCAATGCTCTGGTCACTGGAGACTGTTACCTGATTCAAACTGGCCAAATCGATGGTGATTCCGCCATCTATGTTAGCAGCTCCAGCCTGTGGAGTGTGGCTGATTGATATTAGTCAACTGAATTGGAACACTGCATAATGGCGAGAACCATACCCTGCACTTTTTATGGCAAAATTGCAACCATTCATGGACATTGTGTATGCAATGTTGAGAATAAACACCGCGGTTGAAACATCTTGACTGCTAGCAGGAATGACGATGCAAGCGGGATGTAAACTTTGCTCCTGTTGTGACCAATACGAGAGCAGTGATGTTTGATAGCTCAGGTCAGTTAAATCATTGTAGTGAACTTTCCTGGGGAGGAAATAATCGAGAGCAGCACACTAAGTAATTTATGGTTAGAATTTTGAAAAGAAAACGACGCTTTATTAACACAGCAATGTCGATCAACACATGTGAGACGAGAGGAAGAAATTTGCGCTGCGATTAACAATAAGGCGATGTCTATAAAGTTACTCTGGCTGTTTATATAATAGAAAGATTGCTTACGCATGTCCCAGAATTTATTAGTTGGTTCTTTGCCGTAGTCGCACTTGGTTGATTTGCTGGTGCTGCGCTGGCTGGTAGAGGGATAATAAAGGCGACGGCCAACGATATTAAGAAGGGTAACTGCATGTTGGTTGCCGTGAAGGTCTGAAGGACGGTTACCTTGGAGTTAAATAAACAGCTTATGGCATATCATTTCCTCGAATATTCCTTCGTGTGGCAAGTTTTCTTGGACTTTTCGTATATGCACGCCTCATAAGCCAATCTAGAGGCTCTATACCGTATAGAGCTTGGTGTTAAAGCCTCCGGTCAGTGCGGTTGCTTAGTAAAGGTGCTGGCGCCTCATTCACGCTTTTAACGCTTGGATATTGCGGTAAACAGTAGCAATGTGGCCAGGAAGCCTATAATATTTAGTGTAGTTGATTAAAAAGCTTTAATATTAAATTTTCAGTCCTTATGCCGCCCAAAAAGAGTCGTGCGTCTTCGGCTCCAAAGCCTCCAAGGTTGGTTAATAAAGGGCAGAAACTTATAGTTATGATGTTATACATCACAACTTTTTGCCCGGCTTCCTCAAAAAATATATATGGGTGTTTATAGTGGTGGCCTCTGCAGTATTTCATCAACATCGCGTTTTGGTAAGGCTTGCTAATAAAATCACGCTAGCTAGGGTGCCTGCAGCATGTTAACCCAGGCAGGAGCGCCAAAGCGCCCAATACGAAAAGTCTCTTTTGCCACACAAAGGGATCAAGTTTTCTTTGGTAAATGTTGGTTACGGTAGGCACTAAGGTGGAAGGCATCGTTCCGAGGTCTGTATCTAGGTACAACTGCAATAGGGGGAGATAGGCCTATAGGATAGAATGCATTGAGGGCGGTAAGAGCATTGTGGAGAATCTGATGTGCTTGTCTTGACCTCCAAGGAAAGATTCATCGCTTTGCCAATCAGCAGGCGAGGAAAAAGCCAAACGTATGTAGGATTTATTGAAGTAAAAGGGGATGCCAAGCTTGCGATTCGGGATGAGATCTGACCGGTCTTGTTTTACGGTCAGACCTGGTAAAAACAAGCCATTGACGTAGTGGAAATGTCGGTAAATATCACGGATGAATAGACTCGCGAATGATTGAAATTTCTCCCACGGCCGCGCTCACGGCTGGTTGAACTACTGTACGGCATGCTCTTGATTCTTCTTGGCCGTAGGTAGTATTCGTTATAAAGAGATCTGATGAAAAGCATGATGAAGAGAGAATTGAAAGATTCTGTTAAACGTTACCCCAAGCATTGTGTCGTCCACATCAGAAATAGGGTGTCGGTAGCGAGGCATAACTTGCGGCGTCTTTCCGGCACTTGTTTGGGGTTCGGGTAATCTGGCAAGACGTGCATAGGTTATGTGGCAGGTGTATTTCAGCCAAAAGTCGATGGGCAACCTTGGAACCAACACGAGTGGTTGCCTCTATTGCCTGAAAATTACCGAAAGCATGTGCTTAGCGGGCCTTGGCTTTTGTATCTCTTCCCTTTTGAGACTAGCGGCTTTTCCATAAGGCTGCCCGTAAGGGCGCTGGCGTTTTTGGGGGTCTTTGGCGGGTTTTAGGGGCAGAGACCGCCCAAAATCTTATTGCTTAGAGAGCGCCCGTAACTCTGGAGCCTCATAGGGGGCAGCCACTAGTCCCGAAAAGGAAGGGAAATCGCTTTTCGCGCGGTCCTCCACTTGATCATTTGCTTCCCCAAAAAACACCTACAAAGAGCGCTCGGCGTGGGTCTTCTCGGAACGAAGATGCAGGTCACGCGGAGATGCTATGCCTCCTTGATCGTAGTGCCTCCGATCTGCTTCCTGATGAGACGATTGACTCCCGTGCGGCTGAAATTGGCCCCAACGCGCAACATCCCCTCATCGCCGCTACTCGTATTCTCGTCAACACCTTAAATCGCCCACAGATACCAAGAATTTAACGGCATCTGTGACGGACGTACCACCTCTACCGGCAAAGTTCCCCGGCTTCATCGAATACCGATACCGGCTGGCCTGTACAGCACCAGCTCTTGGTTGGACAGCACCCTTGCACCGCGAGCCACAATTCAAAGGGAGTGCGTAAGCCATTCCGCCTTAAGCCCAACATGTGCGAACCAGTGTCAGTGCTTGGGGCAGCCTTAACTGTCGCCAGTACAGCCATTACCTTGGGCCAACAGACTTACGACATGGTCACGGGAATCCAAGAAGCACCGGATAATATCAGGCGTCTTGCAGGCGACTTACAATCACTATATTCTGTCTTAGGCCTGCTAGCACACGCGCTCACTGCCCAGGATAAGGTATCACGCCAAGAGAGTCTGCCGGTCCATTTGATCAGCAACATCAAAGAACTACTTGAAAAGTGCATTGATGTCTTCAAGGAGATAGGCAAGATTGTCAAGCCCTTTATGGACTCCAATGGCAATGTCCTGCGTGGTACTTGGAGGGGGTTTAAGTGGGAAATGGGGAAGAAAAATGGTGTGTTGGGGTTGCAGAGAACATTGAGCGACTATAAACTCACACTTGAATTGGCAATTTCGTCACTGAATTTGTATGTTTTGAAAATTTTAGACAAGCAGTTAAACTCTACTGACCATATATAAAGTATCAATTCCTCGCAGACGATAGATATGGTGCAGCACCTTCAGAAGGACATTCGCCGTCTTCGTCGCCAGGTTGATAGTAGGGATAGAGAGGACAGGGCACAAAGAAATACGCCTGCAGCCCAGCAAGATCCCAATTCTAGCCAAGATGCGTATAATATTACTATGCGACGCTTCCTCGCACGAACGGAGTCCGTTATTTCATCCACTTCAACTTCAACCCGCGTGACGGACTCAGCATTCTCCGATGACTTATCAGACGTTATACCCGTGACGGAATACTCTGAGCCCCATGCTACTGACGCTATGAACCAAA
>Ga0307515_10015669_pt1 | contig 13950 bp, 6 predicted proteins | sample 17_EM_MG_FD_194513 | JGI IMG/M metagenome (GOLD analysis project Ga0307515, IMG submission 194513) | Populus trichocarpa ectomycorrhiza microbial communities from riparian zone in the Pacific Northwest, United States - 17_EM | ecosystem: Host-associated > Plants > Roots > Unclassified | place... | reverse complement strand
TGTTACGTCATCAATTGATCTCCCTTTTAATTTATGTAGTGTTACTAAATAATATTAAACACTAGTTTTTCGAGTAAAATATATTTTTAAAAAAAAATAATTTTTTTTTAAAGTAAGTAGATATTCACCTGGCACTGTTCACGTGAACAGTGCCAAGGTGACTTATATTTAGCTGGACACCCAGGTGAATTATATTCACCTGCAGACGTGAGAAGCAGCTCCCAGCTGCTTCTGACGAAACGGTGTTTCACCAAAAATATCCATGTGTCCCACATGAAAAGCAGGTGAGTTTTTATGTTACCAAACGTAATGTTTACGCGGTGAACTTTAAAAGCAGAAGCTACCGCGTAAACAAACACCCTCATAGAAGTACCACCTACATAACTAGATGTGTTGCGCCCGGTTGCTACCTGCAAAACTAGTAAATTTAATTTTTGTTCTTGCATGCATGCATGTTTTTCCTAGAATTTATATATACATATAAAAGTCTATGCATAGTTTATAAAGTTACAATAACCATGAAAAAATAATAAGTCAATGGCTAGTAAAAAAGATGATATGGCACAAAAAACAAAAAAATAAATAATAAATAAATGAGACGTTGTATATCGGAATTTCAATAATTAATGACACTCTCAATATTACTAAAATTATATATTCAAAAATCAATATGCATTTTTTATAAAAATATAATAACCATAAATAAAAAAATTCAATGACTAAAAATCATAACATGACACAAAAGATTTAAAAAAAAAATAATAAATAAATAAATAAATGAGACATCAAAGATCGAAACTCTAATAATGACACTCTTAGTATTATTAAAAAAATATTAATGAGATAAAATTCATAAACATCATATAAAACCAACTTTAAATCTAGTAATAAAATGCAAGCAAGTGAGCACACCATATTTTTAAACAATATTTGTAACAGTTGGCTATTTCAAGCTCAATGGTGGTAAAATTCAAAAAGAAAGAAAAAGAGAGAGAAAATCAGTGTCTTGAATCCTATTGAAGATGTGTGACCATGAACAACCACACAATTAGCTATCTCAAGCTCAATGGTGATACAATTCAAGTTATCACTCTGTTACAAGAATAAGCCCTTTTCAAGCATTGTATGTGGTTATCCTCCTTTCAATACAAAGGTTAATTCTGCGACAACTTTAGTAGCAACTGTGGAAGAAGTCATTCAAAGAAGGGTGAGTATGGATTAATTACAACTCAAAAGAGCTCGAAAAAATTAAACAACGACAAAAAAGTAGTTCAAGTAGGAGATTTGGTTTACTTAAAACTTCGACCTTACCTTACAAGATTATACAGAAGGTGGGAGAAGTAGCTTGTAAGCTGCAATTGTGATCCAATCAGAAGTTAAAAGACAATAATAAACAAAGAAAGAATAGAGGAGTTTTAATGAGCGAAAGGCCTGCAAATATCAACTTCAAGTTCGCGGATTTTATTTTCTCTAAAATAACAATTCTCAAGTCCTTCTTTTTAGGAGATTTACAAAGTCTTAAATAGATCAAAAACCTTATCTTAACTAGGAAACGAAATAAAAATTTGAAATTACAAAGAAAAAAAACACGAAATTCAAAAATAATAAAGAAAATCATAAAAACTATCAAAACCATGACCTCAAGCTGAGATTTTTAAAGATTTGATAGTTAGAGCAGTGATTTCATGAATGTACAGCCTCTAGAAACTTGTAAAACTTTGAGTGTAATCCAATAGTCTGATAAAAAATTATGGTCTTTTTGAACTGTTATTCTAGTCTAGCACAATCAGACTTCCTTTTGAACCTAAACATGTCCCGCTAGTTTATAAATATATCTCATCTACATAATTTGTTTAGGATATATCATCATCTAATAGTGGTAGATCCACACCTAATTATTTAGAATCACCTATTATCGCAAGCTCAATGAAATTAAATTGCTAGAAGGTGTTGCAATTCATCTAGTGTTTCACTTCTCATTACTCAAGAAGAAGGTTGGCAATAATGCAGTTACAATCTCTGCAATTCGAATGACTGGTGAGGATGGAAAAATCAAAGTTAGTCTAGTAGCAATCTTTGACAAGTTCTTCGATGAAAAAGGGTAGCCGTGCAGTAGTGATGGGTTTGATACAATGATAGAGAATATTTCAAGAAGATGCCACCTGGGACGAGGTAGAGGAATCAGCAAGGCAATTTCTTAATTTCAATATAGATTCTTGGGGACAAGAATCCTTAAAGGGAGAAGAGGCATTGATACGAGCTTTGAGTTCACCGTGGCTTGGAAATCAAGGAAGATCAGTGATTGACGTGTGATAAATGCAGAGACTATAAGAAGCAGTAGCAGGAAAGAGTAACATAATGGAATAATACATGTGAAGATTAATTGGTTAGGCTATTACAGTTAGTTGAAGCAATTAGTGTTAGTTAATTCAGTTAGAAATCTGGAAATAAAGAACTTGGAAGGCAAGTATGCAGAACTCTCTCTCTCCCTTCAATTTCTTCTATCTCTCCCTCAACTTCTTCTTGAACAATTGCTTGTTAAGGAGAGATTTTAACAGGCAAGCGCATTAAAAAGGCACTGTGCCCAAAAAAAAAATTTCTGCAATGAAAAACTAAACCGCAATGCTTTACCATTAAATATTAATGAATTTTAGCCCCAACTAAACTCTCAGAAACTTGGAACTACCACCTAAAATGTCATCCAAGAGTAAAACCAAAAGAAGAGGTATCTTCATGTTCGAGCCCTGTGGTTGCTCATATGATGGCCACTGGAGGCTTACATGATCGTTAACTTCAGGGCCCGTGGGATTAGTCGAGGTGCGCGCAAGCTGGCATGGACACACACTTTAAACAAAAAAAAAAAAAAAAAGGTATTTGATGCCATCATCAGTTGGTTTGGTTCAATTTGAATAAATAAATAAAAAATCTAACCAAACCCATTTTTTTAAAAGGAAAATGTGAACCAAACAACCGGTTCATGCTGAATAGTTTGGTTCCGTTTTCTATTCAAAAAAAATTAATTTAATCCATGGGGTTTTTAATTGACCCGACTTTGATATAATAAGCATGGGCTTTTTTTTTTAATTTTCTTATTAAAAAAATTTGGTTTTCAAATCTTAAACAGTACAGACTGGTTTTTTTTTAGTTGTTGGTTTATATCCCAGGTAAGTTTATATATATATATAAATTTTTATCATTATTCATTTATTTTGCTCACCCCTACTAATAACAGAAGCGGAGAAAGATCCATAACTTCGTAGACAAACCAGCTAATAAATTCCTTGAAGAAAATCAAAGGGCAATTGGAAGCGTTCGACAATGGTTAGAAACAATGAAGAATGCCCCTCTTTTCATTTGTATACTTTGCATATAAACCACTGTTTAACTCCCCCAAACGAAATTGCTGCCTAACGAGTCGATTCCATCATTAGATTTATTTATTTTTTTTAAAAAAAAAAAGAGGGTAAAAGCAGCTTATGATTGGCACCTGTTGCAGCGTTTCTGTTTTTCTGCAACTTAACTACGTAAAAATGACAGGCCATGCGGAAACCAGACAGGAAGTTATATTTTCACTTTGCAACTGTTGAAGCGTCAGCAAATAATGAGAAACTATTTCCTCTTTTCCGTTGTTAGGTAACAGGAATTTGATTGAACAATGTTTGTAGGTAACAAACTAAACACAGTGATGAAGTATCGTGTCCACAACTTAATACAAGATCTAGCTTTTAGCTGTTGAGGTTCCCCTGCAAAAATTGCAGTGCACTTGGAATGTCATCAGGATATTAATATTGACATACCCTATCACCACCTTTAGTGCTTCTGTGTACCCAGCATTCCGTGCATATGCAAGATAAGAATACACTTCCGCCTCTTTCTAATTGAGCAAAAATCACGTTTAACCTTCAATTTTCCTTCAAGCTCCGGTCAACAAATATCTTCAAATGTTGTTAGAACCCCCCAGTGGACCAACTCCAAAAGTCCTCTAAGCATATACTTCATTTACAGGACTCAACAAAATCTCACAATTTTGCGCGCTTTAAGTACACGACCACAGCAACGCCTGCTAAAACAACACCAGCTGCCAAGATGCCAGAGCGGAGAGACACCAATCCAGCTCTCTGGGTGGTAGTTGTAGTTGTACTCGACGGTGATGTTGTTTGATGACTTGGATCATAATAGTCAAGGTGCAGCCTTAAAACCTGAGATAGAGAGACAAAGAAGGGGAGAGAGATTGAGTCCCCTGAAAATGACAAATTAAGACTAATCGCACAATCTAACTTGCATATCATATATTTTCAAATAGAACAATAACGATGCAATGACAAAAGAAAACAAAAGGAGAATAATCAAAACCAAAATAGCAGATATCATAAGACGTAATCTTCACTCTCCTTTTTTTTCAAAAAAAAGGATTTCCATAATCGTCTGAAGTCTGAACCCATCATGATCAAAATAAACAAAAATCCTACCATTTTAAATCATATGAGCTCATCAGAGTCCTAACTTGAACCATAAAGACCCGGTTCACACATGAATCCTTTGTCATTTAAAGGCTACTTCATGGTCCTATACCTTTTAAAATCTTCACATTGTAGCTTTGCGACAGCATACCAAACACAGGTTGTATCTGTTACAATTACAGCACTCACAATAATGTGGACAAAATGACACAATGACTACTACATTGCAGACAAAATGCATTAAAATGTTATCAAGCATAAGGATTGTGATGACATCACTCCAACTTTAACAGGAGCACCTGTACTTAGCCATAAACAAGGACGGATCCAGACTTTCACATTTGGGAGGGTAAAAATATAAAAAATCTATTTTGGGGTGGCCATTTCTTTAGGATTTATTTGAAAAGTTTCTAATGACGAGGGGTATTTTGGACTTCTTCAAAACTTTAGGGAGGACAAAGTCACCCCTGGCTTCCCTTTAGATTCGTTCCAGGCAATAAACTAATGAAAGAAAGATTTATTTTCCTACTCTGGCATGCACATACATACACAATATTGATTATGCACGTGACCTTTTCACTAACAAGCTCCACTTTTTTTTCTTTTTTCAATCTACAACTAAGTGGGTTGACAGTGGAAGGAGGGAAATGGAGGAGAGAGACCCAAGATAACATGGATGGAAACGGTATAGAATGATCTAAAATCTCTCGATATTGAGGCAGACTTGGTTTATGATCAACCTGAATGGTGTAGAGGATCCATATAGGGAACCCAACTAGTCTGGGATAAAAGCTTTGTTGTTGTTATCTACAACTGAATGGGTCTTTGGCATCGCAGCAGAAGTGGAAAGAACACCTAAACACATAGAGCTGTGCCACTTTGAATAATCTAGCAAATGTATTATTCCACTAAATATTTATACCCAAATCTAAATATAATACTATTGGCAAAATATTACCTTCAGACCCCCTGATCTAGCATGGTTAACAGCACTAATGAGATCACCATCAGTTGCAAGCAAAACTTTATCACCTTCATCATCTTCATACTGCAAAAAAGGAATTAAAATATGCTAAATATAGTCAAGAAGATAAATGGCAATACAGGATACAAATCGCATTCATATAATTATAATCCTATCTTACCAAAAGTTGGGGTCGGTCTTGCTCATTATCAGCACCAATCCTTTGCAAGACAGTAGAAAGAAGCTCATTTAAATTCTCAGTGCCTGAAAAAAAGAGGTAAAGGAAATATAAGATTTACTTTGGGTTTTATTGGATAACTTTTAAAAGATACAGTCACCAAAACATCAAGTTAACATGCTCTTTTCTATAACACTGTTTCATCATAATACCAAACACAATTAAAATCTTAATCTTCGTGTTTTTCACATCACTATCATACGGGACCCTAAATATGGTTAAATGTCGGTCTATATTAGCATATAAAGTAACATTCAAATCAAGTCTCACAAGCTAAGAGTCCACACAACAATTAAAAAGCACATCATCATTTCAATCACGAAATCCATGCCAAAAGCTTAACATATTCCCATTTCCCCGTGAAGTAAAAACATGATGTAATTTAACCTCAAATTTAGCTGAAGCAAGGAGACTGCATGCAATGGTGAATTTCATTATTTTTTTTAGTTAACATGGTCTTTGTCCATAATTTCTTAGTATATATCAAAAATCATTCCAAAGTGTGCCTGCAGTTTGTGAGCAAAAGTAAAATACAAAATAAAGTAAAATACAAAATTTGTTTAGTTCAGAAATGACTCATTCTCAACAACATTACTGTTAATGAACACTTACCACAGTTGAGTCGATGTACTCGGCCTTTTAGATCCTGAAATTTGAAGGCAAATGAATTTCCAAGACCAAGAGACGGATACCTTCCCAGTTCTGTCGCATCTGATGCCATTAGTGCAGACATTTCACTGAAAACAACACCTTGTAGGTTTAGTTACAGAAACAAATAAGTCCCAGGGTAACATCAAAGTATGACAGCGTTAGGAAGACCTTTGGGTGTCATAATCATCTGCTGGTTCTAAAGCAAGAGCAGAATCCCAGAACTTTTGCATCATTGTGTTGGCCACGTCATTAACAGCTCCAGAGCTACTTTCAACCTTGTAAAGTTTGAAATGGGCCAGTTGAGTTTTGAAAGAATGAAAACAAAATACAACATAAGAAAAAATGACAATAGAGCTTATCTGTGCTTCAGTAGCATCTCTAAATAAGAAATTTATCTAATTTATAAAATTCATTTAGCAGCTATAATGTGAAAAATGGCTTTATCTGGTAATCTTTCTTAAACAACATGACGAGCACGTGTTGGCATTGGTCCAACCAAGGGCATGCTAGGGACTACAGTGATGTACTTCCAAGCACTCAAAGAAACTTGCACATTGCGTTCAGTCATCCAGTGCCAAGTGTCACAGACCAAAAATAGGGATTGATGAAGGTTCAAAGGTAGAAATGCAGGAAGCTCTTTCTTGAATGTCTATAAGATTAAAAATGCACATGAAGGAGATGAAAACAGCAAGCAGCTGTATTAATGTTGACATTGTGCACTTCACAATGTTGAAGTTGTAACAATCAAAATGTTCGAAGAATGGTGGTTTACTAAGCTATACAACAAAACAGTGACATGATCACTATGACATGGTTATCAACTTAAATTCCACGGCCTAGTGCTTGAGAGTTGGTAAATGGTTTTTTACTCGCTCAAGTTTCTTGACTGAACTAGTACTTCAATTGGAAATGAAGAAAAGGCAAGGAAAAAGGCATTTCATGGTCCAAAAATTTGCTTTATCTATGGGTGACAAAATATTTCTACTTGACATAAAGTTTGAGCACACATCCCCAAATCTCAAAACGCTTTACCCCCACTCTGGAATACATATCATTACTACAAGCTGTGTAAGAAATGAAGTTACCAAGGAAATTGCTGCGTGAGTTATCTGCAGAACATCTAAACATGCAGCAACAGACCCATCTGCCCAACAAATGTTAATTAGATTACTTGAAAAGAAAATAAACAGTTTTGAGGATTGAAGATACACTCACCCTTATCCACAACAGGAAGATGCAAAAACTTCCCATCATGCATTACATGTAATGCATCGAGAATTGTTGTTTCCAATGTCACACATTCAGGGTTCAGTGTCATTACCTGAAGCATTAATAAAAATATCAGAGAAATAATGCAAGGCATCAACAACTCTCAAAATAATCCAAGCTCTTATTACAATATGCAAGTTACATCAAAGGATTCATTGAGAAAACATGAAATGTAGGTTTGTGCATTCAATATAAGGCCAATGTTGGGCAAAAAAGAAAATGAAAGCTCCCCCACAATGAAATGGAAGGGAAGGAACCTAGCTAAAAAGCTGAAGAAAAGGGACCGGCCACAATACCTGTGTCGCCAGATTAAGAAATGAAGGGGAAATGTGCAGAAGGGGAAAAACACATATCAAGAAAAATTAATGTGAATATTATACGTATCTTCAAATATAGCAATAAAATATCAATTGTTGGCAGTGCAAAAGAAGTAAGTCATAAAACCATTAACTGTCCACAGACATACAACCAAATACAAAATCTAAATGATAAGAAAGGGACGACAAATTACGAGTCACCAAAAGCAATTATGTGCAGCTGGCTACTTCTCATAGATAAAACAATGCTGGTGAGCCAACAATTTGTTTTTCAATCAGTATCATGCATCATAAATTATGCATAAGAAATCAGAATCAGGAATTCCCCATAAATAGCATTAATCCTCTCCATGGTTACTTTCATACCAGGGACAGAATGAAACATTATATGAAGCTTAAATAGCTACCATCTTTATAAAAAAAGTTAAACAGGTGGATGAATAAACAAATAACCTCCCATGCATTGTTCTTTTATTCATCCACAACAATGGTGGCAGCTAGCGGAATTACAGCTTAGATGATCTAACAAATTGAACCTTCTAGCACAACTGAAGAGTTAAAACCATACAACAAAGTGCCAAATAAGAAATAACAACGTATATGGTTTTCACAACAAACCTTTTCCACAAGAGTCAACTCAGGAGAAAGATTTTGTGCCACAACTCGCATGAGAATATCCTTTGAACTGCAGCAGAGCAGCATTAAAACTGAGAATGGACACCACAGACATCAAAAAAGAAAAAAAAACACTGGATCTCATATTACAGACATCAAAAATGTTCCAGAAACAATTGAGTAAAGAAAAATCCGGGTAAGAAAGATAAGTACGTGAGTATCCCCTGAATTTTGTTCCCGGTCACAACAATAACTGAATTAACCCGCAACTCCCGCATCTTTTTTGTAGCAGCATAGACAGGATCTGATGGTGAAGCAATTGCAACCCTGGAAGCACGTAAAGCTACAAGAATTGGTAACACAAGTACACCCTCCACTATCTCAAAACAAAAGCTGTACTCAGAACAAGAAAAGTTCAAGATAAAAAGGTTACTTTGACTGTTCACCAATAATTGTTGACAAGGAAGGCTTGAACATCCGCTCCCTCAGAGTTTCTATGAAAGCATATGGAGCTGAAATGGAAGATGACAGGTCGAGGAAGGTGTAAGACAAAATATGAATAGATACATTTAAAGGAAAAGGAAAGACAAATATTTAAGAAAGAAACTACATTACATAGTACATTGTTATATATAACAAATATCTATTTTGTTGTGCATTCATTCATTTACTATTATTTTTGCATAAGTCCTTGCTTCCTTGGAAAGGAAATTCAAACATTTACGAATGGAAAGCAATTTTAAATGCAGAGTGGCAAGTGAATGTTAAATTGATTTTTTTTTTCCTTTCTGCCATAAAGATTAATAAGATATGTATAACATTGAGCACTTCACAACAACAGAAAAAGCAATAAGAAATTTATAAAAGCATGCAAGAAGAGAAAATGAGCATTTTCATATGTTGTTGCTAATGGTAATAATAAGAACAGCAAAGAGTAACAACCACACACCAGTAAAATTGTTTCCCCACTGACGCTCCACCCCTTCAACAGCAGCAGCGATGGCACTCCCCTGCTCAGCAGCCTTCTCCATTCTAGATATAGCATCATAGAGGCACCTTGTTATATCCAGCAATGCAATAACTTCACCATTCTCCACTACAGGGAGGTGCCTGAACTTGCCTGTTGACCAAAACACAACTATGATGCTGTTAAATAATTGCACTTGATTGGTCACAACAAGGAGTGTGTAAAAACAATCTGCAGCGTCAATGCTGAAAATTCACATACAACTATGCCCATTTGTTTTGTGGTTTATCACAACAAGGACATGCCATGCCTACACTTCCGAACTCCTAGATTACCCGACCACTTCCACTCCAGCAAACATCTATATTGTAAGCATAAGATTCTACATGACAAGTTCTACTGACAAATACAGAAATCTCAACAACAAAACCTTGTATATTACCCCATCAAAGAAATACCATGGGCTAAAATTCTTAGAATTCACATTATAGATCGATTCTTTCTCCATTGTTTCTCCCAGCTATGCAATTCAGACTCTTTCCCCATCTGCTCATACTATAATAATGAAAAACTATCTTCCTCATTCACCAAGCTCCAACACCAATGTAACAAGACTCGTGCACATCAACTTCAGATACAGGAATTTTCCTAAATTGTTTCATGCACAACCTAGTAGGATCAAAAACAAATTAACATGTGATAACAGTTTACTCTTCACCACCAACAAAATTTAAAATTCAAGTAGCCGTTTTAAAGCGAAAGTGTTGAGGAGTCTCCAAATTCTAACTCCCAAACCCCACCTCAGCAAGTTATGGCCTTGTGATGACCTTGAGTAGCATAATCACTTTCAATCACACAGAAATAAATCAGGCATTAAAAAGAGAAGCTAACCCTGCACCATCTTCTGTAGCGCTTCGATGGCTAATGAATCCGATGTGACAAAAATAGGATTTCTTGTCATAATCTTTGACACTATTGTATGCTCCGGCCTCAACCCCTCCGCGATTACTCTCGCCGAAATGTCCTACCCGCAACAACAAAAACATCAAAACACTATCCCTCACAAATAACATGGAAACAAACAATAGAACACGACAACATATGCAAAAATGAACCTTGTCAGTAACAATCCCAGAAAGCAACGCATTAGCATCAGTCAATAAAACAGCATTGACACGACGAGCTGCCATTCTCCTACAAGCATCAAATACTGTGGTTCCCTCCGGGATTGTTAGTGCTTTCGATAACTTCAGTTTCTTCACTGTCCTTTCCCCTCCCACAGACCTCCACAAAACAATTAATCATTCCAATTAACAATTAAATATTTAATTAATTTTACCTATCTAATTAAATTACAATTCACAAACATAAATTACAAAGATAAAAAACTTAATGAAAATAAAATAGTGAAAGCAGTAATTCAATTATGGAACCTACGATGGAGCGTTAGGAGAGGAGGGCTTGGAGGAGTTGCCGACTTGGGAGATGTTGGTGGTTGTTGTGCCGCCATTCTCAGAAGCTAGAGACGCCGATGAGGATGATAATTTCCTGGCTGTGGATGGGCCTCGTTTTTGGGTCAAACTGGTTCTCTTTGGAGGAGGAGGACCCATTTGACTGCTCATCTTCCAATTGAATCAAATTAGGGTTTTGACCAGGTTGATTAATGCAGGGCAAACCGAAATCGAAAAACAAAATCCAAGAGAGGGAGAGAGTTTAGGGTTTTGGCCCTCTCTCCCTCTTGGTTTTGAATTGATTGGGGGGTTTGAGGTGGAAGACGAACGACAGAATAGAACAGAAGAATGAGTTGACAAAAATATTTTTCCCACCTCAGCTGACCCTTGTTCAAAAATAAATGGAGATTAATAATTACTAATTAATAATGTGATCTAATAAAAGATAATTTCTGTTTCACTCCCTATACGTATAGAGTCAAGTCAATTTTACTCAAGTGTTCCGTCCTACTTCATTTCGAAAAGCTGTGGTTAAGCCTTTTTAAAAATTACAAATTATGATTTTTAAAAATAATTATAAAGTCATGTATGGAAGGGATTTTGATAGTAATTTTTATGGACTATCATGCTATTTGGAATTATGTTTTTGAATAAAAATACAAGAAAGTTTTACAAAAATAAGAAGCAGTGATTCTCGTACCAACATTTAGATTTCTCGAATGGTATTGGTGGCCCATTACTCGGACATGAGGCGTGATATCCACGCCACGTGTAAACACTCGACATTTTTTCGGCATCCATGATTTCTCTTCTTTTTTTTTTTCATAAATAAATAAATTAAAGGGACACGAGAAATTAAAGGTGAGCAAAAAAAATTAAAACTTCAGAAAATAAAAAAAATTAACCAAAAAAACCGAACCGTGAAAAAAAACCGATTAAAATTTTGAAAAAACCGGCCAGTTTGGTTCGATTTCGGTTTTATAAGCCTGAAATCGAAAAAACCAAACCGAACCCAAACCAGAAAAAAACCGAGCCAAACCAGAAAAAACTGAGTCAAACCAGTTTGAGCCGGTTTTTATCCTAAAAAACCGAACCAAATTGAAACCGGTCAGTTTGAACCGGTTTTGATTTTAAAAAAAAAAATTAATTTAATTATTTTTTAAAAAAAAACCAAACTAAATCAAAAATAATCATCTTACAAGGAATAAAGTTATGTATGCTTATTGAAACTCAAGACATGAGAAGCCCTAGCCTATTTTCTACTGAGAGTCCATAATGGAGAAGATATAAGAGGCATCAAAACCCTTAAACTCATAGTGGCTTTTCCACACCCAGTAATTTTTTTTATTTTTATTTTCAAATTTCAAAATTAAAAAAATGTATTATTCCAATACATGATTTTATTAAACTCTATCTGAAAAAATAATTTTTCATTCCGCGCTGCATGCATGAAAGTCCCATGAAGAAAAGAAGAGTCTTTTAAACTCTTCGTTTAGGACGTACTAGCTAGATGACAAATATTGTGTTTGGGACAGATTAATTTTTTTTAATATAAAAAATTATTTCAGTAATACAATGTTTTTAAATAAGTAATAAAAATTTAAAATTTAAATAATTAAAAAAAAGGTTATTCACACTATAGAGCTGCAACAAAAACAAATCATGAAGCAAGAATCATATGTTTATATTTAATTAATTAATTTGATTTAATTCAATTTAAAAAAAAAAAATTTCAGAGAATTAAATTCAAAAAAGATTAAAAAAACAGAGATAACCCGTGTTATTTTTAAAACGGCTAAAAAATCTCATAGAAAGCATGGAGAAAAATAAAACAAAATATTGAAGGATAAAACAAAAAGACAAGTTTTAAAAAAATAAAAAAAAATCAAGCAAACTCGAGTGAACCTCTTAAATCCGGGTTAATCTCTCAAACATACAATATGTTAAATTCAAGATAATTTATTCAAATTTATTGTGTGTGTATGTATATATAAACACGTTTATGTTTATGGTATACAAAAATCATATTTTACTGGAAAGATAAGGCAGCCCCACGACATGGCGTCTGGTTACAATGAGACAACGTATCAAAATTATATATAAACACGTTTATGTTTATGGTATACAAAAATCATATTTTACTGGAAAGATAAGGCAGCCCCACGACATGGCGTCTGGTTACAATGACACAACGCATCAAAATTCACAGCATTAAACTCTCATTTTGAAAATATGAATTAAATAGATACCATTAACAAGTGGGACCTACAAGAAGAAAATCGAACTCCAATGATGCATCATGCCTGCACGTCACGTCAGCACCATTGACAAAAAGAGCCACAGATCCAATAATTTGCCCCTCTTCCTCTTTTCGCTGTTGCTCATGAAATCAGCCAAACAATATAAATAGAATATAAAAAAGGCTTTTCTCCTGGGAGAGGACAAAAAACTTTTTGCCCGATCTTTCTATGTACTGAACTTCGACGCTTTGTATCAAAATTCATCAAAATCAATTTCATGTCTGTCTATGTTCCTGATCTTGATTTAGATTAAACTAGGCTATAGTGCATCAATCGATTTTCAGAATCTAGTTTTATTTCATTATATTGTAATTAAAATAAATATTTATGAAAAAATAAATTCATTTGTTTTGTTTTGGTCATGAAATGTTTTTTTTTATATTAGAAACATGATTTATTAAATAACAAGTGATGACAATTAGAAGAACATATTGTAAAATCTTCAATTGAAAAAATATTTTTTTATTAAAAAATTCATTTTCTTTATTCATGTATTTTTTCTATTTCGAGGAAAAAATATTTTTTTTTTTGAGAAACATGGCGTTCTTAAATAAAATCTTATTCAATCGTGAAAGAAAGCTTTTATTTAAAAAATTTAAAATCATGATTTGATTATTTCTATGCACTGACATGAAAAAAAATAAGAAAAATAAATTTGAGAAAACTATATACAAAGTTATAATTAAAAAAAAATATATATTGTTTTTATTAAATATTA
>Ga0307515_10015668_pt1 | contig 13951 bp, 9 predicted proteins | sample 17_EM_MG_FD_194513 | JGI IMG/M metagenome (GOLD analysis project Ga0307515, IMG submission 194513) | Populus trichocarpa ectomycorrhiza microbial communities from riparian zone in the Pacific Northwest, United States - 17_EM | ecosystem: Host-associated > Plants > Roots > Unclassified | place... | reverse complement strand
GAGCTCGTACGACGGACCGTAGATCCCGTAGTTCGCCGCCAGCGTCCCGGCGAGCACCAGCCGGATCACGAACGCGGGGCGGCCGCCGTGCGCGAGGTGCTCGGGGAAGATGTCGGGCGTGGTCGGCCAGAAGCTCGGCCGCAGGAACTCGGCGACCTCGCCGCGCGCCAGCTCGGTGGCGTAGGCCTCGAGCTCGGCCTTGGTCGTCCGCCAGGTGAAGTAGGTGTACGACTGCGAGAACCCGGCCTTGGCCAGCGCGTACATCAGCTTGGGTCGGGTGAACGCCTCGGCGAGGAACACCGCGTCAGGATAGCGCGCGGAGACCTCGGCGAGGCACCACCGCCAGAACCGGATCGGCTTGGTGTGCGGGTTGTCGACCCGGAACACCCGCACGCCGCGCTCGCACCAGAACACGAACACGTCGCGCAGCGCGTTCCACAGCGCGCGCCAGTCAGCGCTGTCGAAGTCGAACGGATAGACGTCCTGGTACTTCTTGGGCGGGTTCTCCGCGTACTGGATGGTGCCGTCGGGGCGGGCCTTGAACCACGCCGGGTGGTCGCGGACCCACGGGTGATCCGGCGAGGCCTGGAACGCGATGTCGAGCGCGATCTCGAGGCCGCGGTCGCGCGCCGCCGCGACCAGGTGATCGAAGTCGGCGAGCGTGCCGAGCGCCGGGTGGACGCTGGTGTGCCCGCCCTCGGGGCCGCCGATCGCCCACGGGCTGCCCGGATCGTCCGGCCCCGCGACCGGGGCGTTGTCGGGGCCCTTGCGGAACGCGCCGCCGATCGGATGGATCGGCGGCAGGTAGACCACGTCGAACCCGAGCTCGGCGATGTAGTCGAGCCGCGCCGCGGTGTCGCGCAGCGTGCCGTGCGTGCCGTCGCCGCGCGCCGAGCGCGGGAACAGCTCGTACCACGCCGAGCACGCGGCGATCCGCCGCTCGACCACGACCTCGAGCTCGCGGTCGTGGCGCGTGGCACCGCTCGGCGCCGGCGTGCGCGCCATCGCGCCGCCGAGCGTGGCCCCGGTCGCGACCGCGATCCGCCGCGCGAGCTCGACCGGACCGCGCAGCACCTGGGCCGCCTCGCGCAGCACCGGATCGGCGCGCCGCGCGTGCGCGGCGTCGATCAGCTCGGCGCCCTCGAGCAGCTCGACCGTCACTTCGATGCCGGCCGCGAGCTTGCGCTCGAGCCCGCGCCGCCAGGTCGCGAACGCATCGACCCAGGCGACCACGGTGTAGTGGTGGCGGCCGAGCGCCGCGAGCTCGATCGTCGCGCGCCAGGTGTCGTTGTCGCCGAGCACCAGCTGCGTCTCGCGCCAGGCCTCGGCGCCCGCGGGCCGGTCGAGCGCGACGGCGCGCAGCACGTCGTGGCCGTCGCCGACGATGTCGGCCTCGATCGCGAGCGGCTCGCCGAGCACGCGCTTGACCGGGTAGCGCCCGCCGTCGACCTCGGGGCGAACCGCCAGCACGACGGCGCGCCGCCGGTGCGCCTCGCTCAAGCTACCGGCGTCGCGATCTGCGCTCATTCCGATCCAGCGTAGCGACTCGGAGGCGACGCCGAGCGTCGCACTCGCAGCGCCTTACGGCTGCCTCACACCAGCGACGCCGGCGCGCGTCGGCGCACGGTGCGCGGGGCAACGAGGCACGCGTGCTAGAACTGGCGCCGCGAGCCGACCGTCACGCGCACCGACGTGATGCCCGCGCCCTGTTCGAAGGTCTCGGTGCCGAGGCCGAACAGGACCTCGAAGCCCTGGTCCTCCGTGGCGCCGAGCGCCAGCCCGATGTCGCCCGACATCCGCAGCTTGCGCAGCGCGAAGCCCTCGAGCCGCTCGCCGAACGCGTTGCCCACGGTGAACCGGGTCTGCGCGTCGAGGTGGAGCCAGACCGGCCAAGTGTACGCGAGCTGCGCAGCCGCTGTGCTGCGATCGGTCATCCAGCCGGTCACGAAGCCGGGCATCAGGTCGCCGCCGAGCATCGGGTACTCGATGAACGGGATCGCGCCGCCGGCGATCGAATCCACGAAGCCGACCGCGAGCTGCGCCCGCAGCGTGCGGCGGTGGCCGGTCAGGTCGATCGCCCCGCCGAGCTCGCCGCCGTACGCCAGCCACGCGCGGTCGCCGCCGAGCTCGAGGCTGGGCACGCCGTGGAGGTGGAGGTAGCCGCCGCCGCCCGGCTCGGGCCTGGGCCGGCGCGAGTCGAGCGTCAGGTCGATCCGGGCGAACGCCGTGGAGTACGTGTCGCGATACCCCGGCGGGGTCATCGCCTGGCCGGCGGCGATCCGGGCATCGAGCGACGGATCGCCGCAGCACGCGCCCTCTGCGAAGCTCAGCCGGTGGACCCCGGCCTCGACCTCGAGCCGCGACGCGATCGGCAGCCGCCGTCGGTAGCTGACGCTGCCCTCGATGCGCTCGAGGCCGTAGCGCGATTGCGCGGCGCTCGTGATGTCGGGGCCGATGCCGAAGAACAGGTTGTCCTCCGAGCGCTTGAACTCGAACCGCGCCTGGACGCTGTCGGCGCCGTCGATCGCGTAGCGGTCGGCCGCGGTCGCGTTGATCCAGCGCGGGCCCCAGGTCGCGGCGTGGAGCCGCAGCACGTTGCCGTCGGCGAACACCCCGTCGCCGGAGTAGTAGAACCCGACGCACGGCAACAGGCCGAAGTCGTACAGCGCGGTCGGCACGATCAGGTTGCGATCGTTCTCGCCGAACGTGAACAGATTCATCACCGACTCGGCCCAGCGCTCGCGCTCGGCGTGGCGGACGAACGCGCCGAGTGGACGCCGCAGCACGTACTCGTTGGCGACGTACAGCGGCGACAGCACGACGCGCGGGATCCACACCGGCCAGCGCTCGGCGTCGGCGTCCGGGTTGCCGCGCCCGTCGTAATCGGGGACCTCGCGCTTCGGATCTGCGCGCGCGACCCCCGGGGCCGCGACCAGCGCGACCAATATTCCACATACCGATGTCCGGGAGTTGCGAATGACCGGAGTGCTGCAAGGCGCCAGCCAGCGATCCCAGGGAACCCCTCCGGCGCAGATGTGCGCCGACGCTACATCGCGCGCCTGGAGCGCACCTTCCTCGATGGGCGCACGCTCCTGCGCCGGACCATGCCCTCGCGCGCGGGTTGGTCTCCGAATTTGCATGGCATGCTGTCCATGAAGTTTTGCTCGTGGATAGCGACCGTCGCGTTCCTGCTGGTTCAGGGGGGTGCGATCGCCCGCGGAGACACCGATCCCGCGACCGGTGCGCCGGCTCCGGCGGCCACCCCGGCCGCCCCAGGCGATGACCCGAGCATCGCACCGCCGGCGCCCGACGCCCCGCCCAAGAAGGTCGAGGACGCCAAGGAGGTCGCGAAGGCCGCCGAGCTGACACCGATCATCCCGAACCCCAGCGAGCCGCTGCGGCCCGCGTTCCAGCTCTACGCCGAGATCGATCCGCCGATCGTCGCGGTCGGCGCCGTGTTCGTGTACGGCCGCCGGCTCAAGACCGAGCCCGCGTTCTGCGCACCGGAGTGTGACAGCGTGAAGTTGAACGCGCTCGACAAGCTCACCGCCGGCTATTACAGCGCGGCCTGGTCGAATGCCTCCGACTACATGCTGTACGGGCTCGGCGCGGCGACCGTCGGCCTGCTGGTCGCCGACGAGGGCGTGCTCAACACGCTCAACGACGCCGTGGTGATCGGCGAGGCCACGCTGAGCGCGACCGCGGTCGCGTCGATCATGACGCTCGCGGCCGGCCGGCCGCGCCCGCTGCTCTATCGCGACCCGGCCTTCCCCGGCGGCTTCAAGGCGCCGCTCAGCATCCGCAACAGCGGCGACGCCGGGCTGTCGTTTCTGTCGAGCCACACCGCCGAGGCGTTCGCGATCGCGACCTCGCTGTACATCGCCGAGCACCGGCTGCACCCCCGGTCGAACTACCCCAAGCTGATCCTCGGCGTCGGGCTCGGCGTGGCCTCGGCGATCGGCGTGGCGCGCGTCATGGCGGGCTATCACTTCATCACCGACGTCATCGGCGGCGCCGTGGTCGGATCGTCGCTCGGCGTGCTGGTCGCGTCGGTCCACCGCTCGCCGGTCCACGTCGTGCCGATCGTCGACCGCACGCCGTCGGGGTCGACGGCCGGCCTCGCGCTCGAGGGCAGGTTCTAGCGCGCCGCCGCCTCAGTGCCGGAACACGCCCCACGACGTCGTGCCGCGCACCGGCGCGGTGTATGCCGCCGACAGCGCGATCGCGATCACCGTGCGGGTGTCGCGCGGATCGATGATGCCGTCGTCCCACAGCCGCGCGGTCGCGAAGTACGGATCGCTCTCCTTCTCGATCATGCTCTCGGTCATCGCCTTCATCACGCCGAGCTTCTGCTCGTCGACCGGCTCGCCGCGCTTGGCCGCCGCGTCGCGCTGGATGATGTCGAGCACGCCGGCGAGCTGCTTGCCGCCCATCACCGCGATCCGGTGGTTGGGCCAGGTGAACAGGAACCGGGGCGCGTAGGCCCGGCCGCACATCGCGTAGTTGCCGGCGCCGTAGCTCGCGCCGGTCATGATCGTGATCGCCGGGACCGTCGAGTTGGACACCGCGTTGATCAGCTTGGCGCCGTGCTTGATGATGCCCTCCTGCTCGTACTTCTTGCCGACCATGAAGCCGGTGATGTTCTGCAGGAACACGAGCGGCACGTCGCTCTGGTTGCACAGCTCGATGAACTGCGCGCCCTTCTGCGCGCTCTCCGAGAACAGGATCCCGTTGTTGGCCAGGATCCCGATCGGGTAGCCGTGGACGTGAGCCCAGCCGCACACCAGGGTCGTGCCGTACAGCGGCTTGAACTCGGAGAACCGCGAGCCGTCGACGAACCGCGCGATCACCTCGCGCTGGTCGAACGGCACCTTGACGTCGGGCGACGCCACGCCGAGCAGCTCCTCGGGATCGTGGCGCGGCGGCTCGACCGCGCGCGGCGCCGGCTGCGCGGCCTTCTTCCACTCGAGGTGGGCGACGATCTCGCGGCCGATCCGGATCGCGTCGTGCTCGTCGCGCGCGAGGTAGTCCGAGACCCCGGAGATCCGCGAGTGCATCTCGGCGCCGCCGAGCTCCTCGTGGTCGGTGTCCTCGCCGGTCGCCATCTTCACCAGCGGCGGGCCGGCGAGGTAGACCTGCGCCTGGTCCTCGACCATGACCACGTAGTCGCTCATGCCGGGGATGTACGCGCCGCCCGCGGTCGAGCTGCCGAACACCAGGCAGATCGTCGGGATCCGCGACTGCGAGCGCCGGGTCAGGTCGCGGAACCCGCGGCCCCCGGCGACGAAGATCTTGGCCTGGTTCGGCAGGTCGGCGCCGGCCGATTCGATCATCGAGATCGCCGGCAGCCGGTTGTGCTCGGCGATGTCGCTGAACCGGCCCGACTTCCACGCGGTCATCTCGCTGACCGCGCCGCCCTTGACCGTGGACTCGTTCGCCGTGATCAGGCACTCGACGCCCGAGACCCGGCCGATCCCGCCGATCAGCCCGGCCCCCGGGGTGTGCCCGGGCACGTCCTTGCCGGCCAGCGGGCACAGCTCGAGGAAGTACGAGTCGCGATCGAGCACCAGCTCGATCCGCTCGCGCGGCAATAGCTTGCCCGCCGCCTTGTGCCGGGTGTTGTACTTGTCGCCGCCGCCCAGGGTCGCCTCGTGGAGCGCGGCGGTCAGCTTGTCGACCGCCGCGCGGTTGGCCGCCGCGTTGGCGCGGAACTCGTCGGACCGGGGATCGATCCGCGTGGCGATCACCGGGTACAGCTGGGCGGCGGAGGCGGGCGGCACGCGCGCACGTTACCCGATCCGGGGAACGCCGCGCGGCGGATGGCGGTGTAGGCTGTGCCGGTCATGGCGAACATGATCGAAGAAGCCAAGTCGGGCCGAGCGAGCTGCCGCACCTGCCGGAAGACCATCGCCAAGGGCGAGCTCCGGCTCGGCGTCGAGACCCAGACCCAGTTCAGCGACACGCCGAGCATGCAGTGGCACCACCTGCCGTGCGCCGCCGGCAAGCTGCCGGTCGAGCTCAAGGCCGCGCTCGCCGAGTACGCCGGCGAGGTGCCCGACCGCGCCGCGCTCGACGCCGCGATGGAGCAGGCCGCGAAGAAGGCCAGCGCGAAGCCGGCCGCGCATCCCTACGTCGATCGCGCCCCGACCGGTCGCGCGAAGTGCATGCAGTGCGAGCAGCCGATCGAGAAGGCCGCGTTCCGGGTCGCGGTCGAGCGCGAGCTCGAGATCGGCGGCACCGCGACCCGCGGCACCGGCTACCTGCACCCGGGCTGCGTCGCCGAGAACCTCGAGAACGTCGGCGGCTCGCTCGAAGATCTGCTCACGGGCCTGCGCGCCAACTCGCGGCTCGAAGAGGCCGAGCTCGACGGCGTGATCGCCGACATCGAGCAGTCCGGCGCCGACTGACCGGCGCCCGGGTCAGTAGCCCTCGACCTTGGCGATCACCTCGTTCATGATCTCGCGCGTGCCGCCGCCGATCGGGTACAGCCGCGCGTCGCGGTACAGCCGCTCGACCAGGGTCTCGCGCATGTAGCCGTAGCCGCCGTGGAGCTGCACCGCCTGATCGCAGACGGCGCTGCACGCGTCGGTCGCGACGTTCTTGGCCATCGCCGCGAGCCCGGCGGCCTGCTCGCCGGCGAGCACGCGGGTCACCGCCTCGCCGGTCAGCGCGCGCGCCGCGGCGATCCGGCTCGCCATGTCGGCCAGCTTGTGGCGGGTGACCTGGAACCCGGTCAGCGGCTTGCCGAACGCCTGGCGGTCGCGCGCGTAGCCGACCGACTCGCGGTACGCCAGCTCGGCGATCGCGACGCACTGCCCGGCGAGCATCAGCCGCTCGGCGGCGAAGTTCATCATGATCATCGGGAACGCGCCGTGCTCGGGGCCGATCCGGTTGGCGACCGGCACGCGGCAGCCGTCGAACCGGAGCTCGGCGGTGTCGCTCGCCCACCAGCCAGTCTTCTTGAGCTTCTGCGCGACCTCGAACCCCGGCGTGCCGCGCTCGATCACCACGAGCGAGATCCCGCCGTGGCCCGGGCCGCCGGTGCGCACCGCGCAGGTCACGAAGTCGGCGCGCGTCCCCGACGTGATGAACGTCTTGGCCCCGGTCACGACGTAGTGGTCGCCGTCGCGCTCGGCCCGGGTCGCCAGCCGGGCGACGTCGCTGCCGCCACCGGGCTCGGTGATCGCGAGCGCCGCGATCTTGCCGTCGCGCAGGCACGGGGTCACGAACCGCTCGATCTGCTCCGGCGTGCCGAACCGGACGATCGGCGGCAGCGCGATGCCGTGGCTGCCGAGCCCGACCAGCGTGCCGACCGAGCGGCCCGCGAGCACCAGCTCGTCGCACGCGACCAGCACGTGGCCCAGGTCGCCGCCCTGGCCGCCGATCGCCTCGGGGTAGCCCACGCCGGTGATCCCGGCAGTCGCTGCCGTGCAGTACAGCTCGATCGGGAACTCCTCGTCCTCCTCCCACCGCGCGCCGTGGGGTGCGATGTGGGCCTGGGCGAACCGCCGCGCGCTCGCCCGGATGGCGGCGTGGTCTTCGGTCTCGAACAGATAGAGCATGGCGCCACGCAGCATACCGACAAGTGATACCAACAGACATGACCTCTGCTCCGCCCGTCCCGGCCCGCCTGCGGCGATCGCGCCACGTCTCGTGGTTCGCGCACATGGGCGCCGTGTACCTGTTCCACGATCTGTACGGCTACCTGATGCAGATGAGCGCGGACATCGCCGACATGATCGAGGCGTTCGCCGACGGGGTCGACACCCAGGAGACCATCCAGTACTTCCAGGGCAAGTTCGACGGCGCCGAGCCGCGCGAGATGGTCGACGTGCTGGCCAGCCACGCGGTGCTGGTCGATCCCGCCGAGGACGAGCTCGAGGGCGTCTGGGCGTTCGTGCCGATCAAGGGCAAGTGGAACGTCTGGCAGCGCCGCGGCGACCGGATGACCTTGTGGACCGCGTGGGGCGAGCGCCCGGTGCAGCAGCTGTTCCTCGCTCCCGACGAGACCCGGATCTGGGACGCGCTCGACGGCCAGAAGCGGCTGATCGAGCTGCGCCACCACCACGACAACGCCACGCTGCTCGCGCTGATCCGCAAGCTGGTGCACCACGACGTCCAGGCGGTGAAGATGTCGATGATGCCGTGGTCGGTGTACGCCAAGCGCCCGGCGATGGCGCCGGCGTACCTCGCGTCGACCATGCCGTACCCGAGCTGGCAGCCCGGCGCGCCGGTGCCGCCGGCGCCGGTGCTCGACACCTACCACCGCCAGACCATCGCCGACGCCGACGCGCAGTTCGATCACCAGGAGACCACGCTGTCGCACCTGCTGCGGGTCCCGCACCCGGCGCTGACCGGAGGCGGCGGCAACAGCGTCGCTGCGCCCAGGACCTACGGCCAGGCGCTCGCCGACGTCCTGGTCGCGCGGAACGCGATCCCCGACGGGCCGGTCCGCGTGCTCGAGATCGGCGCCGGCCTGGGCTACGTCGCGCGCGATCTGATCGCCCGGCTGCGCGACGCCGGCCGCGACGTCAGCTACACGATCATCGAGCTGTCGCCCGCGCTCGCCGACGCCCAGCGCACGCGCCTCGCCGGGGTCGCCGGGGTGACCTGGGTGGTCGGCGACGTGCTCGAGGTCGCGCTCGACGCCACGTTCGATCTGGTGCTCGCCAACGAGATGGCCGGCGACCTGCCGGCGCGCCAGCTGACCCGCGCCGATATCGGCCTGGCCGCCGACGGCGGCACCGCGGATCGCGCCAAGCTACGCGCGCTGTCGCGCACGGCCGCCGATCTCGGCGTCGTGGTCGACGACGCGCCCGAGCCGTTCTACCTCCAGACCGGGGCGATCGATCTGATCGCGCGGATCGCGACGTGGCTCGCTCCCGGCGGCACCGCGCTGGTGACCGAGTTCGGCGACGTCGCCGCGTGGCCCCGGATGTCGACCCAGCTCGATCACCCCGAGCTGTCGACCCACTTCGGCCACCTCAGCCAGGCCGCGCGCGGCGCCGGGCTCACCGCCAAGGTCGAGTTCGTGATCGATCTGCTCGACTTCGATCGCACGCTGCGCGGCCTGGCGACCACGCGCAGCCAGTTCCGCGCGCTGCGCGCGCTCGCCGCCGACGCCGGCGTCGATCTCGCCAAGATCGGCTACACCCCCGAGCTCCTGGCCGAGGCCGTCGGCGACAAGCTAGACCTCGCCCACGTCGGCGAGCTGCGCTGGGACAAGATCGAGGACCGGCTCATGGGCCTGGTGCCGCACGAGTTCAAGGCGCTGATCTGCACCCGGCTCTAGCCGATCGAGCGGCCGCGCGCGCCATCGCCCACCTGCGCGGTGCCGCGCGTGTCGCGCCGAGAGAAACACCAGCAACAACGCGGATTCGCGATCTGGTCCGCAGCTTGCTGTACCTCCTGACAACGGAGGTTGCTTCTATGAGTCGTCTTGCTTCTCTTGGTTTGCTTACCGCTCTCACGCTCGGTGCACCGGCGATCGCGTCGGCGGCGCCCGAGCGCCCCGTCGCCGCACAGGTCGCCGCCGCGCCAGCAGCGTCCACCCCGGCGCCCACGGCCGCCAGCGACTCGTCCGGCTACGCCCAGCGCGAGCAGCAGGACAAGGCCGTCGCGAACTACGAAGGTGGCAACACCGTGGTGATCGGCATCTCGGGCGGCGCGCTGCTCGTGCTGCTGCTCGTCCTCCTGCTGGTCGTGTAGCCGCGATGCGGGCTCGCGGGGAGCTGCGCTCGCTGTCCGGGCTCGTCATCGCGGTTCTGGCGATGACGGCGTGCCAGCTGTCGTATACCGGCGGCGCACGCCCGGTCAGCCCGAGCACGATCGGCGACGGCTGGTACCGAGCGGCCACGACTCCGGTCGTGCGCCAGCACCACGAAACGGACTGCGGCCTCGCCGCGCTCGCCATGGTGGCGGGCGCCTGGGGCCGAAACTGGTCCGTTGCAGATCTGGACCACCAGTTGCCGCCGACCGAGCGCGGGATCAAGCTCGGTCAGCTGCGCGATCTCGCGCGCGCCCGTGGCTTCGAGGCCTACGCGATCCGCGGAACCACGACCGATCTCACCAACGAGCTGTCGCACGGCCGCCCGGTCGTGCTCGGCTTGCTCCTGCCCTATGATCAAAGTCGCAACGCCAGCCACTATGAAGTTGCGGTGGCGATGCGCCCCGGCGACGGTGCGGTCGTCACGATCGATCCGGCGTCGGGCCAGTGGCGGCAGCGATCCCGCCAGGTGCTCGATCTCGAGTGGAAAGCCGCCGGGTTCGCCACGCTCGTCGTGGTCTCGGATCGGCTCGCGGTGAAGTAGGGTCGCGATCCGCGTGACGCGGCGATCCCGGGGGCGCACGCGGCGTGATAGCGTCCCGGGCGCATGGCGAAGCCCCTCGTGTACAACGCGACGCTGACCGAGCGCGTCGACATCACCGATGCGCTCACCCTGTTCCGCGTCACCCCGGATCAACCGCCCGAGCAGCGCCCGTGGTTCGTGCCCGGACAGTACTGCGTGCTGGGACTCAACAACGCCGACAAGCCCGAGCTCGGCTCGGTCCGGCGCTCGATGTCGATCGCATCGGCACCCGAGGACGATGGCCCGACGGAGTTCTACATCCGCTGGGTCGCCAAGCCGGAGTCCGACAACCCGCTGACCCACCTCTTGTGGAAGCTTCGGACCGGCGAGCGGGTCTACATGCGCGCCGTCGCCGCCGGCGTGTTCACCGTCAAGGACACGGTCGGCCTCGACGACTCGCGGATCCGCGTCATGGTCGCCGCCGGCACCGGCTCGGCCCCGTTCCTCAGCATGGTGCGCAGCGAGCTGCGCCGCGATCCCGCCGCCGATCTGTCGAAGTGGGTGCTGCTGCACGGCGCGTCGTACCCCGCCGATCTGGGCTATCGCGACGAGCTCACGGCGATGGTCGAGCGCAACCACCTCCACTACTGGGGCACGGTCAGCCGGCCCAAGGCGGCGCCCGACTGGAAGGGCGACACCGGCCGCGTCGAGGGGTTCTTCGAGGGCGCGCGGCTCGACGATCTCGAGCGCCGGCTCGGCCTGCCGCCCGGCGGCTTCACCCCCCAGAACGTCGTGATCTTCATCTGCGGTCTCACCGGCACGATCACCGGCACGATCATCCCGCTGATCGACCGCGGCTTCATCCCCGACTTCAAGCGGATCCGCGAGGCGCTCGGCGTCCCGCCCGAGGCCAAGGACTCGGTGTTCTACGAGCAGTACGACACCGAGCCGGTGATCAACATCAAGGATCCGACGGTCGTCGAGCCGCTGCGCGCCCGCATGCAGGCCGCGCTCGCGAAGCTGTGAGCCGATCGTAGATCCGCGTGTCGCGTCCGCGGCTCGCTCAGTCGAGCCGCGGAAATGGCGGGACCTCGATTGTCACCAGACCCGCATCGTCGGGGATCGGCACGCAGGTTGATCTCCAGGGGACGTTCCCGTCCCCTCTGGACCGGCAAAGCCGGTCCATTCACCCCCGCCGCGCGTCGCGTCGCGCGGATCATATCGCCCGGCTCGCTCAGTCAAGCCGCGGAAACGGCGGGACCTCGATCGTCACCAGACCCGCATCGTCGGGGATCGGCACGCAGATCACCTGGACGCGGTCGAGGTGGGCGTACAGCTTGCGCTCGAGCTCCTCGTCGGAGAGCTCGGGCAGGCCGAGCGCGCAGGCGCTGGCGGTGCCATCGGGGACGTCGGTCATGGTCGCGAACAGGTCACCGGGCTGGGCCGCGGCCACGATCTCCTTCGGCGCGTGCTCGCCCTCGAGCTGGCGCGCCCAGCGGATGCTGCCGCCGCGGAACCGCCGGTTCATCTCGAGCGCGTTGGTCGACGGCACGCGCCCCAGCAGCACCACGACCTGGGCGTTGGCGAGCCGGGTGTTGACGGTGTTGCGCACCAGCACGTGGACGACGCGGGTCGACTTGGCGAGCGACACCGCGATCCCGCGCACGATCGGCCCGCGCACGGAGACGATCGCGCCGCCCATCACCATGTCGCTGAGCCCGTCGATCGCGGCGAACACGCGGACCTCGCCGCGCGGCACGCCGTCGATGGTGAACGAGCCATCCGGGGCCACCGGCGCGAGCACCGAGTAGCGCGGCGTGATCGGCCAGGCGATGTCCTTGACCGCGATCACCACGTTGGCCGGGACCTGGCCAGCGAGATCGATGCGGCCCTCGAGCCGGCTGGTCGGCGCGAGCGCGAGCTTGACGTCCTCGCCGACCGCGACCGGGGCCGAGCGCCGGTCGGCGAGCTCGGCGATCACCACGGCGTCGTCGACCGCGTCGGCGATCTCGAACCGGCCGTCCGCGCCGGTCGTCGCCGTGCGGATCGTGTCGCGATCGGTGAAGCCGCCGGCGGCGCCGACCGAGTCGCCGCGCAGCGTTCGGCCCGCGGTGACGGTCGCGCCGGCGACCGGCTTGCCACGGGCGTCGACCACGGTCCCGGCGACGCGCTGCGGCCGGTCGTTGGGCAGCGCGCGCTGCAGCCGGTCGAGCGTCGTGCGCGCCCCGGTCACGTCGCCGTGGGCGAACGCCCACTGCGCCGCCCGCGCGTCGATCGCGCGGACGACCTCGTCCGACGCGCCGAGCTCGGCGACGGCCTGCTTGCGCCAGGTCGCGAGCAGGTCGGGGACCGCCGCGAGATCGGCGGCCGCGCCGCGGAGCTGGCGCAGCGCGAGCACGCCGAGCCCGGCGGTGATCTGGCCGCGCAGCCGGCCGCGCGCGGCGAAGCCCGCCATCGCCGCGCCGCCCCGGGCGATCGCCTCCTCGAGGTTCTCGGCGCGCTTGGCGGTCTCGACCCGCATCAGGTCGACCTCGGCGCCGAGGTCGCGCTGCGCGACCCGGTGGGCCGCGGCCTCGGCGAGCCGCAGCTTGCCGGTCACCGCCGCGCTCAGCCACTCGTTGTCCATCATGTGCTGCGCCGCGGAGATCGCGGTCTCGGCGAGCACGCGGTCGTCGCCGCAGCGCTCGGCGTCCTGCTGGGCCTCGTCGAGGTGACGGCCGCGCTCGACCAGCGTCTTCTGGATGTCGGCGGCGAGCAGGTGAGCCAGCGACGCCGCGCACGGATCGGGCGCGGCACGCGCGACCAGCGCGTTGACCGCGGCGGGCTCGAGCGGCACCGGCGTGGCGGTGCGCGCGAGCCAGGTCGCGAGCACGTCGCGGAGCTCGGGCGAGGTCTGGGTCATCAGCCGGGGCGCGCGCGGCAGCTCGCAGACCCGCGGATCGATCAGCAGCGCGCCGGCGTCGATCTGCGGCAGGTCGCGGTGGAGCCGCGCCGCGCGGGCGACCGCGTCGATCCGCGCCAGCACGCCCTCGAGGCACGCCAGCCGCGGCGCCCGCGCCGCCGGCGCGACCTTGCAGGCGGCCGCCCGCGCCGTCCCCCACGCCGCGAGGTCGGCGTCGAGCAGCGCGGCCGCGGCGGTCTGCTTGCCGACGCCCGCGTGCGCGGAGGCCGACCATACCTGCGCCGGATCGAGCGCCGGCGGGTCGCAGCTCGGGTGCGCGGCCAGCTCGTCGCCCGCGCGCATCGCGAGCAGCAGCACGCCGCCCGCGACCAGCGCGCCGACGCCGAGCGCGAGCGCGAGGCCGGGCCGGCGCTCGACCCGGACGATCTGGGCGAGCAGCGCGTCCATGTTGGGCCAGCGCTCGGCCGGATCCGGATCGAGGCCGCGGCGCAGGATCGCGCGCAGCCGGCGCGGGATCTTCGACGCGTCGAGCGCGGCCGGGCCGAGCGCGGCCTGGGCGCGCAGCTCGTCGAGCGTCGGGCCGCGGTACGGCCGCTCGCCCGCGAGCGCCTCCCAGAGCGCGACGCAGAACGCGAACTGATCGGTCGCCGGGGTGACCAGGCCGCCGTTCCACTGCTCGGGCGCCATGTACGCCGGCGTGCCGAGCAGCGAGCCGGTCGCGGTGATCCCGGTCAGCGGGCCCGGTGTACCGCTCGAGAAC
>Ga0307515_10015667_pt1 | contig 13951 bp, 2 predicted proteins | sample 17_EM_MG_FD_194513 | JGI IMG/M metagenome (GOLD analysis project Ga0307515, IMG submission 194513) | Populus trichocarpa ectomycorrhiza microbial communities from riparian zone in the Pacific Northwest, United States - 17_EM | ecosystem: Host-associated > Plants > Roots > Unclassified | place... | reverse complement strand
CCTATAGAGGAGGCATTATTAATCTTAAAATAGGACCTATTTAGTTAACTATTAAAGGAAGATAAGTTAAGATGTCTTTTAATATATTACTATTAGGGAATAATAAGGCAGTATTAGAAATGCCTTAGTTATAAGAATATAATCTAAAGATTAATTGGGTTATAGGTTAGGTTAATATTAGGGATACTTAACGCCGTAAGATGTAATAATAAGTTAAGCTAGTATAGTACTAAGTTGGAGCAACCTATAAGGAAACTAAAAAAGGGTTAAGCTATATACTAAAAAGATACTATAAGTATGGTAAAAAACTATAGTCACCAGAAAGTAAAAAGTTATTAGAGTATATAGTATGGGATTATAAGATAGAATTGGAACTAGGAATAAGTCTAAAGTTCTTTTTAATCTATAAGCTTACCAAAGAAGAAGGTAGAGTATTAAAAGAGTTTATCTAAGAAAACTTATAAAATGTTACGGACGCTTTAAGTATAATGTTATAACTACTTAGAGAAGAGTTAGAAGAAGCTAGTTGGTTAATATAGGTACAGTCTAAGATAGAACTAGTAGAATTATGTAATAAGGAATAGTAACCAAGTCACGTAATATAATCTATATAATCTGTGTAATCTATATAATCCGCAATAGAGTAAATAGAGTATACGTACCTTATATATAAGGAGGGTTTCCTAGAAGTACGGTTATGTATTTAAAGGACCACAGTCCCTACTCTAGATAGTTCTTTCCTTATAGTGATTCTTAGAATATAATTGGAGTTAATTTATTAGGCAACTACTCCACTAGTTATTATTACGTTGTTAACTTTAATTTATATTACCTATACACCTAGCCTAATAATAAGCCTATTGTAGTACCTGCTATAAGGTTCTGTTATATAATTACTACCTAGTTACGGTATTAAATATAGAAAGTTAAATAATATGCCACTAAAAGCAGCCACTATAATACTATTGACGGTGGCAACTACTTTAAGGTTAGGAGGCGACACCAGTATGGCAGATATTAACTTATAATAACCTATAACGGTTAGATAACTATAAGAGATAGTTAACCAGTTAATAGAAAATAATACGACGCTTAAATAAAGGATTAATGGAATAGGAGCAGCGAAGGTTAAGTTACTATTAATTAAAAGATTCTTAGAAGAGAGATTAAAGCTTAAAGGATTCCTTATATAGATGCACTTTAAGGTTATATAGAAAGGAGCAAAGCTAGCAATACCTATGGATTGAATAGCCTATGCGGGACTATTTCTATTAGGAAGAGTACTTAAGTAGTTTAAGCTTTACCTTATAGAAATATAGGTAAATGGAATAACGACCACTAATTAAGACGTGTAGTTTATGTTCTTAAGTTAGGAAGGATTTATAGAGCAACTTATTGACCCGAGTTTATAAGTGGTCTATTACTTTTGGGTCCTAGATTTTAAACTTAGCCAAGCCTGCTTTTAATTGGTTAGAGAGCCAGCTTCTAATTAGTTAGAAAAAAGTACGCGCAGTAAGTTATAGCAAAATCTACGTAACGAACATTAAAATATTATAATAAGTTATCCTACTAATATTGCGAATATTAACGCATATAATTATAGAGGACTCTATACGCATCTAATGTATCTACTTTACAGCCTCTCGCGAGCTATATTAGTGGAAGAGTAGTAATTATAAGCTCTGCAGCTATATAGAGGCTTAAAGCTTTATAAGAGCTCTACGGAATAAACCTTAAGGGGGGCCGTACACAGAGCTTTATTAGCAAAAGCTCTGCATGAAGCTCTATATAGAGTTCTATAAAAGCTCTACTAAAAGCTCTACTAAAGGCTTTGCAACACCTCTACCTATATAGTATACTAGCCACGTAGTAAAATAAAGCACGTAGTGCGTAGGGGGGTCCAAGGGGGTCTCCCCCTTAAAGCTTTGCTTAAAGCTCTGCTTATAAACTCTGTCTAGTAGGCTTAGAGCCCTCTAAATCTGGAGGGTTTAACTACCAGTTATAGAGGTGTCTGAGCCGGGACTTGGAAAATCTTATATCCGCAGAAAATTAAGTTTCTTAGCTAATCTTTCGGTAATCTAGTATCCTTATCCAATGTTAACCATAAAAGGACGACCTTCCCCTGTTCTCTGTATTTTACCTTTTAATTCTCCTTCTTCTTCTAGACTTCCTAACGCCACGCTACCTCTTTATTAGATTATAATCCCTACTATAAGGTATTTTTTACTAACTTGGCGTTAATACAAGTGCTACACTGCCCTTATATTCCTAATATCCCGTATTTTATACTAATAATAGCGTAGAGTAAGTATGCTTCGGCCTCTCCTAATATTACACCTATAGTTTAATCCTCTAATATCTAATAAGCGCTCTTATACTACCTTTAGGCTTCTTGCCTAAAAATAACCCTTCTATATATCTATAGCTATTTACTTTACTTAAATTTAGTCTTTAGACTACCTAAACGACCCCTTTTATCTAGAAATTACTCTTTTTAAGTAATCTAAACTTAACTTAGACCTATATTATCCCTTTAGTTCTTAGAGGCACCGCTCCGCATTAGCGTAAACTATTAGATGTTATAATTGGTGCTATAGGGACAATTCCGTAAAGGGCTAATATTAAGGATCCTTAAGCCGCTTTAGCTTATCCGGTGTTTTAGTGTTACTCTGTTGTATATATTAATTAGTTAGTGCATTTATACGTTTTTAGCTAAAAGCCTTACTAGATTACGCGGCTACTTTAGCTTCTATACTATCCTTTACTTAAGGTAATACCCTGTAGCAGCTTATCTATAGAATCTATATTTACTACTACGTTAGTAATAGTATGAAATGGCAACGGAGACGCTTATAGGCGCCCCGGCTCCTCGTATCGCTTTATAGGGCTTAGTTTAGCTAGCTGCTACTCTATATAATTTTAGCTAAACTTCTAGCAGGACTACGCCATTATATCTTTATTTAAGGAATACCATTAGTTCTAATCCTCTAAGTATTACTACTAACCGCCTTTTAATATACAGGGCGGTTTTAGCGGCGTAAAGCGTGACCGTAACCTATAACTTTAATCCCTAGTAGTATAGCTATAAATAGCTATAGGGCTATACTAGGCACTGCTTAGAACTATAGTCTCGTAGAGGATCTAGCACAAAAGATCTAGTTTGCTAGTATAATTGGGTTAAAAAACGGACATATTAGCGCTAGCCCTAACTCTAAAAAATAAGGGTAGAGGAGGTACTTTACTACTAGCCTCCTTAATAAGGAGGCTTAATACGACACCCCTATTAGAGGCTAAATATGCTAGCTTAGTTAATTAGGTCTTAATCCCAGTTTCCTAATAGGCGTTAATCTTGTAATAGAGCTTAAGCCTATATAAACCTTTATACGTTATAAACGGCAATTGCTAATAGAGTGTAAATTATATATTTTGATTTGCTATAGAGCTAGTAGGGTTATTCTAGTATAGATACCGCGGATAAGAGCTAGTGGTAAAGAGGAAACTAGCTTATATTTAAAAGCCTAGCGTAATCCCCCCTTAAAGTTATCAGAAAGGCATAAAATAATAGCAACTCTGATAACAATAGCAGTAGTAACAGTGGTACCTTCTTAACCCCTTTATTTTTATTTAGAAATTTTGCTTAATAACAGTAAGTTCTACACTGGTCCCTCCGGAAAATGGATAGCTTTACCTTAACATTATATAGTTACAGCTTCTGAGAAAGGCGCGAGCAGTATATCTTAAATAAAGTATAAAATACCTCTTTCCCCTCTAAGAAACAACCCTAGGGCGTATTAAGCTTAGCTAATTAGAGGTATATTATTCTATATAGAGCCTTAGTCTAAAGATTTCGTCTAATAAAGCGCTTATAGACCCTAACCATAATTACGAGAATGATTATTATAAAAATTTTAAGGATAATAAGGAAGATGTCTATGGGGATATATCTAGTTAAGTCGCTAGAGGAAGCAGTTAAGGTAATTATCCTTACTACTCTCTCCCTATTCTTCTAGTAGCTATAAACACGTATATTTAACGGCTAGCAGTAGATTTAATAGTTATTAAAGATAGTATAGCCGACTCTAACTTAGAAGCTAAAGGTAATAGAGCTGATAATAATACTAGTAATAAAGCTAGTAAAGCCGACGATTAACTAACACCTTATAAATTAGGTATACTCTTCTCCTCTATATAATAGCTTTGCCTAATAATTATTAGGTAACGGAAATAACCGCAGTAATAACAACGAGGGTAAGAAGTTACTTTCTTTAGAAGAGTTTAAAGATCTCTTCGGCGTATTTATATATAACCATATTAAACTTATAGTAGAAGACATTAATAAAATAAACGGTCTAGTTAAGAGAACTAATGTTATAACTATTCCCTAGGCTAGTCCGCTTACTAGAAAAGAGAGCGATTATAAAAAAGGGAATATTAGAGGCAAATTACTTTTAATACTAAAGAAGCGGAAGCTTGAACAGCTAGAGTGGAGTAGCGTTATCTATTATAATTCTAATAATTTTGCTAAAGATAGTAGCGGGCGTAATAAGGGTGGTAAGGGCGGTAGTTTACGACCCTAGAAATAACAAAAGCCGCCCGCCTCTTGCGAAAACTTAGCCCCCTAGCCTCCTATCGGCCTTAACTCTTAATACCCCTAAGTTAATTATAATGATTACTAAGCAATATCTACTATATGGCCTACTAACCCTTTGCTTTAGGGGCCTACCTCTCTCTATAATGTTAAACTACTATATAATAAAACTAGTAACTTAAGCGAATATAATTATAGCGGCGATAATAACTAGGGCGGCGTTTTAAACTCGGAGCCTGCTATAAAGTATTATACCCCACAGTATTGTGCCTAGCGTTATTATTATTGCTTACAGTCTATCTTGCGGATATCCCGTACTAAAGATAATAAAGCTAATAAAATAACCGTAGACGATAAATGGGAGATCTGTAAAATTCTAGAGGAAAGAATAACTAAGTTAGGGCTTAAATATAAGGTAGCTTAGATGCCTACCTAGGTTTATAAAAGCGGGCTTTTAAATACTAAATATGCCCTTAAGTCTTATAAAAAACGCGTCTAGTACGCTAAAGTTAAATAACGGATGTACTCTTCTGCGGAGGTGACTAAAGTAAAGATTAGAGCTGCTATGCGGAAGGGACGGGGCTAATAGCTTAGGCGTATTCTTGTATTTTAGGTAGTAGATCTTTTACTTAAAAATCTATTTCTAGTTAAAGTCTTATTTTTAGCTAATACTATCCCATTAATTATCTTATATATAATATTAAAGCTAGAAGCTAACCCAATAACAGTATAAAACCTATAAGAACAACCGCTACAATCTATATTCCTTACTCCTGCCGTTAAGCAACACTCATTAGGTCTTGTATTTGGCGCTACTTATCTATACCTTATTGCCTTCTTTTCCTTTAGCGCTACTTTCCGCTTTACTACCTCCTTTTCTTTAATATTACTGGTCCTACTAGTCACCTTATTCCTTTTTTAGGAAATATATATATATAATGCTTCCTATATAAGAGTCGCGTTCTTCCCGGGAACTACCTTCTAAGGTTATTTTACGCCATGCCTTTTTCCTTACGCATATCCACAAGGCGTTTCTCTTTATCGGCTATCTATGGTTTCTCCTTTACGGCCTCCTTTTTAGGCTTAAGCCTTAGAATCTTGTAACAGCGCCTGCATTCCTATAGTGTTCTACCTATAAAATGTCTAGTAATTTCCTCCTATAACAATTCTTTATCAAGTTTTCCATTATATAAGCCTATAAGGAGGGCCTTGTTATTAGCTATTTATAGTACTATTTAGGCCTATAAGGTTTTATTTATAACTTTAATCTTTATAAACAAAAGCAAAGGATAAGGCTATATATTATTTAATAAGGGAGACCTACTAGTAATACGCCCTAAAACTCTGGAGGTATGCTAAAACTTAGGTTAGGCCTTTACTTAGGTAAAAGACGATGTAATTAATAAGGAAGGGGAGCTAGATAAGTAATATACGGCTATTAAGATTAACTATAAGATTAAGGTTATTAGGGAGTAATATAGGTAGCTTTTAGTAAGCTATCCTATATCTACTCTTCCTTTTATAGTACTATACTAACGCTAAGCCTTATATAGACGCACAAGACTACTTAGCAGCGGCTCTATCCTCTAGGAAAGTATATAATATAGCTTAATAACCTCTTTACCAGCGTTAAACTATTTTAAAAACTTTATAAACTTAGAGTTGGAGCGGCTAAAATAGTTAAAACGACGAAGATACAGAATAAGAAGTAAGGGGATGATTTTGTTAATATATACTAATCCTTTAAGTTTTAAAACTCTATTAGAAGTTACGTCAAATATATAAAAAGTATTAAAAAGTATTCCCTAGAGATTGCGTCTCTCCAGGAAGATTGTTAATTAGGTGGAGTATTAACTCTATATATTTCTATAGCCGTCGTCCTTAAATACCGGCGTAGGCCGCTTTTTACTATTATTAGTGCCTTCCTGCGTGCTTATACCTGTTAAAATAATTCCTAGCAGCTATTTCTAGCATTTTTTAGCAAACTATCTCTGCTTGGGTTCCTTATATAATAGTCCCTTTAGTATAGACCTAAACGTCTTTAGCGCACTTATTATATAGATAGGGATTATATTATAAACCTAGTTATTATGCTATTTAGGACTTAGCAGGCCATAGAAGCCCTATATCTTTAAGTTGGGCTCCTAGTTAGTTAAAAGTTCCAGTATAATAAGTCTAAAGGACTATATATTGATGGCTTTAGAATAAGGTAGATTTATTATATAGAGTTTAGGGGCTATATATAATACCAAGCTAGTAATAGTTATTATATTTCCTAAAGCCTTAAATTTCAATTCTCTAAAGTTGGCGATCTTAGGAGTAAGCCTATTATTATTAACTCTAATAAGGATGTTCTTTGGCTTTAGGTCCTAATAAGCAAAATCTTTATTATATATGGTAACTATTCCGTTATAGACCTAAAGTATAAAGTTAAGAATGTTATAAGTATTAGGTTTTGTTAAGTTAAGGCTATATAGGATCTACTCTATAATTATCTACGGTAGCTACTAATTCTCTAGTGGTATTAAGTCGATTACCTTTACTAAGTTTAGCTAGAAGAAGGATAATTAATTAGCACTTAACGGCAACGTAGTTTCGGTAGCGTTTACTTATATACTCCCTAAGCTTAATTATATTCTTATATTCCGCTCTTAATTCTTCCTATACCTTTCTTACTATACTATTGTTGTAGTTTCTTAAGTATAGCTCCTTAGCGGCGAAGATAACTCTAGACTTTAATTCCTATACCCTTATAACTAATATATAACTTCCTTTCCTTTCTAATCCCTATTTTTATATATATACAGCATTATCTTTTCTAAATCTAAAATTGCTGGTTTAGTTCTTATTTATTTTAGCCTTAAGACTAAAAAGCTGTCTTAGTAGGGAGTCTAGAAGTTCTTTAGTAAATTTTATAGCTTTTTCTCGCTAACTACCTTCTTCCTCGCGTAATAGGATCGGATACTATACCCAGAAACTAGCCGTTTAAAGATCGATAGTAACTAGGTCAGAGATTTCCATAGATAATCCCTATATAAGGACTACTTCGCGGCCATCACTATCGATTATATAAACAGGATTTGTTAATAATATCTTTACTCTTAAACATTTTATAACTAGGCTAATATTAAACCTAATATGCCGCCTGCTAATGCTAGTCTTATTATTCTTAATAAGCTAGAGGTTATATATCTTAGTTTTGCTAAAAGAACCAAGGAAGTATCTATCCGGATAGTAGTAATCTCTAAAAGTTAGGGCAAAAAAGGGGCCAGTAAGCTTTTGCTCCTTAAACTAGCCTCCCTTCTAATTTACCAAAAGAGTATTAATAGGGGGAGTAAACTTATATTGTGAATTCTCGGACAACGTAAGGATATTAGGTATACCCTTAAAATTTCCAAGAATTAAGAAAATATTAGAGAGATTAACAGTTTTAATAGGTGCCATAGTTATAGAGACGGGAAATAAATTAATAGGGTAAGTATTAGTAGGTGGCGGGAATAAGAGAACCTATAGACTTATACTAAAGGGGTACTAGGACCCTAACTTATAGTAGGGGGTATACTAAAATAGAGGAATAGTTAATCTGGATTATATAATAACGTAAAGGATTAAACCTAGCGTACCTTAGCGCCGACCCCGCCCCTATATTTTACTACCCTCGCCCCTATAGAGTTGCTAGCTTTAGGCCTTATTATCCTAGCTAATACCTTACCAGCTAGAACTAATTTAGTGGTTAGTTTTAACTACTATACTTATTATACTTTCTTCGCCAAGTACTTCTCCACTATTTATATCTTTTAAAGGGCCGAAGCTTTCTAAAGAAGCTTTATTTTGGGCTACTAGTAGGTCTAAGTCTTAATTAATAGTTGGCATTTCCTTACTTGCTTTAAAGAAAGCCCGTGTTGCTTTAAGAGATATATATAAAACGCTATAATACCCCACTAGCCATCTATAGAAGGCATCTTGTCCATATTATATTTGCGAAGAGTATTTTGCCAGATATGCTTACTAAGCGCGTCCTTTAGATATTGGGCTTCGTATTCCTAGTATTCGGGCTAAGTAATATTTTATTAAAGCTTATTAACTTGGCTTAGTAGGAATCTATTATATTCTATTTCGCATAACTATTAGTACAATTACTAAACATCGCTAGTTAGGAATTTAATCTTAAGAGTCCGCCAGGCCTCTTCTTCTAGGAGTTTAGCTAAATCTATAGCCTTAATAGGTAGTACGCTAAATTTAGTGGGCGTGGCTATCTTATAGGACTATTATGGCAGAAGATTTTAAGTGTCCCTAACTATAAGGAGGACGTATGCAAAATAGAGGAGTTTTCTTAGGAGATTTGTTAAGCAACTAAGATGGTTTTTTTAATAAGTAATAAAAAGTAGTCCGGTAATAGTGAAGGCGTAGAGATTAAATATGTTGTAGTTAATAACGGCGAACAGAATTTGCCGCGGCGGTACGTGTTATATTAGCCACTAGCTACTAGCTATTAGCTACTTATAAGGTATACATCCCATTTTATAACCGCTTTAAGTTTATAAACTAAATATTTAATTTAATTAGCGACATAACGTCCTGGCTTTATATCTTAGCACTATTCTTACCTTCCTAAAAGGTAATAGCTACAGCTTTAAATATTAGACTATATAGTAAGATTTAGCCTTAGCCGATAGAGTAGTAACTGCTTTACCTATTATAAGCAACTAGTATCTAATCTAATCCGAGCTTATCTCCTTTAGCTATTTATATAAACTTCGCCCACCTAATTAACCTCTAAGGTTACTATAGTTAGAATAGCCCTTATAGATGGCTTAACCTAGTTTCCTAGACATAATTATTTAGGTTAGGACTTAGCCTTGCTCGCTAATGCCGTTATACCTACTAGTACCCTTAATTTTGCTATAGCAGTTACCTAGAAGGAATAGTTGTTTTAGCTTACTTAGGCTACTATCTAAGCAGTTAAGATAAACTACTATTTTTATTAATCCTATACTGTTTATAGAGAGCATTAGCTATATATTAATATATTAAAGTATTTATTCTTATATCACGACTATATTTACTAGGTATTTCACTTTTATCTCCTAGTATTTTGTGCACTAAGCCTTTACGGTATACTAGAGATAAGTATACTTATAGTAAACCTAGGTATAATTACACATCTAGCAATATATAGTGAGCTAAATAGCTATAAATACTAACTATAGAATAGCTCCCCCTATAAGTTAATATATATATAGCTAATAAAGCTAGAAAGAAGTAAAATATATATATTAGAAACATATATAATGTCACTCTTACTACTATAAGTATCTTCGGAAATTAGGGAACTTAGTGCTTATAGTAACCCCTACCTCCTCTATTACCTATAAACCTAGCCCTCTACTATCTTTAGGGTACTTTATATGTTAGCCCTATATAGAAATTGCCAGAAAAAGTTTCTTATTAAATACTTTAACTAGTTTACTAGAGTACCGCACTAGGAATAATTATTTCCTAGGATTACCTAAACTTCTTTACCCCTTTTAGAATAAGCTAGGCATTGCCTCCTGGGAACCTAAACGAATTATTAGCTAATTTACCTTAAGAATAACCTAGTTTTATAGTTAATAGGTTTTATCTATTAGCATAGCTACAGAATAAATTTAAGTAGAAAAATCCTAACTAATTTCACTAATCTAGTTAAGATATTCTGTGGAAAATTAATTATAGACGCTAGATATAGTATATATATTTTAGTAAATCTAAATAAATTTAAAAGGAGTTAGAAGGAAAACTAATAAGATAGTAGAAGAAAGCTAGAAAACTTATTAGATATATATACTTACCTTTAGCCTTCTTTAACTAAACCTATATAAACTCGTATTATTTAGTTCGATCCGCATTCTATTAATATAACCTAGCTTCCACGTTCTTATTAAGTTATATCCCGTATATGCGGTATAGACGCTACCCTACCGACTATCGGCTAGCTATAAGCACTATTTCGGCCTCTATGGTGGTGGTCTAGGTATAATATTATTGCTTACGTCTATCCCTAGGCAGAAGGTCGAGGAGATATTTCACTCTAGTGCTAACTTATCCTCTCTATTTAGTTATTAACTTAGGAAATACAACCAGATACTACCTAGGATTAATAACAAATTACTAGCCCCTTATCCCGATAGAATACATATAAGTAAATAGGTTACTATTAGCAAAGTAAGCCTTAGAAAGACTATAGCTTCAAATAGTAAGTTTTTAGAAAATATATTTATAAGCGAGAGGCTTAGATTAGCCTGCTTTTCCTATTATTGTTTTACCCTAAGCAAAATTATTAAGCGAGCCGAAAACCCCAAAAAGCTAAATCTATTAGTTCCACCGCGTAAAAGAGCACTACGTTAAAATTAGGACTCTTAAACTTCCACGACCTTTCTAGTATTAAGGACTAAGTTTCTATAGTTCTGGTAACTCCTAGATCTAGTTTTTTTAATACGGCCTCCCCCCCTAGAAGATACGCAAATTGGGCTAATATAAATTCTTTAAAGTTATACCTTAATTACTTGTGTACTAGTATCACTAGGAAGTACTTATACATTAAAACATTCACTAGGATATTATGTCTAAATACCCTAATTTATGCAATTTAAGTAACTTCCTACTTAGATATAATGGTTAGATAAAATAAGGCTAAGTAAATAGGGTCTATACCCTTCTAATATATATAAGAGCAACAAATAGCGGAGTAGGTGCTAGAGGTATAGTATTTAGCTAGCTTAGTGGGAACGTATATAGATGGAGTTGTGTAAAAAGGCAATAAAGGTAAGGCAATAGAGCGGGGCGTAAAATGCAGAGTAATTAGGTAAATGAATATTTACGGCCTTATAAGCCAACGTCTGCTATATAGTAATAGTACCAACCCCTAACTTTAGCTAGCTTTAGCCACCTTAAAACCTAAAAGCCTTAACACTTTATTAAGGCGCTAATACTAAAACCCCCTAGTTATAGACGTCTGTAAAGGAGATTACTATTATCCTAACTATCCATATTGGCTGGTTCTATTAACTTACTAATTTCGCAGTCTTATTTATTGATGCGATAATAGAAACAATGGGGAAGCGGGTGGTAGACTCTATTTGCTTAATTTTATAGGAAAATAGATAGGATAAGCGACGATAGAATGGATAAAGTGGAGAAGATGTGAGGATGATTGGGCTACGGATGCGAGCGGTAGGATAAAGGGATTTAAACTAGCTTAGCTAATAGGTGTAAAATAAAACTAACCAAAATGGTGTCTAAAATGTTCTAAAAATATTTTAGAAATACTATTTCGGCTAAGCCCGTACTCGTTTATTTAATCCTAACTACCCTCCTTTACTCTAAAAATGTTAAGTAAACTAAAAATAGTTAACCTTATAGCCATTCTTAACAAGTATTACCCTAATACTACATTACGTACTATATTTAAAGATATAAGCAAAATATTAATCTTTGGCCCTTTTTATTTAGCTAACTTCTTTTAAGAGAGTGGAAATCCTCTATAATATTATTAAAGCTATTAATTCTAAAAAACTCTTAAACCTTAATATAAGGTTAAGGACCATACATGTGTAATGAGCTATAAATAAAGTAAAGACTTTTACGTTTAGGACTTTACTTATACCTTTACTAGCTAAGTAGAAAGAGAAACTAGTAAAGTTCTTTAAGCCTTAGAGCCTCCAGCCTAATAACGCCGAGTTTAAGTCTAATAGTATTAAGCCTAGTAGTGTTAAACCTAATCCTAGCGGCGTTAAACCTAATTTTAGCAACACCAAATCTAATCCTAGCGGCGTTAAATCTAAGCTTAATGATATTAAGTTTAAAACTAAAAGCACTAAATCCGAACCTAAAATCGCTAGATTTAGACGGAGGGATATTAAATCTAAGTCTAAAAATGTTAAAGCTAGAATGAAACGATCCGACCTAAAGGCAGAATTTTACCAAAAAATCTATAATACATAAAAAGTTATATATTGAAAAGAAGCTAACGCTATCCGTTGGATTTTCTATATACTATTCTTTCGCGATCTTTTAATCCAGTTTACTAATAGGGAAAAAAACGATATAGGACTTCTACCCCGTAGAAAGGGACTTGGTCCACTTATTGAAAAGATTTATATATAAGTTATAGGTAAACTAGCACTTCCTATAACGGCTAATAATATCGCCACGTGGGTAAAATTTAGGCAACTGTGTCATCTTATCAGTGCTAAGGTAGAAGAGAGCGCTTAGTTTTTACTTATAGATTATATCTCTAGAGACAAGTAGGTTATATTCTTAAGTTCGCGTTATTTAGTACTTACATACTACCTTAAATAGATAGAAAAGGTCCTAAAGATAGCCTCTAGCTTAGCTAGTATTCTCAAACCCATTAAGAAACTAATCCCTAAAGAAGTAAATAAATATAACGCGAATAAAGTAGTAAAGGGGATCTGCGACTTCTAGTTAGAACTATACCAATTTTACTTAAAGTTACTAGAGCCTACAAAATGGTATTTAAGTATAAATAACTTAGGATTAGCTTATTTAAAGCGGCGTCAGATACCTAAATAAACTATTAATTAAACCTTTCCTAAGTTTAGCTCGCAACCCCTAGCCAAACTAAAAGCGCATTTAGTAAATTAGATAGCGTAAGAATAAGTAGGCAGGACAAATTATCTAGACTCTATTAAGACGAATAGTTATAGCATTTCTAGTAAGATTTAGACAATATTAGTTTAAAACCCTACTAACTTACTAGGTAATGTATATTAATAGACACCACTTAAAAACTTTAATTTTGCTAATTTTTGGTTAGACTTCGCAGACTTCGGTTTAAATTTTACCACCTTTATACTAGAATTAGCCAACTTTAATCTAAACTTAGATAACTTTAACCTACTTAATCCCGGTATAGAAGTATCCTAACTAGGCTAATAGGAGATAGAATACTACGTCTCTGCTAATAAAAGCCGGCTTACCGGATACGTAAAAGATGGTATACCTAGGCAATAGGACGACATGTTTATGGGTGGCTTTATTAATAGATATATCTTTATTAGTAGATATGTCTTTATCGGCGGATATATCTTTATTAGTGGATATATCTTTATTAGTAGATATGTCTTTATTAGTAGATATATCTTTATTAGTAGATATATATATAGGTGGGCTTTGGATATTAAGAGGAATAATAAACTAATCTTTTAGTGTTCCTATTCTGGCTTTATCTTTTAAATAAAAAACTACCTAGCTTTTTAAAAGCAGCTTAGTAGTTAGCATATGTGTAGAAACCTATACTAGCTCCGCTTACAGTTATATAGAGCCCAGTTATAGATAAAGTCCTAATTTTATTACCTAGCC
>Ga0307515_10015666_pt1 | contig 13951 bp, 10 predicted proteins | sample 17_EM_MG_FD_194513 | JGI IMG/M metagenome (GOLD analysis project Ga0307515, IMG submission 194513) | Populus trichocarpa ectomycorrhiza microbial communities from riparian zone in the Pacific Northwest, United States - 17_EM | ecosystem: Host-associated > Plants > Roots > Unclassified | place... | reverse complement strand
CAAAATTCGAGGGAGAATTTGAGGGTGATAGGGAGCCAAATGCACGTGCTTTCCCTGCCCCGTAACCAAATTCTACTACGGAGCGTCTGATTTATGAGATAATCCGTACAATTGATCTCGACAATGTCATCCAGGTTTCTCATTCAGCCAATTCAGCATGGAGACTCTTCAGAATGCCACTAATGAAAGCACCGTTAATGCAGGAGCTCCCGAGGAACCATTTCGCCTGCGGTCATATCAAGCTGAGATGGTGGAAGAGAGTCTAAGTAAAAATATCATTGTTGCAATGGACACAGGAAGTGGAAAGACGCACATGTAAGTATACACACTTGACCTAAATTTTTGGTCTAATTTTCTTTCTAGAGCTCTTGCCCGAACAGCTGCAGAACTAGAAAATTGTAATCCTGATAAAGTAAGAAATATCATGTCCTCCGGTCAGCCTGATTTCTGATACTACTCACTCAGCTTGTTTGGTTTCTCGCCCCCACCGTCACTTTATGCCACCAACAATATCACGTCTTTCGCACGCATTTACCTGCATTTGGAGTCCGATTCCTCAGTGGAGACGACGACGTTGACCGTTGGACAGATCAAGTTATCTGGGACGCTGTGCTCAAAAATATTCGAGTTGTTGTGTCTACACACGCGGTGCTGCTTGACGCTCTTTCTCACGGCTTTGTCCAAATTACACAATTGGCACTAATGATATTCGATGAAGGTATATTTCAACAGCGCAGCGTTTACTTTCAGAGCATATGCTAATTCCTGATAGCCCACCATTGCACGTTGAAACATCCAGCAAACCAAATCATGAAGCGATTCTACATGCCTTTAGCTCTGACTAGTCAGACAAACTATATACCTAGGATTTTAGGGCTCAGCGCTAGCCCCGTCATCAATGCTAAGGCAGGAGGTCTTCAGTATGTTCACCTCACGGTTGATGAGTAATATTCTAAGCCTTTGCAGAACCATCGAACAAAATCTAAACGCTATTACTAAGACACCCAAGATCCACCGCTCTGAGTTAATACGCTTTGTCCACAGACCCGAGCTCACCAAGGTCATATATCTATCAACCCAGGTTGGTGCGTTGAGATCTCCGCCTTTGCTGAGCTCTCTTGAAAAAATTCACTCAAAGCTTGATATCATGCAAGACCCTTATGTGACAGGTTTAATTGAGAGCGTCAAGAGCGGTGATACACACGCGCCCAGGAGATTACACAAAGTTCTTGTAGACCAAGATACATACTGTCGAAAGCAGCTGAAAGTTCTTATTACCAGAACAAAAGACATACACGATGAGCTCGGCGCTTTCGCTGCGGATTGGTATCTCCGACAATGCATCATGAAATACACTACTATGCTACAGCAGTCCGGCCAGCAGTTTAATCAATGGGTTGGCGCGGAGAAGAAGTATCTTCGGGAAATTCTACAGAACGTTCTGTTAGACGACGCGGCCACTCCTCTACCGTTACTAACGGAACATATATCTCCAAAGTTACAAAGCTTGATTGATGCCTTGATTACACAATCTTGCCCGGGTTTTACGGGTCTCATTTTCGTAGAGCAAAGAGCGGCTGTGGCTGCGCTCGCCCAACTGCTTGCTATACACCCCAGGACACAACCGCTCTTCAATGTCGGCACTTTTGTCGGCACCTCTACATCCTCAAAACGCAAAGGAAATATAGCTGATCTTGCAGAGCCTCGGAATCAGCAACAAACCCTGGATGATTTTCGTCAAGGGAAAAAGAACCTCATAGTAGCGACAAGCGTACTCGAGGAGGGTATTGATGTATCTAGTTGTCACATTGTCATTTGTTTTGAACCACCGAAGAACCTCAAGTCCTTCATCCAGCGCCGCGGCCGAGCCAGGAAGGAAGAGTCAAAGTACATTATCCTTGTACCCGACTGTGGTTCAGCTTTAGCTTCTCCAGATAGATGGCATGATCTTGAAGAAGAAATGAAAGAGGCGTATCTAAATGACCTGCGCGAGATCAAATCCGCAGAAGAAAGAGAATTAGCCGAGGAGAATGAAGATCTACTATTTCGTATTGAATCAACGGGGTACGTTTTGATTAGTCTGATTGCCTACTCAGAGATTACTGTTTTTTGCCTAATCAGAACTATCTCGGGGCCCATTGAATGGTCCCGGACTGCTTAGAACTACAACTCCCTCCTTTTAGATGATGCGACTTCGCGCTTTGGGACTGTTCCATAGATACCAGTACACACCATTATTGAGATCATTCACACTAACTTTGAGCCTTTAGTGCCCTTTTAACACTCGACAATGCCTCGCAGCACCTCCACCATTTCTGCGCACTTCTACAGTCAAGTTCGTATATTGACATGAGGCCACAATTCTCTTTTGATCAAGACACCGATGACATGATAACGGCTACCGTTACCCTTCCCGTATCCGTAGATACTACCGTCAGGACAGCTAAGAGTTCAAGATACTGGCGAACAGAACGTAACGCTAGGAGAGACGCTGCGTTTCAAGCCTATAAGGCTCTGCATGCTGCTGGCTTAATCAATGATAATCTGCTGCCTCTACTTGACCAGCAAGACGAAAAGCCGGAATTCAATGTATCCGACGACCGCCCTTCGCTCATTCTAACAGCACCAAGGCTAGACCCCTGGATTAGTGTTGCAGGACAGCAGCTCTCATCTCCTAGCACCTATCACAGAGTGCTTCTTAGTCTTGTGTCGCCCGAGGAGAAGCCTTTGAAGATAGTCATGCTAATGCCTGTTCCAATGCCTTACATACCTCCTGTGGTCCTTCATTGGAATGAGACAAAGAAATATGTAGTCACTGCATGGCCGCTTGATGATAAGACATATGAAGCTGAAGAAATACAAACTATGCAAGCTATCACTCGAAAGCTTCTCTGCTCGGTTTACGGAAGCCGTATGACGGAAGAAAGATATGACTTTATTTCACTCTTTATTCCTGGTGGGCCACTAGAACCTTGGACTTTTGAGCAAATCCTTCATTGGCATTACTCTACCGAAGGCTCTCGGCCCATCCTGGACCTATCCAATGCTAATTTATCTCAACCGGACGACTTCGGGATTGTTCATGAAACAGGAAAAGCGGGCGCTTTCATCTTTAAAAATATTAGGCTCCCTGAGAGTGAATCAACCGTTGAAAGTTTAAACCTGGAGGAAGGCCCTCAAGTTGAGGTCTTAAAATTTCCCAAACGAAGAGATTTTTTGCATCGCATCCCTGACCGAGGGGCCCAGGTAAACGAGGCATATACTGCAGTTCAGAGCATAGATGCTAGAGACTGCTCTATTAGTCTGCTTCCTACTTCCTTTGCTATCTTTGCTCTCTTCATTCCATCTATCTTACATCGTTACGAGATCTTTCTGATTGCAGAAACTCTGCGGACTACAATTTTGGCACCAGTCTCTCTCCCTCTCTCAAGTCTAAATCTTCTGGTCATAGCTACGACTGCATCATCAACAAATGAAAGCTGTAACTACCAAAGAATGGAGTTCCTCGGCGATTGTATTCTAAAAGTTTTAACTTCACTCTCGCTCATGGCAGCACATCCGAATTGGCCTGAGAGTTACCTCACCGCCGCGAAGGGGCGCACAAATTCAAATGGCTTCCTGGCCAAAGCTACTCTGGCTACAGGACTTGACAAGTTCATTACCACGAAGGCATTCACTGGAGCGAAATGGCGTCCACGATATTCTCAGGACATTCTTTCGAGTGAGAATCAAGAAAAGGAGAAGCCCCTACGCTCCACGAAGCTGCTCGCTGATGTTGTAGAATCGCTAATTGGCGCTTGCTACATCGAAGGTGGGCTATCGAAGGCTATTACATGCATCCAAACGCTTCTTCCCACCGAACCTTGGATTGAGCCTACCGAATGTCGGACGCTCCTGTTCGACGCTGCTCCATCCCACCCTTCTCCGACCCATCTTTTGGTCGTCGAAAATCTTATTGACTACAAGTTCACAAAGAAATGCCTTCTCCTTGAAGCTCTAACCCATGCATCCTACGTTGGCCCTGCAGAAACCGCAACCTCTTCGTATCAACGTTTAGAATTCCTTGGCGACGCTATTCTCGATTATATAGTTGTGAAGCGCCTCTATGCCCACACGCCCGAGCTCTCGCACCAAAAAATGCACTCGATCCGGGCCGCCATGGTCAACGCATCTTTCCTAGCCTTCCTCGCCTTCGAGACCACCGTGCTCGAAGAACAATTCAGTATAACCATCAACCCAGTCGCCGGCCAGCCGGCTCCAAAACCAGCACCCGTCGCCAAAGCTCTCTGGCAATTTCTCCGCTACTCTTCCCAGAACATCTTCGGCCTGCAGCAAGCCGCTGTGGAACGGCATAAGGCGTCTCGAGACGAAATTCTGCACGAGTTGCAGCACGGCGAGAAGTACCCATGGCACCTGTTCGCGCGCACTGACGCGGAAAAGTTCTTCTCTGATACCGTCGAGAGCGTCATTGGCGCCGTGTACGTCGATAGCCGTGGTGACATCTCGGCGTGCGAGCGCTTTATCAGGAAGCTCGGGATCTTGGATTCTTTGGAGCGGGTGCTTAGGGATAATGTTGATTGTCTGCATCCCAAAGAGCGACTGGGACATCTAGCTGTCAGTGATAAGGTCGAGTATGTGCCTATAGGAAAGGTGGAAGATGGCCGTTATAAGTGTCAGGTAAAGATGGGCAAAAAGGAGATTGGGGGTGTGGCTGAGGGGAGGGGGAGAGTGAATGCTGAGACGGAGGCGGCGTGGAGGGCTGTGGGGATTTTGGAGGGAGAGGGAGGCGTGCGGCTTGAAGTGTTCGATAACGCTGAAGCGTTCGATGGCGTTGAAGTAGAGGTAGGAGAGGCCTCGATGGAGGTGGAGAGAGGACTCAAGAGACAGAAAACTGACGAAGAGAACTGGAAAATTGGTACTGAGTGAGACACGGATTCCTGGGAAATTGCTTTTTTATATGAAACTTGCGTTGGAAAGATGGTCTTCAAGATGGTCAGCGGCCGATTACGAAATGAATCATGGATTTAAAAGAATTTGGCGTAGCTTCATGCTCCTGAAGCTATTTCACTCCCTATCCAAAAGGCTATTTGCTAACTTCTAAAATTTTCTACCTCCTACAATTTTGCCTTGAAACCTAGACTAACGACGCAAGATAGGAATTACCACTTAAACCAAAAAGACGGTAAAATACCATTCTGTCTCCAATGCAAAGATAACGAAACAAATCCAACAAACACAATGCAGATCTCGAACGGCAAACCTATCACACCCCTCCTCCCCACTCTCCTCAAACCGGCACAATCTTCCCATTCACGCACTGCGTCCCCGCCGCCACCCCTCCCATATCAATCCAGCCTCCCTGATCACAAATGCTAAAGTCGTTCGGCCCATTGCACATGACGCTCCCATCCGGCGAGCAGCTGCCCTGCGGCCTCGCCCTCACGTACCGGTCATCACGATAGAACCCGGACGGCACAAGCGGACAGGTTTCCGACCCCCAATTCGGGCCCTGCGGCCAGCTTGGGACCGGGCCGTTGGGCAGGACGGGTCCGGGGCCCGTTGGGAAGCCTTGCGGATTTGGAGCGGCCGCCGCGCCGCGCGCTTTGTGCGGGGATGTGCTGGGGGAGAGGAAGGGCAGGCACATCATCCCGCTGGCGACGGCGCGTGAGGTGCCGTAGGTCCAGCCTGTGTTGGTTTGGATGCAGGTTAGGAAGTTGGAAGAGGATGTGCAGAGGAATGTGCCGGGAGTGCAGGGGAGGTAGGCTGAGGGGTCACCGGTGGCGTACGGAGGTGGGTTGTTAGTGCAAGATGGGTGCGGTGGTGGTAGGGACGGAGGAAGAGTTGGGGATCCTGTGCTGGAGTATTTGCTTATAGTGTGGATGGCCGTAAGCGTGATTGTAGGTTCTTGGGTTGCGATATGAAGCGTTGATGACTGAATCCCACACGTAGTGGAACAGTGGTTGATGGTTATGCAGGAGCTTGGCCACCAGCAGTCACCGCAACTATGCATATTGCCCCAGCAGCTCGATGGCTGAGTTGGCCAGCCCGAAGGAGTTACTGTAACCGTGACGTCTGGGGGTTGAATGCAAGTCGATGTCGGGCTCCAGATCCGAAAAGCTGCTACTTTGCTGAATTTTCCTGGCTCACCACTTGGGCCTGCCGCGGGGTCTTCCCATTGACCTTGGCTAGGATTTTGTCCTGGTCTATCACCACCGTTCACATCCACTGATGGATCCCAGTCTCCTGTGGAAGTGGGATAATCTATGGAAGTGGCCGTCACAGCGGCGGGATAGTAATAATCTGGTGAATGTGGATCGTAGCTCATGTCCATATTCATATCCATCTCCACTGAGCTTGTTGGAGCGACTGCGTATGGTGTAGGAGTTGTGTAGCTTATCCCGGCCGCAGGTGATGAAGGTGCAGCATACATGAGCGAGCTCTTACTGCCAGCTATGGGCCTACCATTACACTGCCCAATGGCAGTGGAAGCAGTATCCGTACTGCTCATGCCGTTGCCATAAACAACATCAGTTCCGGGATCTGGGAAGACGAGATCTGTTCCCTCGATGGTCTTGCAGGAGTTGACACCGGCAAGATTAGCAACCCATAGATCTGGAAGGGAAGCTAGTGCTTCCATTGACGCTCTCTTGCCTAGGTAGTTGGTGCTGCTGAGGATGTTGACAATAGCACAATTCATGTACATCTCGCGATTGCCTTCGTGGTTGAACCATGTCCACGCAAACAAAGCCTGACCACTAGGAGCCTCGCCCGGGATGGTGAAGTTGTACGATAGAGTAAGAGGACATCCGCCGATCATAGATTTGATGACCTTGAACGTCAAACCGTTGTCATAGGACAAGGAGAGTTGACAGGAACCCCCTTCGTGCGTAGCTCCTCCAACAACCGACATATTGTACGTCCCTCCGGCGGTATAGGCTGCTGTTGACCTCAACGGTGTGTTGTATTGGTAGCCTTTGCAGGAGAAGTCGCTTCCGCTGGGATTCAGAGGCGCAACCATGTTGTAGTCCTTGAAGTTCTCTGGAGTCTGAGGATCTAATGGACTGCGTAAAGGAAAAGGATTGTTCATTTGCATATGACAAAGCGCAACAGGAAGGTACAATAAAACAGTACATTTTGTATACAAGCGTTTTAGAGACGTGTTGGAAGCCATGACTGATTGCAGGTCTGTCTAGAGCTGCGGCTAAGCGGCTCTGTGATGAACTCTTATACCAAGCAAGGAGTTGAGCAATCACGTCAACGTTGTACGCGTCTTAATTCCTGGCATGTGGCTGCACGCCCATTTGTTTGTGGTAGGTATCAATCGTATGATGAAATATATTGCGATGGTACATGGCTGATTCTTATTGGCAGGCTTTAAACTTGAGAGATAAAAAGGGAGATTCCACTGATAGGAAAATACAGTGTTTAGAGGTATCAATGGCAGAGTATTCTGTGGGAACATTGGTGGCGAGTGCAGTGGTGAGGCTGTGGTTGTTGCATTCCTCGAAAGCTAAATGCCTTTGGAATGCTCTGCAAGCCCAACAACACATACAGAAAATAGTTGCCAGGCGAGATCACTGAAGGTTTTATTATGAAAACGCTGTTTACTCGAGTCAGAATGCGAAATAGCAGACTGCATTCCCACTTACAACTCAGATAAATGCTAGTGCTATTCACATAGCCGTTCCCAGGGGAATAGTGAATAAACCCCTTCCACATTGAACCCATCCAATCTCTATACAATTACATCTATAGTTCCAGCTCCTGAAATATCAGTACCAAGGGCAAATAATACCCTAAACGCCTACCACCTCTAGACCTCATACCTCTTATCCCCACCCATCCCAAACCCAACCCTATTCCTTAATCAAAAACTCTTCAATCTCCTTATCGCTCTCCGCCTCCGCCTCATCCCTCAACCTCTGCTCCTCCCTCTCCAACGCCTCCCTAATGAACTTGCGCTGCCTCACCCTCGCATTCCTGCCCCAATCCCCCGCCGTCCCCTCTCCCTCTTCCTCTTCATCACTATCTTCATCCACCCCCGGAATCTCCATCTTCCCTCTCAGCTCGTTCGGGTTCATCGGCCCCGTGTCCGCGGAATCGGCCTCGTGTGACTTCGTTTGCATCTTTGCGCCCAGCTTCATGAGCCAGGGCCGCAGCAGGCAGTAGCCCCCAATTATCACGACGAGCCGGATGTAGTCTTTTAGGCGCAGCTCTGCGAACGCGGAGCTGGTGTTGCGTTGGAAGTTTCCGGCCCAGGTGCTGAGGAGAGTTGTGAGGTCGGGGGAGGCGGTTTGCGAGGGGTTGGGAGGTGCTGGCTGAGCCATTGCGGCTGGTCGCGGGGAGATTGTGTGGTTTGAGTGTAATGGGTAGTATGGAGTGTGCAAATGTGTGCCTGAAGGTGAAGTGGGGGGTCTATTGATGGTATTGGAGGTTGTGGTTGAGGTTAACGGATTTTCGTTTTTCACGCTCAACTTAATTTGTTGAAATAGTATGACCTGGGGAGAAGCAGATCGCTTTTATGCATGGTAATTGAGAGGAATCTGGGCTTTTAAGCTTTGTCCAGAAAGCTGGAAAGTTTTCCATGCGCAAACCCTAAATCGCGCTCTGGCATATGCCGCTAACGTTTGGCAGAATTAATCTTCACTCGCAGGCGGTGAAGGGAATACTGGGGAGTACTTGCTCGATACGGAGTCACATCTTTCATTTGGCATGTAGATTCAATCAATATATCAGATTGAAAGAACATTACGTATGGATACACTGCAGCAAAATCATAGTTGAGTGTTAAATATAGGCTCTGCATATTTTCATTTTGCGATCCGTTCATTCCTTCCACACATGCTTTAAGAGGAGACACTTTCTAAAGTAGTATTTAAACCCCGTCGTAAGCACAATCACACAAAGGGAAAGGAGAGGCTATAATATTCGCAATGAGGAAAGCTTCGGCGGGCAACAGTTAGAACCAACTTGGCAAATACGGAATGTAAGAGGATAGAACGAGAACTCACACTTTCCTACAAGATATCCAAGTCTAGTTTGGAGCAACCAAGAACCAATCCAAACGAAAAGCAAGAGATACAGATGGCCCTAGAGCCTTTCGTTACGCTAGATGAATGTACGTTTACCTCTGGATAGGACTTGCGAGGATGAGGTAGCTAAGAATTTCTTGGATAAGGAGTAGCATTGAGTATAGTTAAGCACTGATTAAAATTTCGGGAGTAAGTTGATACACTGTTCCTCATAAGGTTGAGATAAGCAGAAACCGCCCAAAAAGGTTAGGAAATAGGTTCTCTCCGTAAAAAAGGTAAAACATAATTGATTGCCAGCGGCGGACACAAGCCCCCAAGCTACATACAAATGAAAAGTACAAAAGGGGTTACCTCAATTCACAATGGCTCCGCCTTATCTCTTGATCTGTGGACTGAAATGAACGGAGCAAGATATGCACCCTGTGACGACTTAAAAGCTAGAAGTCGTTACCTCGTAATGCATGCAATACAATATACCTGCATCATCAGTTGGCATGACCAATCCAAACCATCCTACCTTGTACTGCGTTCAAACTTGCCGGCGGCGCAAGCAATTGAGTCAGACCACGCTACACAATCGATCATATCGAGGATGGTTTGGAATCATACGTAATAAGGAATTCATTCTAAGTTTTTAGAGATTTTAAATTCTTGTTGTACATTGACGCATACCATGCTATACATTGAGCTCCTGAGTGATGCAAGACCGTTAATTAATGTGGCATCCGACTCGGGCCTCGCCCTCCCCATCCATACTCCAAGGTACAAAATTATATGGGTTGAGATTGGGTGTTATCGAAGGTTATTGATTCGGAGGATGTCTTAGGTTCGGCTGTCTCGCCGGTTCAGGTCTCTCAAAATGCTGGCTATGTGTCCAAATAGAATCTGCAATGCCCTTGTACCAATCGCGAATCTTCAAGAAGTTAGCTTTTTAATTCCACATACCTGAAATATTTCAAACTCACCCCGCGGAAAGGCGTATCCTCCCTTCCCCAGTCCATGAACAAGACCCCGTATGTTAATACAACTGTATCCATTGTGAGCCACCATTTCCAGAAAGCCTGGTCCAGAACCAGACATACATATCCCCGACCCCCACTGTGCCAATTTAACCCCTTTAGTCCACCTTGGTCTTGCCCATTTTAACTTCGCCCGCCTTTTGTACCGTCGTTCGAGTCTGAATTGGTGTTTCGGCGAGAGTTTCGAGAAGTCCGGAGGCCATATACGCTTGGCTTTGTATGGATTTGCGTCGAAGTCAAAAAGTGGCTTTGGAGCCTCGGCGCTCCGCCGTATTAATGTCGAAAACATGGCGTGGTGTATTTGTGAAGATTGGTATACGGTTCCTCAGATGAAAGCCGGCAGAATATCTTGGCGTATGGGCTTGGCGCACTTCTCTCATCGCCTTAGCAGAAACGAATTCTACTGGATCGGTCTCTTGGAAGACATCCGTCTATTTCATACGCAGCATTGAAGGGGTCCCCCTTTTAAAATCTCTCCTATATCATGCACCTTATTTCCCGGTCTCATTATGTGTAACGTAGGTAATAGGGTTACTAGGAGGAAATCCAATCTGCCACCTCGCTACGCGAGGTGGCGTCTCGCTGTCTCGACTCAGGTGGCCTTTCGCTGTTTTAACTTAGGTGGCCTTTATATAATAATCGCGTGATATAGATTTACATAATTAATCACGTAATGTATATTAATAATAGCTATTTACATTGTTGTCGTCGTCTTCTTCTTTAAGCAATAGTACTAGCACTACTATTACTACTATTACCACTACTACCGCTACTGCTACCGCTCCTACTTCTACTCCTACTTCTACTCCTACTACTACTACCACCACCGCTACTACTACTACTACTACGTTACGAAAGCAAAACTTCTGGATATATAATATTATCCGTTTCTATTTAATTTTGGGGAAGTAGTACTAAAATACTATTTATAGTAGTAACCCGAAACAGTACAATATAGAGTTAACCGTATATAAAAACCAGTATCCGTAAATTAACGCCTATAAAGTTAAAAGACTAACCCTATAACTTATTTACGGTTATTATAAAAGATAAATAAATAGAAAACTGCCGTTAATCGATAATAAACGGCAGCTCGCCTTCTATAGAAGATAGTATAATTTATAGGATAACCTTTAGCTAGTTAGCGAAGGTGCTGCTAAAAATATAGGCTTTAAGATAGCAGCGGCCTATTTAGGTAAAAACTATACGGGTACCGTTATAGAGGCCCTCTTTAGGATATAGGTTCCGTAAAAGAATTATTAAAGCGCTAACCTTAAGGCAGAGCTGTGCGGAAGGAAGGCCTATAGGGTTAAAGCTTTATAAAAGCTCTAGGGGGGGAGTATTTTTAATATTTAGATTATCCCGTTCTATAGTATCCGTAAAATAAAAAACGGACTTAGGGCTATTAAGTAAGTAGAGAATAATATTATTAATAGCAGTAATGGTGTAGTTAAGATAGTACGGCTGGAAAATATATAGAGATTAGTATACGCCTACTATAAAAGAGCGGGAGGGTAAATAAAGTTAATAAAAGGCTATAGACTAGTAAACTGGGCGATACTAGTAGGCAACTAGATACGGCTAGTAAGAGTAGGGTTATAAGAAAGACTATAGACCTAGGTAGTAAAGCGCTAATTTAGCTCGCTGTCTAAAACGTATATATTTTAGCATAGTAATAGAATACGGAGGGAAGGCTATAAAAAGGACTGCCGTAAGTAGGCCGTAATAATGTTAGTATAGGTCCCCTATTTTACAACAGGGAGAATCTAAATAAAATTACTACTTAAAATAACGGAAACGCCACTAAAAAGAGCCTAGGTATTAAAACGGACGTTTATAAGTATACAGTATATAGCTTTAAAATAGTAACGGTGCTATATTAGCACTTCGTCCTAAATTATAAGGGTAGTAGAGCGCAGTAACTGTGCTAGCTAAGAGTCTTTAGGTACGTTGCATATGGATTCCTTATATAGATTAATAGGAATACGAAATAGGAGTAGGTAGTTTAGCCGCTAGGTAGTAAAAGGGCAGCTATACTGGAAGAGGTGATATAGAGAATAATATAGTTACAGGAGCGGTAGTAATAGCAGATATAGTGGTAAATAAAGGTTTTACTAGTACCTATAGGGCCCTATAAAAAAAAGGCGGTCTACGGGTCCGTATCTATAGTGGTAGTAACTATAGTAAAGCAGGCGGCTTAGTTAGAATTTAGCTAGGAACGCAGCTCCGTAAAAAGGCGGCCTTTCTTAGTAGTATTATAATTAAGCTCTACAGCAATAAGCGGGTTATTATCTATAAGGTCCCAACGGTACTATAGTAAAGGTAAAAAGTAATCTATAAGAGCTTTACTATAGTCTATAAGCACTTGCTAAATAAGATATAGGCCGTAATCTAAATATATATTGTTAATACTACTTAAAAGATTAAGCCGACGCTCTAAAACGTAAGGGAGATTATTATAGAGAGATGGCTTAAATTTTACCCAAAGGGTAGGAGGGTTGCTTACGGGACTATAAACTAAGGTAGTTATAAAAAGAGATCGTAGCTAGCTGCCAGTAGCGAATACGGATACTTTCTATAGGTAGTTAATGTGACGGCTCGTACAAATGCTTCTGAACCGAAGCTTGTAGAATGCTATCTTACAAAGATACTAAGCTAAAGAGAAGGAAAAGGGGTCGCTAGGACCGATGTAAACAAATATGTAGGGTGAGCCGCCAAGGCGCTAGCTTTGGGCGGGCTAATCGCAGGTCGGCAGAATATGGCAGAATTTGGCAGGTAACGTGCGATAGCGCCGTTATAGTTAACCCACTTACTATTATTATTAAGGAGCCCTAAAGCTATATAAGCGGCTTAAAAGGTTAGGTAAATAGTGCTAGCAATGGTATAGAGGTGCTTAAAAGAGGTAGCGCTAAAAACAACGGTAAGTAGCAGCTGTAAATAATACCGTTTACTAGTAATTAGGCTATAGTCGATAACGGTATCCTTTAGGCGGACGCGGCGCTATTACTAGCGTATTTTTACCACAAAGGTATATTTATAAGGGAAGTCCTAATAAAGCGTAGCACGACCGTCCGTATTTTCGGAATTATACTAAAACTAAGCGGTTAAAGTTAAATAGGCCATTTTAAGGTGCTGTTATAGGTCCTTTATAGACTTATCTAGCTAAAAATAAACGGGCTATTAGCTAAGAAGGTATACGGTAAGCTGTATTATAGGGGGGTATTCCTTATAAACTGGGAACTTAAATAGCTACTAAACAGCCTTTATAGGGCCAATATATCTGCCGTAAAGGTACCTATTAATTTCGCTATTATCGTCTAAGAGCTATACGGTTATTTAGTTAGTCCCCTTATAAATATACTTATAGATATACTTTACGGCCTATATAGAGGCGTAGACCTTAACGTTAATATAGGCCCTATACTTTACGCTAAAATAGGGATTATATAGTATAATCTAGCGGTTATGTAACGGAACCTTATAGCAAGTACTACAATAGGCTTGTTATTGGGCTAGGTGTGTAGGTATTATAAGTAAGTCAACAACGTAATAACAACTGGTGGAGTGGTTGCCTAACAGATTAACTCCAATTGTATTCTAAGAATTACTACAAGGAAGGAACTATCTAGGTAGGGATTAAGGATCCTTAAATACACAACCGTACTTCTATAAAAGTTATTACTCTATCTACTTTATCTGCTCTATTCGCTTTGTTATAAATCTTGCAGATTATATAGATTATATAGATTATATTACGTGACCTTACTTACTATTCCTCGTTATATAGTTCTACGGGTTCTATTTTAGACCGTACCTATATTAACTAACTAGCTTCTTCCAACTCTTCTCTAAGTAGTTATAATATTATACTTAAAGCGTCCATAACACTATTTTCCTGCT
>Ga0307515_10015664_pt1 | contig 13952 bp, 4 predicted proteins | sample 17_EM_MG_FD_194513 | JGI IMG/M metagenome (GOLD analysis project Ga0307515, IMG submission 194513) | Populus trichocarpa ectomycorrhiza microbial communities from riparian zone in the Pacific Northwest, United States - 17_EM | ecosystem: Host-associated > Plants > Roots > Unclassified | place... | reverse complement strand
CCTGCGAGTCACCTGTGGTGCTCCTGCTACCTTACTTTTTGACCTCCTTGGGAACCACTGCTGCCGTAACAAGCCTACGGACGCGCTAGTATCGCAAACTTTGCTCTACTGCTATAGAGTCATCAGGGGGCACCCGTTGTAATAACATAATAATAACTAGTAAAGTGGTTACCTAATAGATTAACTTTAATTATATTCTAAGATTTACTATAAAGAAGAGAACTATCTAGGTAGGGACTATAGTCCTTTAAATATATAATACTGCGTCTAAGAAATATACTAAGAACGTCGGAACGTTAGTATGTTAGTATACCACGTTCCTACGTTCCTATATTCTAAACTTGTAATATAACTAGCTATATAACTTATCTTACCCCTTATCCTATAGCTTAATCAGTTTTAGCGCCTCCCGTACTATTTTAACTAACCTATTTATATCTCTTTTTAGTAATTATAGTACTACTAATATAAGGTCCGTAACACCATCCCCCTCTTCTCTATCTTTGTCCTTAAAGATATCTCTTATCTTTAAGTCGTCTATTAGAGGTATAGCATTCCCATCTTTAATTTAATAACCTTTATTATTCCTAATACCTCTTATTAGATTCTTTATATCTAATTATTATAATTAGCTAGTAATATTTACCCTTTTACTTAGTAAAGTTATACTATCCTATTCTTATTATACAGAAAAGAAGTTAGTATATATTATAATTTTGGCTCCGTCTAGTCGTTAACCTTCTTTTTATATTAAGTATACGCGAGCGAACAAGCGATTATCCTATAATGTTTAATCTATCTCTAATACTAAGTATATATATCTTATTATTCTTTATAACCGCCTAGTTCCTTATCTAATCTGTTTTAGGGTCTTACGTATTAGTAGCGGCTAAAAGACTAAAGAGTAAACTGGCCAAGGCCCTTACTAAAGTTTAACGTTGTTTTAATAAGGCGTCTTAGGCTCTAAAGGCTTAGCTAAATACTTATACTTAATTATCTCGTTTAGTAAAGGTTTATAAAAAGGTGCACTCTAAAGAGCTACGTCTTATTAAGTAAGGTCTTTGTCGGAATATATGGATAGAGGTTATATTGTCTCTGATTAGTCACCCTTATAGTGACTCATCAGCCCCCTACTTAGGCACTGCGATCCTTACGATCCTTTACTTTCTACATCAATTAAAAATAACAATTATTATACTATCTACGAACCGTAGCTACGTGATATTACCTTATATAACCAATACTAATTAGTAGTTAACTTTACTGTTATACCACAGAATAGTAAGGTATTCTACTAAGAAGAGATAAGCTACTATACCAGTGCTACTTATGCTAGAGGAAGCTGTCTTTTAAGGTTAGAACTGGTCCTAAACCTTAAATAGAACTCTTCTACGAATCTAAGGATCTAAAGGCCAGAACTAGTCCTAAGCCTTTCCAAAATTACAAATTCTTGCGTCTATTACGCAGAACAATACGCTTTATAAGTCTTCGCGATTTAAGGCTAGAACTAGTCCTGAGCCCTATAATCGCAAATATACGTCACGAACGCGTACTAAACGACAATCCCTACACTAATAACACTTCCCTTCCTCCGAAAACATAGCTACGGCCATTCTAAATAACTAGAGAGACTCCTTACTACTAGGGGTAGCTGCGTACGCAAAACTCATTAATAAATATTGGGACGAACTTACTATTAATATAATAACTTATACCGCAAAACAAGTTAACGGCTTTCTCCTACACCGTATTCTATTTTACTAAAGTAGATACTACGCCGATTTACAGCTGTGGGAATATTTTAGGGAGGATTTTATAGAATGGACTGCCGATACCTAGGCACTTAGTAATATTTATATTATTCGGGATTTTTAAAACTTCCTACGGGAGAATGGAGTGTTTATACCTATAAATAGGGGTACTATTAGAGATAATATTTAGCAAGTCCTTAACGTAGAAAAAGAGTATAAATGGACTCCACAAAAGATTAAGCACTAAAAGAAGTTTAACTCTTAAGGGAATCCTAATAACGGACAGCTACAAGTAACACTATAGACAACCTTAGGCTATCAAACGCCTTAAGTTCCTCAGGCTGCCGTATCTCAACCCGTGCCTCAAGCTCCGCAATAAGCTCCGCATTAAGCTTCGCAACAAGCTCCAAAGCAACCTCCACAGCAAGAACCTCTTTAGCAACTACGCGCTATAAAGAAGGTTAACTCTTAAGGGAATTCCAATAATGGACAGCTATAAGCAACACCGCAGACAACCTTAGGCTATTAACCACCTTAAGTTCCTCAAGCTGCCGTATCTCAGCCCGTGCCTCAAGCTCCGCCCTACTAAGAACCTCCGCAGCAACCTCTACAGCAACCTCCGTAGCAATCTCCGCAACAATCTCCGCAAGAACCTCTGCAGCAACTACCGCAAGAACCTCTACAGCAACTACAGCAGCTATACACATATACACCACCTAAACTAGCCGTGTATAGTGTAGAGCAAGGACCTAGGCAAAGACCTAGATATAGTAAGGAGGTGGCTATAATTATAGAGATCTACACAGACAATAAGTTGTTTATGGCTTACTAGGGAATTCCTTTACAGTCTTTAATCGTTGCATAGGAGAAGGAATACCCTAGTTAAAGAGTATATACTACCTTCTATACGGATCGCCACTACTATAATTAAGATTAAGGCCGAAACCACTACTAAAACTTTAGCCGCAATCGAGCACCCTGCAGACGATATAATAAAGGGGTAGGTTAAACAAACGGACTTGCCATAGAACTACCCGACGCTCGCACCGTACTGCTACCTAAATAATAACTATCGCGCTAATACGCCTGCGATCTACCAACCGAATAATCGTGCCTATACGCCTACAATTAACCGACCAACTAATAGACAAGCTCTATGCCTAACCACTATCACTACCGCCACTAGCACCGTACTACTACCTAAACAGACTTTTGCTGCTTCTACCTACAGCTAAACTAACACTTTACTACCTTTCTGCAGCGCTATAAGCATAAAGAAAGAACTGCTAGTGTTAGAATATATAGATAGAGGTTATATTATCTCTAATTAGTCACCCTTATAGTGACTTATTAGCCCCCTACTTAGGCACTACGATCCTTACAATCCTTTGCTTTCTACATTAATTAAAAACAACAATTATTATACTATCTACGAACCGTAGCTATGTAATATCACCTTTATAACGGAACCTTGTAGTAGGAACTACGATAGGCTCGTTATTAGGCTAGGTGTGTAGGAAATGCAAGTACAAAAGTCAACAACGTAATAACAACTGGTAGAGTGGTTGCCTAATAGATTAACTCCAATTATATTCTAAGAATCACTATAAGGAAGGAACTATCTAGGTAGGGACTAAGGGTCCTTAAATACACAACCATACTCCTATGAAATCCTTCTTATACGTAATATACGTGTGCTCTATTTGCTTTGTTATAGATCCTATAGATTATATAGATTATATAGATCACCCCACGTAACCTTGGTTACCATTCCTCGTCACATAGTTCTATTGGCTCCATTCTAGACCGTGCCTAAATTAACCAACTAGCTTCTTTTAACTTTTCCCTAAGTAGTTGTAACATTGTACTTAAAGCGTCTGTAACACCATCTCCCTCCTTCCTATCTTCGTTCTTAAAGATTTAAAATATCTTTAAGTCGTTTACTAGAGGTATAATATCCGTCTAATTAATTTGGTTAATATTATTGCTTATTATACCTAAAGCAATTTCTTCGTCTTTAACTGCTCGTCGCATTCGCACTATTGCTGCGATATTATCTCTTAGTAAGATCATACCGTCTCCATATTCTCGCTGTTTAAAAAAGGGGTTAGTTTATATTACATTAGCGAACCCATCTTCGCAATAACCGTCCTCTTATTTAGAGTGCACTAAAGCAAATATTTATTTGTCCTATAACGTTTGCTCTATCTCTAATGCTAAGTATACGCGACCTATTACTCTTAATAGTCGTCTAGTTCCCTAATTAATTTATCTTAGGGTCTTATATTTAATCTACTGCTGCGCGGCTAGATAATAAACTGTCTATTACTCTGGCGGAACTACGCCGTTCTTATAATACTAAATAAGAAGCTACCGATACTTAACAACAGGCCCTTAAATCTCATCTTACGGCATCCGCTCGGTTAATCCGTCTTAAGAAGGTTTATAAAAAGGTTTATTTTAAGGAGTAGAAACTTATAGAACAAGGCTTACAGAAACTTAGCGATAAAAAAACGGATTCTCTTCTAACAGAGAAGGAAACAGATCTAAGTAGTTCGGCAACTACTCTTCCTAGGTCCCCCTTAGGTGACTTATTTTTTAGTAATCCTTTTTTTTAATACTGCCTAACCTAATCTCTTCTAATACTCCTATACCTTTCCTATAGCATTTTTTAAGTTTTCTAGTAGCTCCTAGGTAGTTTTAGTGTAGCCTATCTACTTAACCTTATACTATATTTTATTATTAATGTCCTTATAACTAATAATCTTTAAAACTTATCATTTGTCTTCTTCTTGCCCTCTATATATATCTACTTCGTAAACTGGTAGCTTAATATTTCTATATGCTAGCTCTAGTATTACGATATACTATATAGGGTAGATCTTTATTTTGGCTGGTAGGTTTAACTTAAACGTAACTAGTAAAATTCTTTATATAATTTCGAAAGGTCCTAGTCTAACATAGTCTAACTTCTTACTTAGTCGTTAACTCTTAAAAATTTTATGTAGTAGCTATACTCTATCTCCCTCCTTAAGATCTAGTCCCTTAGATCTCTTAGCGTTATAGTACCTTTTTATTCTCTCTTATACTTTCTTTACTAATTCTATAAGGTCTGTATAAAGATTTATTAATATCTTTATCCTTTCTTTAGCTGTGCTACTTATTTTCTTTACTTACCATAGTAATAATAATGTTCTTAGCTTATATCTATAATTTGCCTTAAATAGTAATGTGTCTATTCCTTCTTAAGGTGTTATATTATATGCAAACTATATAATTGGTAATAGCAATACTTAATTATTCTATGTATAATTAATATAATGCCTTAAATACTACTCTAGTGTCTAATTCAATCTTTCTATTTAACCGTCTATCTGCGGATAATATACGGTAAAAATTACTACTCTAACTCCTTGCTCCGCTAAGAATACTTCCTAAAATACTGCTATAAATCTTAGATCTCTATCTGATATAATTTTATTTAATATTTTATATCTTACGAACACTTCTTTAACATAGATTCTAGCGATATCTTCTACTGAGATTTCTTCCGTATATACTATAAAGTATCCCTTAGTAGCATACTATAGTCGGAAGATAACACCACTAAAGTTAAACTATGACATCTACAACAAGGAGTTATTAGGTATAGTTACAGCATTAAAGAAATAAAGAGCATTCTTATAAGGTATAGAAAAACCATTTATAGTTAAGACGGATTATAAAAACCTAATAAGATTCCTAACAATAAAGGAACTTAACTAAAGATAGGTTAAATAGGCAGAGATACTTATAAAATACTATTTTAAGATTTAGTATACTAAGGGTATAGACAACACGCGAGCCAATGCGTTAAGTTAAAAGGCTAAACTATAAAATAATAAGAAGCTATTAGGGGCTTTATTACAAAAAGATATAGATAGATTAATTAGATATAATTATCCGAAAATTATAGTAACTTAGGAAGATAAACTAGAGAAAGTTTATAAGTTACTAAAAAGCTTTTAGGTATAAAGGATTCTAGAAGTATAGCTAGAAAACCTATAGTCGGATATATACGAAAACCAAGAAGTAAAGTATATCCTAAGAAGTATAGCAGAGCAATTTATAGAAGATTTCTATAGAGGACTAACTTAAGGATATAATAAAGCTATAAGCTTAGTATTAAGACTCTAAGAGGAGTATATTATTAACGGAATCTAAAGGATAGCCAGAAAGGTTACTAAAGAGTATCTAGATTACTAAAGGAATAAACTAATAAGGCATAAGCTATATAGAGGGCTATAACCTATTAAAATACTAAAAAGACTATAGGAGGTTATATTATGGGACTTTATTATTAAGTTACTAAAATTAAAAGATCCTATTACCGGACAAGATTATAACGCAATCTTAGTAATAGTAGATAAGCTTACAAAGTGGGGATACTTTATAGCGTATACAGAAGAGATATTAGTAGAAGATGTCGCTAGAATCTATATTAAGGAAGTATTTACAAGACATAGAGTACTAAGTAAGATTATATTAGACAGAGATCTAAGATTTATAGCAGTATTCTAGGAGGTATTCTTAGCGGAGTAAGGAGTTTAAGCAGCAACTTTTACCGCATATTATCCGCAAACAGACAGTTAAATAAAAAGATTAAATTAGACACTAAAGTAGTATTTAAGGCACTATATTAATTACACACAGAATAATTAGGTATTACTATTACTAGTTACATAGTTTGCATACAATATAACACCACAAGAAAAAATAGGTACGTTACTATTTAAGGCGAATTATAGATATAAGCTAAGGACATTATTATCGCCGTATTAAGTAAGGAAAATAAATAGTATAGCTAAGTAAAGAATGGAGATATTAATAAATCTTTATATAAACTTTATAGAAATAGCTAAGGTAGTATAGTAAAGAATAAAGAAATACTATAATACTAAGAGATCTAAGGAACTAGATCTTAAGGAGGGAGATAAAGTATAGTTACTATATAAAAACTTTAAGAGTTAACAACTAAGTAAGAAGTTGGACTACGTTAGACTAGGACCTTTTAAAATTACGTAAAGAATTTCACTAATTATGTTTAAGTTAAACCTACTAACCAAGATAAAAATCTACCCTATATAGTATATTACAATACTAGAGCTAGTATATAAAGATATTAAGCTACTAGTTTATAAAGCAAATATATATAAAGGACAAAAAAAGAATAAATAGTAAGTTTTAAAGATCGTTAGTTATAAGGATGTTAACGATAAAATATAGTATAAGGTTAAGTAAATAGGCTATAATAAGACTACCTAGGAACCACTAGAGAATTTAAAGAACGCTATAGGAAAGGTATAGGAGTATTAAAAGAAAACAGGTTAGGTAATATTAAAGAAGGATTACTAAAAAATAAGTTACCTAAGGGGGACCTAGGAAGAGCGACTACTAAATTACTTAGAGTTATTCCCTTTATAGGAAGAGAGTCAGTTTTCTTATTACTAAGTTCCTATAGACCTTATTTTATAAGTTTCCACTCCTTAAAACGCACCTTTTTACAAACCTATTTAAGACGTAAAAGATAAGTAAAGGCTAAAAGACGAGTTTTAAGGGCACGCTGTTAAGCAGCCGTAGCCTCTTATTCCGCCTCTTGCGATTAACGCAATTTATTAAAAGCGCTTAAGAGCTTACTATTAAGCTTTGCAGTAGTAGATTAAACACAAGACCCTATAATAAATTACTTAGGGAACTTATAGACTATTAAGGGTTATAGGATATATATACTTAGCGTTAGATATAGAGCAAACGTCGCAAAATAAACAAATATTTACTTTAGTACACTCTAAATATAAAAAGGGTTGCCAAGATAAAGGACTTGCTAGCGCAATATAAACTAACCCCTCTTTTACATAACGAGAATATAGAGATAGTATTATTTTACCTAGCGATAGTATAGCAGTAATAATACAAGCACGTTAGACTATAGATAAAAGAGAAATTGCTTTAAGTATAATAAGTAATAATATTAACTAAATTAATTAGACGGATATTGTAAGCTTTGCAGTGTGAAGAATTGAATGAACGACTTGATTCTAAATCTATGGAAATCAGGAAGGCTATATACACGAAATAGGTGGCTAAGGTTATCGGTGATACCGATAATAATTTGTAACTGTTACCTAATTGGCCACCAGGTCGCCATTGCCACTCAGTCAGTGATAGGTAATGAATAGGTAATAGAAACAATCGATAGGTAGACATCAAAGACAGGGGTAATACAGTAATAAGACATATGATGGCGAGAGACATATAAGTCAAGAAACGGGTGGTGAGTCATAAGGTAATGCGAGCCTCAGTAGTCGGTTACAGATATTATACCTCTAGTAAACAACTTAGAGATATTTAGAATCTTTAAGGATAAAGATAGAAAGGAGGGAGATAGTATTACGGACGCTTTAAGTATAATATTATAACTACTTAGAGAGGAGTTAGAGGAAGCTAGTTAGTTAATATAAGCACGGTCTAGGATAGATTTAGTAGAACTATATAATAAGGAATAGTAACCAAGTTACGTGATATAATCTGTATAATCTATATAATCTATAGGATTTGTAATAGAGTAGATAGAGCGCACGTATATTACGTATAAGAAGGATTTTATAGGAGTACAGTTATATATTTAAGGACCCTTAGTCCCTACCTAGATAGTTCCTTCCTTATAGTAATTCTTAGAATATAATTAGAGTTAATCTATTAGGCAACTACTCCACCAGTTATTATTACGTTATTGACTTACTTACAATACCTACACACCTAGCCCAATAACGAGCCTACCGTAGTACTTACTACAAGGTTCCGTTATACTTTCTTAGATTCTCTAATAGCCTAAATACTAGACCTATACGTTATAGTTGGCCGAACAACTACTATATATAGTAGGCGTAACCTCTAAAAGCATAGACCCTATATAGAATTAACGATCCTAGATAATACAATATACTATACTTAGCCCTTACAGGCCGCTTACGCCACATATACGCTCCACTAGAGCTTACTATCTACCCATACTCCTAATACCCTTAGACCCTAAACTAGTTAACCCCTAAAGCCTTAGATATAAATTATATGCTAAAGATCTGCAGATTAGTTGCGTTTTCTTATAAAGTAGATTAGCTAGTATTTCTCTAATAAGAATTAGACTCTATATCGTCTTACTTATTCTATATAGGTGTTATAAGCTTTCTCTAGTGTTCTACAATTTTCTATAGCTATTAGCCCGTATATAATTAGATTTATATCGTTAATAAAGCCTATCCCCTAGGTCGCCCCTTTCTTAAAGGAATTAAGTAGGTTGCTTATAAAGAAAAGGAAGAGTATAGGTAAGAGGGGTAATCCTTATAGTATTCCTGTTATAACTGCGACAAGGGGGCTCTAGTATCCGCTAAAGACTAGTAATATTTCTTTCTAACCTATAAACCCTTAAATAAATTATATAATCTATTTTAGGAAGCCTTTTACCCTAAGGATATATAGGAGACGCTCGTAGGGTATATTATTGTAGGTACCACTAATATCTAGGCTAAGCATTAATACTACAAAGTCCCTTTACATCGCCTATGCGGATTTAATGGTAGTAGCAAGTAGTATAAGTGCTAATAGTATTAAGCGGTTCTTTCTTGCCCCTATTTGGCTTTATAGTAGTAGGTCGTATTCCTTAGCTGTGTTTGCTATATAGTCCGCTATTACCTTTTCTAAGATCTTGCTAAGGGTATTTTCTAAGGCAATAGAGCGGTAGCTTCCTAAGATTAAGTAATCTACTTTACCTTCTTTTCGTAGAACAACCGTTATTATAGCTCTTCCGAGTCGTAGGTAGTAGCCTATAATAAAGTATACCCTAGCTATATCTGTAAGTTAGGGTGCTATAAGTGGTCCATAGGTTTTTAAGGCCTTATTTAGAATCCCATCTAGTCCTGGTGCTATATTATTTAAAAGGCGGCTAATAGTTCTGGCCATTTCCTCTATTATTATATCGCTGTTGACCTTTAGGCGAGTTACTAGTGTTTTACCTGTAATATTACTAAGGTCTGCTAAAGCTGGTTAGGGGAAGAACCTTTCTATAAGGATCTTTACCTTTTTATCGTTGTTATTAGTGGCCTATAATTCCCCTGCTCTTTATAGGGGTGGTAGGTATAGATCTTCTACTAAGCGCCCTACCTTTTTCTTTACCTATTTTGCTATAGCCCAAAGGCCCTTATTATAGGGGAGGCTTAGGTTAAAAGTATACTCGTTTATAAACTATCTCCAGTTATTCCTTACTTCTTTCTTTAGGGTATTCTTTAACTAGTTTCTTATGTCTTTATATCGTCTCTCGTCTTTAGGGTTATAGCTACTTATATATTTCCTTCTTGCTTATTATTAGCTAGTAATAAGAACCGCGTATTATATAGACTATACGTATTACGCGTAGGGGCCCAGTTTTAAGACCAGGCAGTACTCTTCTAGCCCATTTTTAATTGCTGCCTAGATCCTTTCTAGTCTTTGGTCGATTTCCTTAGGGGTGGCTAATAAGCCTCGCTTGTTTAGAATTGGGTGGATTTCTTCTAGATCTTAGAGTTGTTATTTAACTATATTAAGGAAACTATTTATCTTAAGCTTCCTTATTGCGTATCTTTTACTACTTAGTTACGCCTTAATATCTAAATCTAGCTATATCTAGATAGGGATATGGTCTAAGGCGAGTGCCTATTCTTCTTTAGGGTTATATCTTTTAAGTCTCTAGTATAGGCCTTCGTCCATAAATATAAGGTCAATTATACTTTTAGAAGTTCCTCGTTACTATATAGTTACTCCTAGGGGGGTGGCTAACTTAAGGCCCTAGGTGTCTATAGCTCTTAGTAGGCACTCTACCTATTAATTAGCAGCAATATAGATACCCCCTACCGCAGGTAGTAGAGGTTTATGTCTCCTAGTAAGATAAACTCTATACCTTCGGTTTCTAGTAAGCTTATTACCAATATAATATTCTCTATCATCAGGAATTTTTTTTTTTAGCTCGTTGTTACGGTTTACAGCAAATTGCCATAAATTGCTGTAAACTATACAGTTGCGGTGGTCGTATATAGTCCTATACAGTTTGCGGCAGTTTACAGCAACCCGCGCGAAGCCTATATTTTTTACGGCAGTTTGCAGTAACCTATGTAAAGCCTATATTTTTTACGGCAATCTACGCAAAGCCTATACGTAGCCCTTGTATTTCGCACATTTCGCACATTTCGTACGTTTTGTACGTTTTGCACGTTTTATACGTTTTGTACGTTTCATACGTTTCGTACATTTTGCACATTTCGTACATTTCGCACATTTTATACATTTTATATATTTTATATGTTTCCTATAGATTGCTATAATATACTTTTAAATATATTTATATTATAACTATATAAAATATAGAGCTATTTACTTAGAGCCTCTAAATCGTTAATTAGCCTAGTGCCTACCTACCTATCTACCTACCTACCTACCTACCTACCTACCTGCCTGCCTACCTACCTATCTATCTATCTATCTGTCTGTCTATACCTACCTACCTATACCTACCTATCTATACCTACTGTTTATACCTACCTGTTTATACCTACTGTCTATACCTACCTGTCTATGCCTACTATCTATGCCTACCTGTCTATACCTACTGTCTATACCTATCTATCTATACTACCTCTAAATAGTAGTCGTCTAGGGTGCCTCTATAGGAGGGCTTAATTCGATTTAATTCGGTAATAGACTAATAATAATGCTCTAGTTTAATTCAACCGATTGAATCGTTTAGTGTTTACTAGCTGGGTCGTTTAAACGGTTGGCAGTCGTCTAGCTCTAGCGACGGTCGTCTGGCTCTAGCGACGATTATCTAGCTCTAACGACGGTTGTCTGGCTCTGGCGACGGTCGTCTAGCTCTAGCGACGGTTGTCTAGCTCTGGCGGCGGTCATCTAGCTCTGACGACAGTTATCTAGCTCTAGCGACGATCGTTTAGCTCTGGCGACGGTTGTCTAGCTCTTACGACGATCGTCTAGCTCTGGTGACGGTCGTTTAGATAACGACGGTCGTCTAGCTCTAACGATGGTCGTCTAGCTCTAGCGACGGTTGTCTGGCTCTAATAACAGTCGTCTAGCTCTAGTGACGATCGTCTAGCTCTGGCGACGGTTGTCTGGCTCTTGCGACAATTGTCTAGCTCTAGTAACGGTCGTTTAGATAACGACGGTCGTCTAGCTCTAGCGACGGTCGTCTAGCTCTTGCAACGGTTGTCTAGCTCTAGCGACAGTTGTCTAGCTCTAGGGACGGTCGTCTGGTTTTAGTAATAGTTATCTAATTCTGGCGACGGTCGTCTGCTAGCTGCAGTTCTAGTGCCTCTCTAGGTAGGGAGGATATAAGGAAGAAAGGGTAAAAAATAAGGTAGCTACTTATATGTAGAGGCTATTGGGAATATAGCGGGGACCTAAAGTAATGTATATTATGCGGAGCTTCGTGTAGAGCCTCTATACACAGAGCTTTGCATAAAGCCTTATGCAGAGCCTCTATACATAGAGCTTTGTATAGAGCTTTATATAAAGCTTTATGTAAAGTTTTGTATAGAGCTTTATATAGAGCTTTGTATAAAGCTTTATATAAAGCTTTATATAGAGTCTTAGTAGAGCTTTATATAGAGCTTTATATAGAGCTTCGTGTAGAGCTTTATATAGGACTTCGTGTAAAGCTTTGTATAAAGCTTTATACAGAGCCTCTATACGCAGAGCTTTATATAGAGCTTTATGTAGAACTTTATACAGAGCTTTATGTAGAGCTTTATATAGAGCTTCGTGTAGAGCCTTATATAGAGCTTTATGCAGAGCCTCTATATATAAAGCTTTATATAGAGCTTTATATAGAACTTCGTGTAGAACCTTATATAGAGCTTTATATAGAGCTTCGTATAGAGCCTTGTGTAGAGTTTTATATAGAGCTTTATATAGAACTTTATATAGAACCTTATATAGAGCTTTATATAGAGCTTTGTACAGAGCCTTATATAGAGCTTTATGCAGAGCCTCTATACGTAGAGCTTTGTATAGAGCTTTATATAAAACTTTGTATAGAACCTTGTGTAGAGCTTTATATAGAGCTTTATACAAAGCCTTATATAGAGCTTTGTATAGAGCCTCGTGTAGAGCTTTATATAGAGCCTCTGTATATAGAGCTTCGTGTAAAGCTTTGTGTAGAACTTTATATAGAGCTTTATATAGAGCTTTGTGTAGAGCTTCGTATAGAGCTTTATATAGAGCTTTGTATAGAGCTTCGTATAAAGCTTTATATAGAGCTTTGTGCAGAGCTTTATATGGAGCTTTGTGTAAAGCTTTATATAAAGCTTTGTGTAAAGCTTTATATAAAGCTTTGTGTAGAGCTTTATATAGAGCTTTATACGGAGCTTTATACGGAGCTTTATACAGAGCTAGCTTAAGTCGCGATTTTAGCAATTTGCGGTAATTTGCAGTAATTCACATAGGCTACTTATAAGTAGCTGCGTATTTATAGCAATTTACATAGGCTACTTATAAGTAGCTGCGTGTTTGTAGTAAATTGCTACAAATTGCCGCAAATTGCGACTTACGTAGGTTTTATAGACCCGATTTTCGCTTACAACAACGTGCCTAAAAAAAATTTCCTAATGATTTATAGGACCCCTTTAACCCTAGGGTTATATACATTAATAATTTATACCAGTCCCCTATATATCTAGATTGTTATAACTATAATATCTAGGTTAACTACCTGCTATAACTATAAGAATAGGCTAATAGCCTTGCTAATTATAAAGCACATATATATAGCTGCTTTTAGTTTATATAGAAGCTAGAATCCTTAGGGGCAGTATATTAATTATATATAGGTATTATAGTACGGCTCTTATATAGTAAGGATATAGTATTTCTCTAGGTCTAAACCGTCTAGTAGAGGCCTTGCGAGACAGTAGTTTATATTGCCGTAGTTATACTATATAATAGATAGGTAGCGGACCCCTAGTAAGGGTCCTTTACCTCTCCTTTATTCCTTACTTTTTTTATTTTTACTTTCTCTAGGATATTTAGAACTTCTATCTCTTATATTTATACCCTAGTTACTACTTATTTTATATAGAGCTTTCTATTCCTATATCTTATATTCCTACTATCGCTTCTATATCT
>Ga0307515_10015663_pt1 | contig 13953 bp, 11 predicted proteins | sample 17_EM_MG_FD_194513 | JGI IMG/M metagenome (GOLD analysis project Ga0307515, IMG submission 194513) | Populus trichocarpa ectomycorrhiza microbial communities from riparian zone in the Pacific Northwest, United States - 17_EM | ecosystem: Host-associated > Plants > Roots > Unclassified | place... | reverse complement strand
GCGTGCACACCGCGATCAGCAGGACCACGACGGCGACACCGGCGCAGGCCAGCGCGATCGGGCTGCCGCCGGCGGCGCCGAACGCCGCCAGCACCAGCACGGCGGCGATCTCGAATACGACGATCTGTACCGTTGTGAGCGGGCCGAGCCACCCGCGTGGGCGCACCGGCCGCAACGCCGGCGGGCGCGAGAACAACAGGTCGCTCCGCGCCGCCGGAGCGGCGAAGGTGTCTGCCATTGCCCCCCGTTACCTTCTTCGTAGCCTTCCGTGCGTCGTGCACGTGCCCCCGCTGCGGGCACCCGCAGCGTACCCATAGACCACTATCGTAGGAGCGCCCGCGCCGCGTCGGTGACCGTCAGCGGGCGATGGGGAGCCGGGCGACGGGGAGGTGGCCATGCAGACTCGGCGTGATCAGGTGCGCGCCTACCGGTTCGTCACGCGGCGGATCGTCTCGGCTCTGCTGTCGGGCGAGCCGGAGACGACCGAGCTGCCGATGCGGCGCCTGGGTTTGGCGCTGCTGGCCAGCATCATGGTGGCCGCGATTGTGTTCGCCGGCGTCGGCGTCTACGGGCTGCTCAACCCCGGCGGGGGTACGCCGGGGGAGAATTCGCTGGTGATCGAGCGGGAGACCGGTGCCCGCTACGTGTACGTCGATAATGTGTTGTATCCGGTGCTCAACTTCGCGTCGGCCCGGCTGATTCTGGGCGCCGACGCGACGACGCAGACGATGTCGCAGCGCTCGTTGCGCGGGCTGGCCCGCGGCCGTCAGGTCGGCATCGTCGGCGCCCCGGATTCCCTTCCGGAACGCGGCGCCCTGCTCGGTCTGCCCTGGACGGTGTGCAGCACCACCCCGTCCGACGCCGTGTCCGCGGTGGTGACCCAGTTGCTGGTCGGCGAGCAGCCGGCGGCGGGCGCCGGTCTCGCCGACGACGCGGTCCTGGTGTCCACCGACGACAGTTCCGTCGAAAGGTACCTGCTCTGGCATAACCGGCGAATGCGCATCAAAGACGGCGCGACGCTCGCGGCGTTGCGGCTGTCCGGCGTGCCTGTGCTGCCGGTCGGTCAGCCGCTGCTCAACGCGGTCACCTCCGGGCCCGATCTCGTGCCGCTCGTGATCTCGAACTCCGGCCGGTTCAGCACGAGAACGATCAAGGGCGGGCCCGCGCGGGTCGGCCAGATTTATCACGTCGGCGCCCAGCACTATGTGCTCACTAGCAGCGGGCTCGCCGCGATCGGCGAGGTCTCGGCGCTGCTGCTGCTGGCCACCGGCGGAGACGACCAGGAGCTGACCGCGGAGCAGGCCGGCCCGGCCCTGCTCAACCTGCGGCTCGACCCCGAGGGCTTCCCGGAACAGCTGCCACAGATGCGCACCGTGGACGCCGCGAGTTCGGCCCTGTGCGCCGAATACCGGGGTGGCGACGGTGGCCAGCGGGACGTCGTGATCCAGGTGCTCGACGCCGCGGGCCTGCGCTCGTCGGTCGTCGGCGATACCACCGGGGGGCAGATCAGCGGCGGGGTGCGGGTCGCCGACCGGGTTGTGGTGGCGGGTGGCCGCGGGGCGCTGGTGCGGGCTGTGCCGGCCACCGGCGCCACCGTCAGCAATGGCCTGCCGACCTATCTGGTAACCGATCAAGGCCTGCGGTACGCGTTTCCCACGACCGCGCCGGAGGCCCAGGCCGCGCTCGGCTATCAAGGAGTGGCGCCGGTCGCTGTGCCGGCCGCCCTGGTCGCGCTGATTCCGCCCGGCCCGCCGCTGGACCCGAGCGCGGCCAAGAATTTCGCCGGCCGGGCCGCGCTGACCCCCGGATCATGATCCATTTCGGACCGCCGGGTTTTTGCAAATCGATCGTCGATCTATGCAGACGGGATCGAACTCAGTAGATAGTGTGGCCTATTCTGGCAGATGTGCACTCGGCGCGACGATGGACGGGGACCCGCGTCAATGGCTGAAACCATGACTTCCATAGATATTCACTCACTCGAAGACTTCCAGCAGACCCTTACCGCCCGGCTGGGTGAGGTAGAGGTCGCCCTGCGAAAGATCGAGGCGCTCACCGGTCGAAACCCGGCGCTCGGCACGTTCGCCGACGCCGTCCGCTATGAGCGGCATTACGCGACGCTGCAGTCGGACTATCGCCAGCGCGTGCAGCGGCTGCGTGCGGCGATCGTCGCCACCCAACGCGCCACCGCCACGATCATCGCCAACTACCACGGCACCGAGGAGCGCAACCAGGCAAGCTCCGACGACATCGCCGCGCAGCTCGGCGGCGTGGCGACGGCGCTCGACGAGGACGCCGGTCATGTCTGAGGAGATCATCGGCGGCTACGCCGCCCTCAGCCACGAAGTGCTCTACAAGATGCTCATGGTGGGCGATCCGGGCCAGGTCGACGGCTTGGCTTCCGAGTGGAGCTCGGTGCAGGGCACGGTCGAGCACCTCGCCGCGAGCCTCGGCAGGGATCTGGCCGCCCTGCACGAGGTGTGGGCCGCCGAGTCCGGCACCGAGTTCCAGCGCCGGGTCGGCATCGTGTCCGCGTACTCCGCCGATTTGGGCCGGGATTTTGACGCGCTCCACCAGGGACTGACCCTGATGGCCGGCGCGCTGCGCGAGGCGCGGGCCAAGGCGGAAAACCCGGCGGACACCGACGACTCCGACAGCACGCTGAGCAGCGCCGCGACGGGTGCCCTGGTCGGCGGTGCCGTCGCCGGTGCGCCCGGCGCGGCGGTCGGGGCGACCATCGGCGCCGTGTTCGGCCACGAGCAGGATGAGCAGGAGAAGGCCAAGGCCCGCCAGCGGATGGTCCAGGTGGTCACCGAGTTGGCCGGCGAGTATGAGGTGACCGGCGCCGACCGGTGGCCCGGCGCGGTGCCGGAGCCGCCGGCCGACCTGCCGAGCGACGGGACCAAGGGCGCGTTCACGGCAACCTCCGGCCCCTCGGTGAACAAGCCGGCGCAGACACCGCTGCCCGGCTCGGGCGTGCCGGCCGAGTCCGGCACGGCGGATCCCGGGCTGGTTCAGAACGCGCCGACTACGGGCGTCGCCGGGCACCAGATCGACGGCGCGGACGGCGCGGCCCCCGGTACCGGGCAGGGTGGCACCGGTCTGCTCGCCGCCGGCGGTTCCCTGATCGGCTCCGGCGCGCTCAACGCCGCAGCGCCGGGCGTCGTATTGGGCGGATCGACCGTGAGCGCTGCGGGTGCCGCGGGCGCTGGGGTCTTCGGGGGCGCGGCCGGTGCGTCGGCGTTCACGCCGCAGACCGAGGCGAAATCGACCGGCGGCGCGGCCGGCGCCGGCCGGGGTGCGCCGGTGCGGGGGAGCGGTGCCGCGCCGGTGGAGGGTCCCGGGTCGTCCCGGTCGGCGGCCGGCGTTGGCCGCTCGGGGTCCGCGGGCGCCGACGAGCCGGACGAGCGCCTGACCTGGCTGGTCGAGGACGAGATGGTCTGGGGCGACGGCGATGCCGCGGCGCCCGCGGTGCTCGGCGGCGCCCCGGAGCAGTCGCCGGCGGAGGAGCACGAGTCTTCGGAGTGACCCTCCGACCCTGATGCGCTGACCCCGAAACGGATCTTCTATGTCACCGACCACCCCCGGCGCAGACGTGCCGGAGACAACCCCCGCCGACAGCCCGGCCCCGCCGGCAGGCGATACCGCCGGCGCGCCGGTTCCCGCCCGGCGTGGGTTCTGGCGCCGGGGAGACGGCCCGAAACGCCCGCTGTGGGTGCGGATGCTGATCTACTCCGGCGTCCTGCTCCTCGTGGTGAGCCTCGGGACGGTCATCGGCGCCCGCTTGCTCGTCGCGCGATACACCGGGACGGTGGATCAGCAGACCATGCTGGGCGGAGCCGCCGTGCCGCCGCCGAAGAAGGGCACCCCGGCGCTGTCCGGTGCGCTCAACGTCCTGCTCGTGGGGGTCGACGAGCGGGCCGACGAGGAGGACGGGCCGGGCACCAGAGCCGATTCCATCATCGTGGTGCACATCAACGCCGCCCACGACCACGCCTACCTGCTGTCGGTGCCGCGCGACACACTGACCCAGATTCCGGCGTACGCGAAAAGCGGGTTCACCGGCAGCCACGAGAAGATCAACGCTGCTTTTCAGCACGGCAGCGCCAACGGTGGCGGGCGGGCCGGCGGGTTCGAGCTGCTCGCGTCGACGGTGAGCAAGGTGACCGGCATCCGTTTCCACGCCGGGGTGATCGCCAACTTCGTCGGCTTCGAGGCGGCCGTCAACGCGCTGAACGGCGTCACGATGTGTGTCGACCAGAAGGTGACCTCGATCCATCTCAACACCAACGGGCAGCCACTCGCCACGGCCGGCGGCAGCCCCGCGGTGTACGAGCCCGGCTGCCGCCACCTCGAACCGTGGCAGGCGCTCGACTACGTGCGGCAGCGGCACACCAAGTACGGCGACTATGACCGGCAACGCCATCAGCAGCAGTTCGTGAAGGCGATCGTGAAAGAGGCCCTGGGCAAGGGGCTGTCCAGCCCGGCCGCGCTCGACAAGGTGCTGACCGCCACCGGCCACTCGCTGACGGTCGACCCGGGTGCCGCCAGCCTGACCGACTGGCTGCTGATGGCCCGGCACATCGGCTCCGACGGGCTCACCATGCTCAAGACCAACGGCGGCGGCTACGCCTCGGTCAAGTGCCCGAACGGTGCCTCCTGCGAAAACCTCACGGCACAGAGCAAGGAGATGTTCGACGCCGCGCGTACGGACTCGCTAGATGCCTTTATCGCCGCCCATCCCACCTGGGTTGCGCGGGACAACTGACCACGGGGAAGAGAACGTCATGGGCTTGATCGCGCAGATAGGTTACGGACACTGGGGCACCAACCTGGCCCGAAATCTGAACACCCTGGCCGGGCAGTCGTGGAGTTACCTGGTGGAGGTTTCGCCAGAGCGCAGCGCGAAGGCCCAGGCGCTCTACCCGCATCTGCGGATCACGACGGAGCTGGAGCCGGTGCTGGCCGACGACGATGTGTCCACGGTTGTCATCGTCACGCCCGCGGCCACCCACGCGCCATTGGCCCGCCGTGCGCTGCGGGCCGGCAAACACGTACTGGTGGAGAAGCCGCTGGCGCTGGCCACGGCCGACGCGGTGGAACTCGCGAGCCTGGCCGACAGCACCGGCCGCGTGCTGATGGTCGGCCACACGTTCGAGTTCGTCCCGGCGGTCACCCGGATGCGGCAGTATCTCGACGAGAACGAGGTCGGCGATCTGCTGTACCTGCACTCGCAGCGGCTGAATCTGGGCCGCATCCAGAGCGACATCAACGCGTTCTGGTCCATCGGCCCGCACGACATTTCGATCGCCAACTATCTGATCGGCGCCGGGCCCGAGTGGGTCTCCGCGCGTGGGGCCCGCTATCTGCACGACGGCATCGAGGACGTCATGTTCGTGACGCTCGGCTATCCCGGCGGGATCCTCGCCCACGCCCACGTGAGCTGGCTGGATCCGTCGAAGACCCGGCGCACCACGGTGGTCGGCAGCAAGCGGATGCTCGTCTACGACGACCTGGACGCCGAGGCCAAGTTGAAGGTGTTCGACAAAGGCGCGGACAGGCTCGAGCCGGAAGCGTACGGCCTCTGGCAGTACAAGCTGCGCGACGGGGCGATGCAGGTTCCGCCGCTGCCCATGGTCGAGCCGCTCGCGGTCGAGTTGCAACACTTCCTCGATTGCGTACGCACCGGCCGGCGCCCGCGTACCGATGGCTGGAACGGGGTGCGGGTGGTGGCGGCGCTCGCGGCGGCGGAGACGTCGCTGCGCAACGACGGCGCCCGGACGCCCGTCCTCGAGACGGCACCCGTGCTGCCGTGACCGGCGGCCGGATCAGCCCGCTCGCCGTGGTGACCGACGGCACCCTGCTGGGGGCCGGCGCGACGGTCGAGGAGTTCTGCATCATCGGCCGCCCGGACGAAGGCGGGAGCGAAACCGCCAAGCCCACGCGGATCGGCCCGCAGGCGCGGCTGCGCAGCCACACCGTCGTCTACGCCGGCAACGACATCGGCCGGCGTTTCCAGACCGGCCACCACGTCCTGGTACGAGCCGACAACACCATTGGTGACGACGTCTCGGTGGGCTCGCTGAGCGTGGTGGAGCACCACGTCACGATCGAAGACTCGGTGCGGATCCACTCCCACTGCTTCATCCCGGAGTGGACGGTGTTGCGGGAGCATGCCTGGCTCGGGCCGCGGGTGACGTTGACCAACGCACCGTTCCCGCGCTGCCCCGACGTCGCGCGCTGCGGTAGGGGCGTGACCATCGGCCGCGGCGCGCGGATCGGCGCCAACGTCACGATCCTGCCCGGCGTGACCGTCGGCGCCGGAGCGCTGATCGGCGCGGGAGCGGTCGTGACGCGGGATGTCGCCGCCGGCGCCGTCGTCGTCGGCCCGGCGGCCCGGGTGGCCAAGTCCGTCGACGAGCTGCTCTGCCCCGTGGGCGCGGATCACCGGCCCTATCCATCCCCCCAGGAGCAGGAGAACGCGAACCGTGCCTGACATTCCCCTCGTCGATCTCAAGGCCGGCTACCTGCGGCAGAAAGACGCGATCGACGCCGCTATCCACGAGGTCATCGACAACACCCGCTTCATCAACGGCGCCGAGGTGGGCCGTTTCGAGACGGCGTTCGCGGCGTTCTGCGGCACCCGCCGGGCGGTGGGCTGCGGGTCCGGCACCGCGGCGATCCACCTCGCGCTGAGCGCGCTGGGCGTCGGGCCGGGTGACGAGGTGGCGGTGCCGGCACACACGTTCATCGCGACGGCCGAGCCGATCTCCTGGCTCGGCGCCACCCCACGATTCGTCGACGTGGACGAAGCGACCGGTTGCCTCGACCCGGCCGCCCTGCGGTCGGTGATCGGGCGGGTCAAGGCGGTCCTGGCAGTGCATCTCTACGGGCGGCCGGCCGACCTGGTGGCGATCTCGGAGATCGCCGCGGCGGCCGGCGTGCCGGTGGTGGAGGACGCCGCCCAGGCGCACGGCGCGGAGATCATCGCCGCGGACGGGACGGTCGTGCGGGCCGGCGGGTTCGGCCGGGTCGGCTGCTTCTCGTTCTTCCCCGGCAAGAATCTGGGCGCATTCGGCGACGCGGGTGCCGTGACGACCAACGACGACGCCCTGGCCGACCGGATCGCGATGTTGCGCGATCACGGGCGGGCCAGCAAGTACGAGCATCTGGTCACGGGCTACGCGCATCGCCTCGACACGTTGCAGGCCGCGGTGCTCGGGGTCAAACTCACCGGGCTCGCCGAGAACAACGACCGCCGGCGGGCGGTGGCGGCCGCGTACACCCGGGAATTGGCCGGAATCGGCGACCTGGCGCTGCCCACCACCAGCGCGCAGCGCAACAGCGTCTTCCATCTGTACGTGGTGCGCACCAAGCATCGCGACGCGTTGCTGGCGCATCTGCATTCCGCCGGGATCCGGGCGGGGGTGCACTATCCGGTGCCGCTGCACCGGCAACCCGCGTATGCCGGGCTGGGTATCGCCGCCGACGCGTTCCCGGTGGCCGACGCGTGGGCCCGCGAGTGCCTGTCGCTGCCGATCTATCCCGAGCTGGACCCGGCTCAGGTCGCCGAGGTGTCCAAGGCGGTACGCGAGTACTTCGACCGTGCCATTTGACGAGTGGGCCTACGAATGGCTGGGTTCCGGCGTCGTGACCAGCGCGCCCGCCACCGCGGCGTAGGCCGGCTTGGGGACGAGTTCCGCGTCGTACAGGCAGGCCGCGCCCGCATCGGCCTGGACGTTCGGTATCCAGGAGTATCTGTCGGTGAAGCCCCACACCGTGAACGACACGCACCGGGCCACCGCCAGACAGGTCTTGATCGTCTGGCGGTACACTTCGGCCTGCGCTTTGAGTTTGGCCGGCGTCGATGGTCCGACGATCCGGACGTCGGCCTCGGTGATCGCGACATCGATGCCGAGCGCCGTAAACCGCCGGAGGTTGTCGACGCGATGAGCGGGCGCAGGCTCGAGGTTCAGGTGGCTTTGAAAGCCCACTCCGTGGATCGGCACCCCTTCGCTGAGCAGCCGGCGCACAAGCTTGTAGAGGGCGTCGCTTTTCGCATTGATCCCGTCGGCGCCGAACTCGTTGAGGAACAGTTTGGCGCCCGGGTCGGCGGCGTGGGCGGCCCGGAAGGCCTCGGCGATGTAATCCGGTCCCAGGGCCCGCGACCAGAGCGACGCGCGCGGTTTGCCGCCGGCGCCGAGCGGCTCGTTGACCACGTCCCACGCCCACACCTTGCCCCGGTAGCGGGCGACCTCGTCGGTGATGTGCTGCCGCATCAGCGCGGCGATCTCCGGGTCGCTGCGGCCGCCCGTCTCCAACCAGCCCGGCAGCGAGGTGTACCAGACCAGGGCGTGGCCGTAGACCTGCTGGTTGTTGCGGCGGGCGAAGTCGACCACCCGGTCCGCACCGGCCCAGTCGTACTGGCCGGGCCGCGGCTCCACCCTGGACCATTTCATCGCGTCCTCGGGGGTGACCGCGCCGAACTGGCTGCCCAGGACGGTGGCGTATTGCGGGTCCTGCGCCAGGGCCTCGGCGCTGGCCGCCGAACCGATCACGAGGCCGCGCCCGCGGGCCAGCGATCGCAGGGTCGGCTCCGGAACGCCGCCGGAGCAGCCGGCCGCCGGGGACGGGCCGGAGGCCGCGCAGCCGGTGCCGACCCGGGGCCGCTCCGCGGTCGTCGCGGAGGTGCCGTGAATCGCCAGCATCAGGACGCTCGAGACGAGCAGGAGCGCACCCGTGCCGGCCGTGACGAGGCGCGCTCGACTGCGTCGGTCGCGCACCGTGTGCCCCCTTGTCTACCGGCGCCGTCGAACGCCGTCCACTATCGCACGCGCGGGAGGAAGCCGGATGCCGCCTGAACCTGGGCGCGAGCCGTGGACGCCGTCGCGAGTCCTCGCCTGGACGCTCGTCGTCCTGGTCGGCGCCTTGCTGGTCGAGGTGCTCTTCGAGGGCTGGGTCGAGACGCTGGTGGGCACCAGCAGCACCGGCTACGGCGGGCGGGTCATCCTCACCGAGGCGGCCTGGCCGAAGCTGGTCAAGAACGGGTTGTATCTGACCCTGGCCGGGCTCAGCGTCGCGAAGGTCGCGATCGACGGGCGGTGGCGCGACTTCTCGCGCAAGGCGGATCTCGCGCTGGTCGCGCTGGCGCTCGTGCTGGTCCTGGCCGGCCTGGTCAGCGGATCGTCGCTGCCGCTGATCGGGCAGGCACTGTTCGTGTACCTGCGCGGGGTGATCGTGTTCTACGCCCTGCGCGCCGCCGACCCGCCCTGGCCGCGGCTGCGGCCCGTGCTGTGGACGGTGGGCGGCCTCGTCGCGTTGAACGTGGTGGTCGCCCTGGTGCAGATGGTCGTCGGGCCGCCCGCCTACAGCGCGCTGGGCTGGGTCGATCTGAGCTGGGGGGAGAAGTACCGGTCGCAGGCGCTGCTCACGCATCCCAATCATCTGGGTCATCTGCTGGCGCTGGCCATTCTGGGCGTGCTGGCCTGGCTGGGGCCGCGGGCCCGGCTGGGGTACCGGCCGTGGATCGTGCTCGGCGTGCTTGGGCTGACGCTGTCGGCTACCCAGTCGCGGGAGGCGATTATCGCGGTGTGCGTCGCCGCCGGCGTGCTGTGCCTGCTCGGCGGGATCGGGGTGCGCCGGACGGTCGCGGCTGTCGCGTTGATCCTGGTCTTCGCGGGGGCGCAGGTCGCGCTGCGGCCTGACAACCGCGCGGAATGGAACAGACGCCTGACGGGGGTGGTGGACGCCTTCCGGGTTCCCAGCGGCGCGGAAGCACCTCGCACACCCGCGCCGAGCCCGACCCGGTCCGGGCCGGCCGCGCCGCCGTCCACGCACGCTTCAGCCTCTACGCACACTTCGCCCTCCTCGCAGGCTTCGCCTTCCGCGCCCGCTTCGCCTTCCGCGCAGGCTTCGCCGTCCTCGGTTGGACTCAGTCCTTCGCCGGCGGCGGCACCGACGACTCCCGCCCGCGAGATCCGGGTCCTCTACTACCAACAGGGTCTGCGACTGTTGGCGCACCGGCCGCTGCTGGGTTACGGCGTCGGGCAGTTCGGCGGGATCGTGGCGGAGAAGAACGACCCGAACTGGAATCTCAACCCCGCGTTCGGACCTGGGGGCTTCGACCGGCACGGGTTCCAGGCCAAACAGGTCGACTCGTTCTGGCTGCACCTGGTGGTCGAGGCGGGTCTGCTCGGCCTGCTGGCCTATCTGGTGTGGCTGGCCATGCTGGCGGCGCCGTTGCTGCGGCGCACGAGCCGGTTCGGCGGCGCGGGCCCGTCCGCGCCGGCCGACCCGTTCGCCTACTGGGCTCTGGCCGCGATCGTCTTCGTGGTCCAGGTGGCGTTCCTATCGGCATCGCTCGAGGATCCACTGTTGCCGGCGATCCTCTTCGCGATCCTAGGCCTCGCCTGGCTCTACCCCGGGCGGGACAGCACCGGCCTACGGTCATGACCGAGCTTCCTTGTTTGGCGCTGGCGTGTGCGGCTCGGTGCAGGCGGTGGTCATGTCCTTCTGGCCCTCGCGTGCGAGGTCGTTGTTTGGTGTTGGCGTGTGCCGCTCGGTGCAGGCGGTCATGACTGAGCTTTCTTGGTCATGCCCTTCTGGCCCTCGCCTGCGAGGTCGTTGTTTGGTGTTGGCGTGTGCCGCTCGGTGCAGGCGGTCATGACGGTGGAACCGCGCGTCCTTGTCGTCACCAACCTCTGGCCGGAGGCGGGCGGTTTCCGGGGCATCTTCGTCCGCGAGCAGGTCGACGCCGTCCGGGCGCTCGGCTTCGAGGTTGACGTCGAGGTGGTCGCCCAGTCGCGGGGCCGCGCCGACTACCTGCTCGCCGCGCCGCGGGTGCGCCGCCGGGTGCGCACCGGCCGCTACGACGTCGTGCACATCCACTACGGGCTGGCCGCCCTGGCCGCACGGCTGGCCGGCCGCGTGCCGCGAGTGCTCACCCTGCACGGCAGCGACGTCCAGGTGCCCTGGCAGGCCTGGTGCACGAGAGCCGGATCGGGCCGGATCGCGCAGCGGATCTACGTGTCCCAGCGCCTCGCCGACGCCGCGCGGGACAGCACCGGCCTGGTCATCCCCGGGGCGGTCGACTTCTCGTTGTTCACGCCGATCGACCGCTCGGCGGCGCAGGCCCGGCTGGGTCTCGACGCCGGCCGGCCGGTGGTCCTCTTCGGTGCCGACCCACGCCAGGCGCCCAAGCGATACGACATCTTCCGCGCCGTGCTGGATCGGCTGCGTGCCTGCGGACTGCCGGTCGCCGAGCTGGTGTTGGCGGAGCGCGGGCTGCCCCGAAGCGAGGTCCCGGGGAAGTTCGCCGCCGCGGATGTGCTGCTGTTCACCTCCCAGCGAGGCCACGAGGGTTCACCGACCGTGGTCAAGGAGGCGACGGTCATGGGCCTCCCGGTGGTCAGCACCGATGTCGGCGACGTCGCGACGATCCTGCGGGGGATCGAACCGTCCGCGGTGGTGGACTTCCCGGCGAGCTGGGGAAGCACCCGCGCGACGGAAGAACTCGTCACCGCGCTGGCCGACCGAACCGCTGAAATCCTGCGCCGGCCGTTGCGCTCCAACGGCCGGGAGCGCAACGGCTGGCTCGCCGCCGATCGCATCGCCGAGCGCCTCGCCGAGGTCTACCGCCGGGTTGCCGGGTGCTGAGCGGGCCGCAGCGGTTATGCGCGACGACGGCGTCGGCGAATCTGGTCGTCCCAGCGGCCGGGAGCGCAACGGCTGGCTCGCCGCCGTGCGCCTAACCGGGGTTCACCGCCGGGTGCTGAGCGGGGCGGACCGCGCGGAGCAGGCTGCGGAGGTCACGCGCTAGGACGGCGGCGGCGAGGGCGGCCCCGCCGGCGGCGAACCCGACCGTCCACTGTGCCGAGTGGTCGGCTTCCGTCGCGGCCGCCGCCGCGAAGCCCACGATCAGCAGTGCCAGCGATCGACCCAGCGGCCCGGTCCACGCCATGCGCTCCGAACGCCAGACGATGGTGATCGGGATCGCCGCGGTGATCGCCGAACCCACGAGGTAACCCACCGCCACCCCGACCGCGCCGAGCGGCTCGCCGAGGACCGCCACCACGCCGAGGCCGGTCAGGCAGCCGAGCACAGCCGACCCGGCCGGGATGCGGGCCCGCTTGCGAGTGTCGCTGGCCAGGGCGTTGATGGCGGGCACCTGAAGCACCGACAGCCAGGTCGCCGCCAACATGATCCGCAGCACCGGCGCGCCGGCCGCATACTCGGCGCCGCCGAAGATGGTCAGCACCAGCGGCGCCAGGAACTCACCGGCGACGAAGACCGGGGCCAGCAGCACCGCGAGCGCTCTGGTCGACACGTCGCCCTGCCGCCGGACGCCGTCGGCGTCGCCGGCGCCGTGCGCGGCCGCCATGGCCGGGAACAGCGCGAGCCCAAGCGCCCGGGGCAGGAAGTACAGCGGGGCGACCAGGGCCACGGATGCGGCGAAGTAGGCGACCTCCGCCGGCTGCGCGAACCGGCTGGCCAGCAGTTGGGTGCCCTGTAGAAAGCCCGTGCCGGCGAGCGTGCCCACGCTGGCCACCACGGCGTAGGTGAGCACCTCACGGCGATCGAAGGGCGCGTGCCCGGCGTGGATCTCCGGCCGCAGCAGGACCCGGGCGCCGAGGACGAACAGGGTGTATCCGATCGCCAGCGGCAGCAGGTAGCCGTGCCAGCCGAACGCAACCGTGGCGATCGTGGCGATAACGGCCACCCCGGAGGTCAAAATCTCCAGGCAGGCGTACGCGCCGGAGCGCCCGAAACCGTACAGGGCCGCCTTGTCGACCGAATACACCGAGTACGACGTGGTCAACAGCCACAGGGCGGCGGCTTCCGCGAACGCGAGATGCCAGATCGCGCCGGCGACGAGGGCGGCCGCCAGGCCCAGCAGCGCGCCGGAGAGCACGCTGTAGCGGGTGAGGAACCGGTGGATCGCCCGGGCGGCCGACGGGTCGCCGGCGCCGCGGTGCAGGGCGACGAATTTCGCCATCGCGCTGGAGATTCCGCCGGGCAGCACGAGGCTCGCCACCATGCTGGTCGCCAGCAGCGAGCCGACCAGGCCGTAGGTGTTGCGGTCGGTGGCGTGGCTGATCAGCGAGCCGTGCACCAGTCGGGTCAGGCCGACCGCGATGAGGGCGAGCACCGACAGCGCGCCGACGCGGGCGATGCCGGGCACCGCCGGGCGCAGCCGGGTCACTCGAGGTCCGGCACCGGCAGCCCCGGTAGCGGTTGCCGTTGTCGGGGTATCGCCGGCTTCCGGGCGATCATCCGGTCGATCAGCTGCAGGTACACCGATTTCTGCCGCTCCCAGGCCAGCCGTTCCATTGCCGTGGCGGCCGCCTCGGCCTGCCGGCGGGCCTGCTCGGGCGAGGCCGCGAGCGTACGCATGGCGGCGTAGAGATTTTCCGGGCTTGCCGGGTCGACGAACGTCACCTCGTCGGCGGTGAAAAAGTGGTCGATCACCGGGTTGCGGAAGGTGATCGCGGGAATGCCGAGCGCCGCGTACTCCAGCAGCTTGGTGGGCAACACCGCGCTGGTCCAGGGGTCTAGCCGGCTGGGCACCAGTCCGATGTGGACCTCGGCGAGCCGGCGGGCCACCTCGGGGACCGGCAGCGGCCGATCGGGTAGCCGGACGGCGTCGGCCAGCCCCAGCTGCTGGACCCGCTCGCGGACCTGGGTCAGCCCGTCACCGCCGCCCATCAGCACCAGCCGGGCGCGCGGGACCTCGGCGCGCAGCCGGTGCAGCGCCTCGACGACGTTGTGCAGGCCGTGCCGGGGCGCGATGAGGCCGTGGTAGCCGAACACGACCTCGCCGCCGGGCTCCCAGGAGTGGAACGGCTGGCGGGTGAACCAGCGCTCGTCCGGGGCATTCATCACCACCGTCACCGGCCGTTTGGTCATGCCGCGCACCGTGTCGGCGTAGGGCTCGTGCACCGTGAGCACCTCGTC
>Ga0307515_10015662_pt1 | contig 13953 bp, 6 predicted proteins | sample 17_EM_MG_FD_194513 | JGI IMG/M metagenome (GOLD analysis project Ga0307515, IMG submission 194513) | Populus trichocarpa ectomycorrhiza microbial communities from riparian zone in the Pacific Northwest, United States - 17_EM | ecosystem: Host-associated > Plants > Roots > Unclassified | place... | reverse complement strand
CTAATAAACCTAAACTGCTAAAGTACCTAGATAAGTAGATAGAATGCTAGTATAATAAAGATAATAAGCTACTAGAAGAATATAAGGACAAAAACGCCCTAGAAATTTCTTAGTTATATAAGGTCTTAAGATATCCAGGAACTTTAACCGGCGGTTAAAGTTGTCTAATTAGTTAGATTCTCTTGCTAAGACTTTTAGCAACAAAGCCTAAGGGCAGGCTTTTTTAGAGGGGGGGGTAATGTTACAGCACTGGCAGAACTTGGCAGAACTTCGCACCGGCAAGTTGCCACAGATTGCCGCATATTGCGGTCACGTAACGCGAAGATCTTATAAAACATCAAACGGCGCTGCTCTTCTTCTCCTTTCCTTTCCCTAGCTTTAGATTCTCGTTTATAGACAATCCAATCGTACAGGCTTGCGCGTCCCCTTTGCCGTGCCCATGCCTCGATTGACTGAGTCGCTAACAGCTTATAACCTATTAGAATATAAGGTTATAGGGCTAAAACTCTGTGTATTACTTATTTTCTATATAGGTAGTTAAAGAGATTTTAAGGAACTTCGACCGCCGGTCAAAGTTGTCTGATTGGTCAGATTCCTGCCAAGAGCTTTCTCCCACAAGTCTCATCACGTGATATCGTTGCGGGCTTGTTTTCCAACAGAGGAAGCAGACCTTATTATCAGAGTGTTGTAGTATACAAGGCGCTATATTCTTATTCAAATGTCCCCCCGACCAATCACCCCGTCAGATCCGAATGATTCTTTCAAAGAACCTAATGCGGAAAGCCACGAATTACTTCTTTCGGGCCTTCGCAAGCAACAAAAAAAATTGTCTCCAAAGGAGGACTCACCAAGGCACTCGAAGCTAAGCACAACATGGAGAGACTACTGGAAGACTCCAGCTACCATGGCTGCACTCTTTCTCCTAGGTCCGTATAACTTGACTACGAATATGTTCCACGCATTTCTAATGTTCAAAACGATTAGCCTGGATAATCGCTATAATTCATCTCACCCTATTCCTATCGCTAGACAAAAAACAGACAGATGGTCCACATTCTATCCCGCAGAGCTACGTAGCGGCGCTTTCGCACCTCCTCGGACTTCTCTTTAGAGCAACTCTTTGCGGCTCTTTAGCTATCGCCTTCACTCAATACCTCTGGCGCTTGATGAGGATAAAGACAGTTAAAGTCTCGAGTATAGAATTGCTGTTTAAGATTACGCAGAACCCGTTTCTGCTTGCACTGCCGGAGGTCGTCGAGACAGCACCAACATTGTTTATCCTAGCATTGTTCACTTGGCTGCTACCTATTGCAATCACCTTCCCTCCTGGCGCTTTGATAGTTGTCTCGAATCTAGTTCAGAGCAGCTACAATGCGACTGTGCCCACGTATAATGGATCTTCAATGGGAAACAACTCGCAGGCTGATTCGGCGATTAAATCTCTAGCAATCCGTGGAGAAAGTGGAGGGAATTGGAATTATTTGTAAGCTCTTCATCATTTGAAACTCATTTTGCTAATAACACCTGGTGGTCCAGAGGCGCGACTCCTAACGTACGACGAACTGGTCGCATGGTCCTCGAACTGGACAATATTATACCATCCTCGTCGCCTTGCGGACCTGACTGTACATATGTCACTCAATTTGATGGACCTTATCTTCGATGCACCGATATCGTCTTCAACCAGACCAGCACCAACGAACCAATTGATGTGTGTGGCCATAACGCCTTTTCGGCCACCAACGTATCCACTTTAGCTTCGCCAGGGTCCTACAACATTGGAGTCGCGTTCAACATGTCAGCGTCTCGCTCCATTAAGCTCATTCCTCAAAGCAATTCGACCATCTTCTTCGACAACCTTCAAGAAATCGAAAGTATTTCTTGCATCCCATCCTGGGCATCCTACGTAGTTAACGTTACTTATAGCGGCGGTTTACAAACCATCACACGCTCAGAAAAGTACATGGGCTCTATTCGCGACATGATGATACCCGTCACTCAGTATATCCCAGCTACCCCAGAGTGTGACCAGCTCTGGACCAATTACACTAAGGATATAGCGGCCTATGAGGCATGTATCAAATATACTTCCGCTGTATGGTCTCAACCTCTTCTCCAAACCCTTACAGCATTCAATCATTTCTCTCTCATTGATGCGCTGGTCAGTCCCCTGAGCGGTAATTACACAATGCTACCGTCAGGCGCTTTTACAGGAGGAGCAAGTGGAGATTATACTTGTGGTGAGTCCCCGGCCCTAAATCCATTCGAGGTACAGCCCGTAACTGATTTATTAATAAAACTCGGGCAGGGCCGACAGGTGGGACTCTCGTCGCCGATACACGTCTCAATACCCAAAGAGACAATTTTACGAGAAGTGCAACTGATGGTCCGAGTTTTGCCGTTTCCCAGGACATCCTAAATGACGCCCTTTTCAACATCATGATGAGTGCTGTTCTTCAACTCGGTTTCTGGCATACCACCGTTCCCGTCAATATCACCAACATTCACGAAGTGTACTCTTTTGTCTCCCCTAAGACGCTAATAATTCCCTACCTTACATGTCTCCTCTTATCGATTCCCTTCCTCTATCTCGGGTTGAACAGCCTGCGCTTAAATGGCGTATCCGCAATGGAAGGCGGCTTCCTCCAGATCCTGATGACCACTACTGGGAGCAAGACTCTCGAAAAAGCAGCGATGGGTGGCTGCCTTGGGGGAGACGAGAACGTTCCTGAGAATCTTAAAAGCATGAGGATCCGTTTTGGGGAACTAGTGTGGAGTAGAGACGTCGAAGATGGTGATGGAGGAGCCGTGAAAAGGGCGGGCTTTGGAACGGATGATGAGGTTATGCCGCTTAGGCGCGGTGTCACCTACGGAGTTTAGTTAGGCTGGTATTTGGGATGAGTACCTCTCAAGTTAAACCCCCTGAGCGGGACATTAAGCGTTTTTGAATCACCCGACCCGACTTCGGGTACCTAATGCCACTTACCCAAGCTAACCCTTCTAAATTGGGTCGGGTAATATGTTGGGCTCCCTAATTGTTGAAGCAGAAGTATCTGGGGAAGCGACTAATCGTGAGTTAACGAAGTTGTAAGAGGAGAAGTCTACGAAATCTGATTCAGCAAATAGATACAGTAGGGACAGTATTTACACTACTCATTGACTACAGCGTCATGCGATCGCGATAGAGCCGAGACCTTCGTCGTGGTGACTGGCGATCGCTGTCAGTATCAAGAGTATCAACTAATGGGTCGCCCCCATTAGGCAACAGTGCCCAGGGGTCTTAACGATAAATCTTATTGCGATTAGATCCGATTATGATCTTATCGATAATAATTCCTAGAATCGCGATAATTGAATCACGATCGTGATTATTCTTGGCATTCCCACAATAAAATTCTAGTTCTAATATCCTTACATTTTAAGTTCTATATGTACAAAATAGCTTCTAACTTAGATTTATCCCTTCTTACTCCATTAATTATATCTTTAAGAACTCAATAATCTCGTAAAAAGATATCTTTGGTCTGTGGGTGTTGCTGTAACCCATATAAGGATAAACTAAAGAGAAAGAATAGGTGGTTATTATACTACTATAGAATCTATTTAGACAAAATAAAAGAGAATAGTTACCTCTTAATAACTAACCTTTAGAACTATCTTTTTAGCAAATATTAAATTAAATATAATGCTTAGGGAAATTATATAAAAAGAGAAATAGATTAATAGCTTACTAAACTCTATACTAAAGTAATAGAGTTAGATATTTATATAATTAAAATTAAATCTATAGTCCTAAAGAAGATCTTAAATAAGGATATTCTAAACTAGGCACTTATAAATTTAATTATTGTATAAAACTCCCCTTTTAATGTAGTATAATAGCTAAAATTTTATATTCTCTATAGAGCCTTAAATTTAGAATTAATTAAACCTAGTATCCTTCTAACAGTACCTGTAATAGTTATTTTATATATTGAGGTATTATTTATAAACTAGAAGAATGTTATATAAAAAAAAGCTACAATTAGCCCTTACTTAGATTTATATTTTAATTGATATTTAAATATCTTTAAATAATTACCTCTTTCTTATGATCTGCATTTACTTTATAGATAATTAAGAAGAGCTAAAAAAAAAATCTTCTTGCTTTTTATATGATTTTAAAATATAGTAAAGATAACTAATAAAATACTCTCTTTTTAATCCTTTAGAAATATAGAAATATATATAAATTTAAGTTTTTATTATAGATAATTCTAGAATAAATAACACTCTTTATTATATTATCTCTAATTTTATAATACATTAGAATATTAATTAGGATTTATCTATTTAATAAATTTATTGCTAAGAGTATATTATTAATCTTACTATTTTAGACTTTCTCTTTTAAGGAGTAATTAATACTTCTATAATTAAGTTAAATAAAGAAGGTTAAATAAATATAATGGATCTTAATAAGAAGCAAAAAAAAGTAGACTTTTTAAGTAATAGGAGTACTTAAAAAGCTCTATAATATTATTATTTATAGCTATATTTCTATAGCTTATATAGCTAAGTATAAGTTAATTATTAATAAGATAATTATATAAGATAGAATTCCTGGTTTAGCCTTTTTAATATAGCGCTTAAAGTGGAGTTAAAAATTAATAAGTATATAAAGAAGAACTTAAAAGCTTTTAAAGATAATATATTTTTACTATAGAACTAAGTAAACCTTTATATAATCTACTCTTTTCTAAATCTTTTTTTATTAAGTAACCCTTAAAATATAAAGTGATTTTGTATAAATTGATTATATTCTTTTTATATATATTAAGTGTGCTTTTACTACTTATAAAAAGAATAAAGACTTAGTTGCTTAATTTAATATTATTAGGAAAAGTATATTTTATACTACTAGTATATAGATAATTTACCTTTCTATACTGCTATATTTATCTTCTATTCTACCTATTAACGTATTTTATAAGCGAATTGTCTACATAAACAAGTTATCCAGATTAATTCCTCACTAAAATCTATAAATTCACAACGAAATATCTTAATAACGACTAAATAATAAATTTTAAGCGTTTAATATATTATAAATATTAGTTAAAAAAAGGTAATTATTAAATTTTTATAAGATAAACCCTTACAATTATTAAAATATTAAGTTTTAGCCTTTAAATTTAAATAGAGTTATTATATCTTAATAATTAGTAGTCTTATTAATTTAAAATTTTAGTAAAGGCCTTAGAGTGTATATAAAAGCTTAATTTTAAATATTTAAATATTATTATTTAGTTATTGTTAAGATATTTCGTTATAAATTTTATAGATTTTAGTGAGGAATTAATCTAGACAACTCGCTTATATGGACAATTCGCTTGTGAAATACATTATATAAGATATAGTAAAGTAAACCAAAAAAACGGCTTAGTAGATATTAGCCTTATAAAAGGTTAAAGAGTGTTAAAAGTAATATAAAGAGACTTATTAAGCTGAAATATTGCATAATTATATTAAAAGTAATCCTCTTTAAGAATATAAGCCTCTTAATAATTATAATTAGATTTTAAAGGGCTTAGAAGTAATATTAAATTAAATAAAAATAAAGATAAGTATAATAATTATTGTTCTAAAGCATTATATAATATTTAAAACCAGTTAGTACTTTAGTAGTAGTGCCAGGATTAGCAATAAAAGAATTAGCCTCTTTTTTTATAATTTGCAATTCTTTTAATTCCTACTATAAGTAATAAGCCAGAGAGGGTATTTTCTAAAGGACGTTGTATAATTATATAGGAAAGAATGTTATTTAGACTAGAGAATATTAAAAGAACTAAATATTTAAAAAGCTAGTATAGAAGTAGTATCTTATAAGGGTAGAAAAAAACTTTAGCTTATATAAGAGTAGCATATAAGGTAATACTTAGAAAGGCTTTAAAAAATAGTCTTTATAGCTTAAAGTTACTTCGTATAGAGCCTTATATAAAGCCTTATATAGAGTCCTATATAAAGCCTTATATAGAGTCCTATATAGAGCTTTATATAGAGCCTTATATAGAGCTTTATAGTAGATTATAGTAACTAAAGTTATTAGTATAATATAGTTATAGCATTAGAATTTATTAATTTTGGCATATTATTATAACCAAAAATTAGGGTCTTCTTAACCTGCTTAAGTCGCAATTTTAGTAATTTATAGTAATTTATAGCGATTTGCTATAAATATATAAATAGGGTAGGTAGGTATATAAGTATATAACGGGACTAGCCCAGTTATAGTAGGAACGTCTTAGTAAAACACTTAACAGATAAATTCCGACACTTGTCCAAATTCTGCCGAATTCTACTAGCTTAATTAACTTCTGCCAAGTTCTACTAGATCTATTAAATTCTACTAAAGTCCGTTAAAGACTGCGTGTATATATATATACGCATTAACTACTAAGCCCCTAACTATTTAATTATATAATTCTCTTATTATTTCTTTCTCTTTTTTACGCAACGTCTTATTTTTAGTAAGAGCTATATACCCTTAAATATAGGTAGAATTTATATTATTCCTTTAAATCTTCCCTAAAGTCTCTTTGCGCCCTTATATTACGTTATATTAAAATAACTACTATTAAAATAGTAAATAAACTTAAACCCCTTACGTTAACTATAAGCATTATAGCCTTAGTTAGGGGATATAACAGTCCTTTATGGATACTTTAGCCTAATAGCGAGCAATATTAGAAGCTTAGTATTAGTAATTAATAGGAGTAATTTATAAAGAACTCTATAACCTTAAAGCACTTATATTAGAAACCCTAATAGTAATACCTATAAATAAAATTAAAATAACTATATATAAACCTGACCCATTAAATATAAACCCTAAACTAGTAATAGTAGCTTAACCCATACCTATAATAAACCTAGTACTTATTATAAAATAACCTATATCCCTTTATAACTAAGCTCCGTCTTAAACTTTTAATAAACTATAACTAATACCCTACTAAAGCTAGTAAGATTAGCTATAAAATATCTTATTTAAGTAAAGACGCTATATAAACTATAGACCTATTCTTCTATAATAGCACCTTCGTTAATTTTAAAATCTTTATCTCTTTATTAGAATAAATATATAATAACGCTAGCTATAAATATATAGCTATTATTAAATTTAAAAACCTATAATAATGGAACCAAGACTTTACTAACTTCTTTTTAGAATTTTTAGGCCCTATTAGTAAACCAGATTAGAATAAAGCCGCTAAAGTAGCTGCTCTCTATTAAGCTATTTTAGATAAAATTAAAGTATAATTAGTAGGTAGAGAACTACTAAAGGACTTACCCGAATTTGCTATAATATATTAATAAATTAATAAGAACCTTTAATATAATAAACAAACTTATTCCCTAAAGCCAACTACACCTTATATTTAAAACTCTATAAACCTAGTATATACCCTAAAGCGCGATTTATCTTTAAAACTAAAAAGCCCTATATATAACCCTATAGACCTTAATATTACTTAATCCTATATATTCTTAGGAACTAATAAATAAAGAATATAAGCCGTAAATAGAGAATGCTTTAGATATAGTAAAAGGGGATATATTTAAAGAAATTACTAAACTTACCCTTTTAAAAAAGGTCTAATGTAGTTCCTCTTAGTCCTTAAATTATACTTATTCTATAAATTATACTTAGTTACTATAAAGTATTTTACCTTTAGTTAATTTAGAAAATAAATTATTTTAGGGCTAAGTTACGCCTTAAAATAAAAAGTAGAAGAGTATAAATATCTAGGCTCTTCTAGCGCTAATATATAATATAACTCCCTTAATATACTTAGCGAAATTTAAATACTTAAAAAATAGAAGAAAGTATAAATCCTTATAAATAGCGGAGCTACTAGTATAGGCTTTATTAATATAAACTATATAAAAACTTAACACTTAAATTTAAAGAAACTTAATAAGCCCTAAGGCCTATAAGGCTTTAATAGTAAGCCCTTAATATACGGCGAACTAATATACTATACTCTTATAAAGATATAAATAGGTAAATACCTTAAATATATTTCCCTATTTATAATACTTAGATATAGATAGCTAAAACAATATAACCCTTTAATTAGCTAGGTTAAAGAAATACTAAAATTCCGTATAACTTACTGCTAAAGTTATTACTACTAGAATCTTGTTGTTGGGGAAGACGCAGCCGGATTTGGAGGTTCCTCCCCCCCGTTTTAGGAGGCAGTTTCTCCTTACTTAGACCCATGTCTATCGCCGCTTTTGCAACATACTAAGCATGCTAAGGACGGCAGGGTCTCCCTTACTCACCCACCAAACCTAGAAGCTCCCTAAACGTCCCTCGGCGGCTAACGTTATTTAAGAAGCTATAGACGTCCGCCGCCTACCTTTATCCTTATCCTTCGCCAAAAGCACTACCCTTATATAACGAAACCTCCCTTCTGCACTACGCTCCTTCAACCCTTTTTCTACAGTAGCTATGTATGCATTTTCCCTTGCTATTATATCGTTCACTTCTAATACTCAATTTCTAGGTTTCTACCCATGGGATTTTTTTGCCCTGTCCCGCTTTTAAGAACGCCGATCTCCCGTAGAGCCTTTTTTAGCGTTTCTATTAACAGCAGTCACTCTTAAGCTAGCTTCTGCGTGTAGGCAACTAGTAGCTGCTAAAGCACTAAAACACTACGCATTTAACCACTATGCCCTTTTAAAGTAAGAAATAGCGAAATACAGATCTAGCCTCTAGCTTAGACTTTGAACTAGGTAAGCCGTCTTATTCTAAGCCAGCTTTAGACTTAGATTTGAGCTCTAACTCTAGAGCTAGGGAAGACGCCAATTCCAAGGGGGAATATTTATGGTAGAAAATTGCGTATTATAAGGACTAAAGAAGGGCGAAGTTAAAACGGAAGCCCTAGTCTACTTCTCTTATTAAGCGTAAGTTCCGGAATTAGAAAAAGTTCGTTTATATTTAAACCAAAATTCACCTTATAATACTAATAATTTATATTTAGGTTCTGCCTAAAAGTTAAGTTTAACCCAACCGAGGCCCTTTGTTAGTACGCGGCCGACACGTTTAAAATATACCTCAAATAGCGCGTAAAGAATTCTTGAATTAAGAAGGAAAGTATAATCCAGTTGTACTGGAGATAAATGCTGTATAATTTCATAGATGTGGTAGGCCATAGTATAAACAATGGCGTAGAACTTAATATACAAGATATAGGTAATCTTTAATTTTTTAAAAAAAAATCCTAGCTAATTTGTTACAGTGGATCCTAACCTACTTAACGCTAATATATAAGCTAGACACGTTAGAGAAAGAAAAGGATGCTATATATATGCAGGACTTATATATAATTATTAATACCCATTAAATAATAGACGCGAAGCCTTACTATAGTCGTTTTTGAGTGCAGATAGAAGTAATCCTCCTCCTCTTTAGTGCTATGGTAATAAGACCCTAAGCTCTTATTAAAAGTTTAAGCGTAAGAGGCTCTAATAAAGCGCTTTTATATAAATATATTACAATCCTAAGAGTTCGCGATGCGAAAAACTTTAATTAAACCACAACTATCGCCCTTATAAGTCTCGTGTATATTAAGAATTCTAGAGGCACAGGTAGATGGTATATAGCGACGTTAATTAAAGACGGCGTGAATGGTGCTAATAGACCTGTAGTAAGAGGTTCATTTTCCGTCTTAAAAGCATCCCAGCTTTTTATATCCTATCCTATCTTATAAGCCTTGCTATTGCGGATAATGTATTTTAACGCCGTTATACTTTACCGGAAGAGATTTTTAGACTTAAAATCCTAGCGAAAAAAAAGAGTCTTAAAGTAAAGTTTAAGAAGGAGATAGAGAAACGACCCATCTTTTAAGATATTAAGATAATAGCTAGTTATAGGGGAGTGTCGGACACCAAAGCATTCCCTTACCAGAAATGCCGTAATCACTACGTATAGTTAGGCCGAGTGGCCAGGTTTAAAAAATCGCTTAAACTTTACTAGCTGCAACGAGCGTCTAGAAGGAAATTAAATAGTGAGTATCTAATTTAACATAAGTGTATATATTAACTAAGTTTTCTAGGCGCCCTTACTCTAGAAGAGCGAAATTAGATAATAGGTTATCACGGCGATACCTACTAACGGTTTTATTTACCTAATTTAATTAAGCGCGATTTCCAGTTAATCTACTTTGGGACTTTATTATAGGACGACCTTATCTAATATGCCGTATAGATGGGGATCTTAAGGGATAAGCGGGCCCCTATAGGTCTAACTAACGAGTAAAAGCTTAAATTCCAGCTAAAACTTAATTAACGCCCTAATATTCTGCAGCTTCGCGAGAAATAAGAACAATATAAGCAAAAGATAAGGAGCCGGGGATATTACCCTATTAACACCGCGAAGGGAACGAAACTATATAACTATTATAATAAAGCCAGACATAAACTTTATAGTGTTATAAATATTCTGCGCAAACGAAAAAAGGACTAGGTTATTTTCGATTTTTATAACGCCATTAACAATTACGATATTAAAAGATAGCTTAGTAGTAGCGTTAGGACGGACATTCCTACCCGTTTAGCTATATAGTATAAATTTTACGAACGTGCTGCTATTACTAAACTACTATCTTAGCCGCTAAATAAGCTTAAAGAAGGGCACGCTATAAAACTCCGTATAAAGTTTATCCGCAATCTTGTTAAATATTATAATTAATAAGAGAGCCGGCAGAATAGGATCCTAAGTAAGGCTATTAGACTTTAACTTAGGTCTAAAGTAGACTAAAGTATAGTAGGCGTAAAAAGAGGTGTAAGTGACACTAATACTAGTACCCATTAATAGGTAAAGCGGCAGAAAGAATATATTAGCTTAGACTTACCTTTCTAAGAAAACCTGGATAAGACGTAGAGCGCGGTCCTAATTAAGGAAGAGGGTGTTAAGATAATACAGCTGCCGCATCCTATAACGTTTACTAATCTTATTTACCTTATCTGCATTGGCAATAACCAACTTTTAACACTAAGGTAGACCCGCCCATTTATAAAGAAGGATACACTATAGAAGCATCTTAATAATTACGTTACAGAAGGAGTGTTTAGGTAGAGGTTCCGCTATAAGCATCCTTATTATTTAGAGTAGATTAAAGGACTTAAGCATTTTAAAAATCACGCAGCCCTTATGTATGGCGTATAGCATCCAATTAAGAGGTACCGCTAGGTAAGTCGCCTTGCTTATACGAGAATCCTATGCTGACCCTCTAGTACTAATAGAAAGGTATATAACTGGTAAATTTAGAACTATACGTTCCTTATATATGGGACCTTTTCCTAGTTATTTCTTGCTTATTTTATTATTCTTTGCCACTTTTTATTTTATTTTAGTCTATTATTATCTAATCCTATTCTAGTATTTAGTAGAATAGATGCAATAACTGGGATTTTATAATTTATCTAGGGGGCGAGGGGTGATAGGTAAGGGTAAAGGTAAGGGTAAGGTAAAGGATGAGATAAAGGGTGGGGTGAGGGGTAAGGGGTGAGGTAAGGGGAGGCTGATAGGAGATGGATGATACAGTTACTATATAATATCTGACGGATTGACTATGGACGAGATATATATTTGAATTTCTTAGATTAACCTAAACGATATAATGACTTCCTACCTAAGCCGATCTCCTAAGCTATATATCTTTACTTATATATAACGCTCGCACCTTTTGTAACGAAGTATATAAGGGTAATTAGGGTTGGATAGATAACTGCTGTCCTTAATATAATATATAAACTCGGCTCTATAACCAATATTATGACAGGTCCTAGTCATACAGAGGGTATTAAGACAGTTATTAATGTTTTTGCTTTTACGCTTAGCCGTAACATACCTTACCTCGGCGGATTAAAGCAGTAATTCTGTTTATTATAGCTAAGATTAGACAGCTTAAAGTTTTAGTATAAAATTTTCCTCTATGTCCTTAGATGCGGTAATCGCTGTCCATATAATGCCGATAGCGAAATCGCTTATAATATCTAGCTCTATAAAGTCCCTAAGTTTAATAAGCTCTTTAATATGCTTGGCCGCTGTTAAGGTAATTATATTATATAATGCTAAGTCGCCTATTAGGCTAAAGACATCCTTAATAATATTAGGAAACCTATTTACGGACCAGCTAGTTCCTAGAATATATTAGATTTTTGTATTTATAAGCTCTTTTAGCTATAGTATATTATAGTAATTAGTAATTGTATTAATATAGACGTAATAAAGTGTAATATAGGCCGTTGTCGGCCGTATTATTATATCTTTATTATCGCCACCGCTATTATCTAGTTTAGATGGTAATAAGGTATTAGCGTTATTAATATTAGATCCTTGCTCCTTCTTACTATTCTTATAGTCCCTCTTATATATAAATTAAATTATCCTCTTAACGGTGCCGGAATCGAACTCGTTAATATTTATAATATTAGTCGCCGCCTTCTACCCATTAATTGGTTAGTTAGGGTTAATTCTACTAGACGTTTAGTTAGCTTTTATCTAAAAGCCTCTATTATAGGCAGCTGTAAGTATAGGAGATTAGGTGTATATAATTGCTTTATAAACTTTAAACTCTAGCCCCTAGCATATAAGTTTTAAGTCGCTATATTTCTTGCTATTTATAAGCTACGCTAAGCCAAACGGAATACTCTTAGATAGTATATTTCTTTAGTTTTAACTGCGTCTTAAGCAATATTTAAGGGAGTAATTTAGTGTTAAACAGGACGATTAAGAATAAGAACTCTACTTTATTAAACGTGGCTCTAGAGCCTCTATATATATATTAAGAAGTTATTATTAGCTTCGTCTAATCTACAACGGATTTGGCTAGTCAGTTAGAGCTTTAAATGTTAGTCGCTTAACTAAGGACTAGTATGACTTCTAAAGTTCTAGGAAGGGTAAGTGGCGGGGTATGTGGCGGCCGCAGCGCCTAAAAGCAGTTAGTGGTTATATAATAGAGGCTTAGTTAGAGGACGTATTCCTATAGCTTAGGTTAAGGCTCTACACTCCTCTAAGCCATATTAAGCAAAGTTAAATAGTATTATATTCCTGCGTACCGGCCCGCCAATTATATTATTCTACTTTTTTCTTAACTATATACTAATATAACCCGCACGATTACCTAGCTTGTAAGATTAGCTATACTTATATAGTTTACAAAAATTAAGTATTAGGTTTTAAAAGACTACTTCTATATAGCCTTTCTATCTTTATTATAAAAGAAGTATATTTATACTAGGTATTTTAGTAAGGCCGGGAGAAGAGAGCGTAGAGAGGGGGGTTTAATTTTAGTGGGGGTTATAAGTATAGGCGAACGTAAAGGTATAAGGGCTTTAGGCTTAGTTATAGAATAATAGCAAATCGCTAGACTATTATATAAGCCGTATAAGATCTTATATTCTTTAAACGAAATCAAGCAATTTAAGCAGCGTAGTTCCTCTATATAAACTTAACTATTCCCTATATAGAAGTACTAAAGCTATCGCAAGTATTGGGGCAGTAAAGTACGCCAATCTAACTAAAAAGGGAGGCGCAGTAGCCTAGTTGGTATTATTAAGTTCTTTTACCTCTTTATCTAATTATTTTAAAGCTTCCTTTCTACCTTTTATAAACTGTATATTGCCGGAAAAGCAATTAGACCTTATTAATGTTCCATTATAATTAATTTCCGCTATAACTAATCTGCCACTACGGTAATGTAGCACAACTAAAGTTATTTAAATAATTATATTATATATCGGACCTGTAGCCCGGCGAATATTAGGTTAAGTATATAGAATGCCGATAATCTTATAAATCTTTAAGATATTAGGGACCTGCTACTTATAATATAGGTAATTACTTACTTTTGCTTTACGTAAATCGCCTTCTTCCTATCCCATAAAGGTAATATCTTATTT
>Ga0307515_10015661_pt1 | contig 13953 bp, 16 predicted proteins | sample 17_EM_MG_FD_194513 | JGI IMG/M metagenome (GOLD analysis project Ga0307515, IMG submission 194513) | Populus trichocarpa ectomycorrhiza microbial communities from riparian zone in the Pacific Northwest, United States - 17_EM | ecosystem: Host-associated > Plants > Roots > Unclassified | place... | reverse complement strand
TCGGGGCGCCATATCACCCACTTTACAGCGCACTTGTCGTCTTATGGAGCATTGGGATGGTCGAATGGTGGAGGATAAGGGAACGCAAGTTGGCCGTGAGATGGGGCAGCCGTGGCGCGTTCAGGGTAGAGAAGCGAAGGGTTGAATTCGACGCCGTTATAGGGAAACGAGAGTCTGTACACGACTCTGGCGATGACAACGAAGCATTCCCCTGGTGGAAGCGAGAGATTCGGATCCTGACTTCGCTCCCAGTCATCATGCTTGCTGCCCTTGCGCTCACTGGGCTTTTGACCGGACTCTTCGTCATTGAGGCTTTTGTCACTCACCTCTATACCGGTCCCGGTCACCAGGTTGCATCGCTATTCCCTACGATCTTATTCGCTGCTCTCGTTCCGCAGTTTATGGCACTCTACCAGAAGATTGCAGCGCGCCTCAGTGAGTACTCATTTCACTCCTGTGCTTATTGTGCACTTATTCTTTTGTGAAGCCAATTGGGAAAACCACGCCCATCAATCTACCCACGATTCAAGCCTGACAATCAAAACATTTGCCCTTTCGGCAATTATTGCATACCTTGGCCTCGCCCTCAGTGCCTTTGTGTATGTACCGTTTGGGGAGGCCATCATGGCCACCGTCCACATGACCCTTTTCGCAGAAGGGACCGAATCGCTGTCATCGACGGGCCACATCACAACAACTGCATCCGCTATCTATACGGGTGCAGTGAAGGTCGAACCCACTCCGTTACAAACCACCCATTTCGCGAGTAAACTCGACGTTTCAAGGTTGCAGAACCAAATGTTCGCATATACTGTTACCAACCAGATCATCAACACTTTCCTTGAAATTGGGTTGCCATATGTGCTCAAGGCTATCAAAGGCCGCAAGATTACCGTCCTGCGCAAGGCCGCTGGTGGAGACCAAAAGGAGAATTATCTTGCGGATGTGAAAGAACAGGCAGCGCGGGACGATTACTCACTGTTTTGTACGTCCCGGGTGTGGCCTTATATCTAATGGATGCTGACAGAGTCCTCCAGTTGAGTATTCTGAGATGGTCACCCAGTTTGGATATGTTGGCCTCTATTCAACTATCTGGCCCCTAGCGCCGCTCATGGCATTGATCAACAACTGGCTTGAGTTGCGTTCTGACGCATTCAAGGTGACAACTCACACACGAAGACCAGTCCCAGTTCGCTCTGACACAATTGGTCCCTGGTTGGAAAATATGGTATGCAATCACATGCATAGATGTCGCAATACTGATCGGACATCTTCTCAGAGCTTCATCTCGTGGCTCGCCGCCTTGACAAATACGGCACTCGTTTATCTCTTCCGTCCCGACATGCAGACGGGGTGGATCTTTAGGTTACTTTGCCAAACAGCGAATCAAACCGTTGGAAAATCTGCGCCGTCGCAGACCATCGAAAACTCTATCGTCCCTGCTCTCCTTCTTGTCCTTTCTGCGTCGCACGGCTACTGGATCCTTCACGTCATTGTGCGGCACTTACTCGGAAGGACCTTGTGGAATGGAAGCCCTGAAGCTAAGGAGGTAGAGCGGAAGGAGAAAGGTATAAAAGAGAGTTACCTCAAGGGTCTTGGGCCTGAGGCAGATTTCGCAGTCGTTTCCGAGGAGAAGGGAGGAGCGGAGACAGGGTTATGGGCCGATGAAGGAAGGGGATTCATTGAAGGATTTGTAAAGACTGCGTAAATGCGTCGAGGTATGGCAAGTTATGGTCCACTACGCTTTCATCGATTGTATATCATCTATGACTGCAACTTGATTGTCTTTTTCCTGGTCCAATTCATAGATGTTGTTATGACGGTGTCGTCGCATAACGCTACACGAAATTTCTTCCAGATAGAATGGTCGATCTGTCGGCTTTCGTCCAAACAAGGTTCGATGCTCGCCTTGCAATGGTACCGTCATTCGAAGCTCTTAGTAAATCAAGGGTCAATAGAATGTTGTGGAAGGCTCGTCCTTTCGTATGTGAAGTTGACCCCAACTCTCACTGCGAGCAGAAAAAGCGTTCACTGCTGAATGGGGGTGGGGACCAAGACGGATAATGCGGACCGAACAAAAGGGAGATTCATTTATCGTGAGATCGTTGCATGACTGTTGACATTGTCCAATCCTCAATTTCCTGCATATCGAGAACATTGAAAGCCTCCAGTGCCTGTTTGGTGAAGTGAGTCTTGGGGAGTTGAAAAGGGTCGTAGTAGCAGGTACCTCTGTAAATCGATCCAAAATGCTCTCCGCTTCCAGTTCTGCAGCCTCAGTGGCATCGCGATGTTCTCGAAATCGTCGCAAAGATTCCTTACATAGGCGTTCTATCTAGACGTTGCGCGCAAAGTTTGTTTGCTCTATGTGCTCTCGTACTTACAAAGACTCACCTCCTCGATCTCACTTTCCAACCGTACGCGTTCGGCCTCTATCAACGGGACGGTCACTGCATGAACGGCTGCTCTTGGTTGAATATCGGGTCTCCAGGTGTCTCTCAAATGTACTGCTTCCCCTCCTTCGGCTTGAGCTTTAGCCAATGCCTCTTTAGCATCGGCTACAACAGCAGATATCGCGTCGATGCCTTCATAACCTTTATGCCGCTCCATCGTTGCTTCTGCCTTAGCCTAAACACACCAAGAATTGTCATTTTGCGGTTATACAAGAAGGGGAAAATTGGACTCTTACTAGGCTTTGTTGTTGGATGTATTGTCCAATCTGGACTCGAAGGTCCGCTGCAGCTTGCGGGTTTTCGTCACCCCAAGTCCCTAAACATGCCAGTAGAGACTCCTGGCTGTGTTGGAAAATGTTAGTGGCCGTGTTTATTCACGCAATGGACTGGACGGACGACCACCCCGTTGCGCCCTTCTTGACGGCAAGCGTGAGAGCTGAGCGAAAGTGCTGAGCGCGTTTGCTCGTTCCAATGTGCGATTCTACTGGCGCGAGGGTAGCCATTAATTTCGGACTGGAGGCGAAGGAGTCCAAGAGGTTTTAGGCGGAGCTCCGGAGTTGAAAGCGTGTCCGTGCGTGATGATGATCGGGTAGCAGCCCATTCCAATGTTATTAATAGTCTATGTACCTTTTCCAAATCGTTTCTCGTACCACCTTCGCCATTTTCAAAATTCATAGCCTCACTGCCGCTCGTTCTATGTTCTATTCGAGCTGGCAATAACTGCAGAAAGGTTGCCATTGGGGGTATCCATAGCTATTATACACAGCGAAATACATATTGAACATCCAGGAGACCATGGAACCCAGTCAACGTCCGACTGAAATGTGGCCAAAAAACCAAGAAATCACTTGTCCATATAAGTGCATATAGCGGTCGGAAATTTTTGATAGAGGCTATTTCAGGTTGTTATAATACGATAATATGGGTTGGAAGACTTCAGAACGAAGAGTCGAGGGCCAAATGCTGGCGCGCCTCCCTCTTGTCCCGCCTTCGTCTACTGCTTATACAGGCTATGTAGGTATCAAGGGAGTAACCTACCATCCTCGTTGTGAGAGAACGCGAATGAAGGAGAAGACATCCATACCTCTAGAGTTTCGACTGGGATCCGGGGCTAAATAAACGCCCATTCATTCCGTGCTGTGAAGTCGGGTGCGGCTGGTAAAGCGGCCGCCAAGTCTTCGAAATTCATCCAATACTCGCGATCATCGCAATATAACTCTTCCCCGTCCGCCGAGTGCCCGTAATGCATAAGACGTCGCACTGAAGGGCGCTTTTCGTCCATCAATGCCGTCCATCGCTCAAATTGTGGTCGGATAGCACAATTAAGGTTTGGCGCCTCCTTTGGGGAAAGGTCGGTGGCCACGTCGGTGAGGGCAGGAGTGATCTGAGGGTCCGCGCAAATTTGGAGAAGATCTCGAAGGCTGCTGCAGAGAGCATCGAGATCCGCTCCCGAATCACCCAAGATGTCCGCGAGTGAGTAAGCTAGACGTAACTAACCGAGAGAAACCATGAGCGATGGCGATGCTGAAAGCGGCAAGTGAAACGTTACCTCGATCCTCTTCACGCTCCGCAATGGAACAAACGACCCAAGATTGGCCCAGGACGAGGACCGGAAGTCATGCAGGGCAACGAAGCGAGTGAAGGATACGGTTCCAGCAAGGACTATGTGATCCGGCGGAGGTATCGGCGTGCCTCCCAACCCTAATATAGAAAGCTTTGGTAAATGGGTGTGGACGGCGAGGGCAACGTCTTGACCACCGAAAATGAGGGAAGTCAGCTTTGGAAGCGACCATCTTGAAACCCAGTTGTTGATTATTTGTTGTTCAAGGCCATGGGGATCCATGAAATCAAATTCAAGGAAACGAAGTTGGGGCAAGTTAACAGCAGGCAGTAGATCTCCTGGATTGCGGAACTCGTAGAGGCTTCGAGCGCGAAACGTCTCGAGTGTTTGGAACGCTGCGATGCCATACAAATCCTCGAGGCGTGGGCTTTGCATGTCGATGCTAGTCAACCGAGGGGGGATAAATGCGCTGGGAACGGACATGAGAGGAAAGCCGAGGGAGACGGTGTGGTCAATATAGTAGCGCAGATTAACGCAACGACTCAAGATATACATGAGGTTTGAGGGGATGGAGTTGAATGTCGTTGCTTCGTAGAGGGTGATTCGTTTTACCCATCTCACGAGTAGGCTGTGCTCGAGCGTCCGCATGACAAGGCGCAGACATTCTTCATCTAGGATCAGGAACGAGCTGTAGAGAAACTCGTTTCCAAGATGGTTCCATGATTTAGATACCAGCACTAGGGCCCTTCGAACGACAACTGCTGCGGTCCAAAGTCGGTAATAGCGCTTTCTACCACTTTTATGAGGGCTTGCCCCGTAAAATCGACCCAACTGACTTACCTACGGTCACGTAGGCAGGACCTAACCCGGACGTGGGGATCTGCGAATTCTTCTGGAATGAACGCAGCAAGGAGGAGTATCTCTCTCCAAATTTCGATAGGTAAATTGACCTTGCGATGTCCTGACATCTTGTATTCCTCGATGTCAAGTCGTCCTTTGCACCCAGATACGCGAAGTGGTCGTGTGGAGGACTAAGGATATGATAACGGACCAAATTTGGCGGACGCTTCCAACATCCGAGAGGGGATCAGTCAGAGTTAGCAAAGGCACTTCTTTTTATGTTCGGTAAGCGAAACCTCCGAGGTTGGTCCATGATCGAGTCGCGCCTGAACCCCAGTCGCGAAACAGCCCGCCTATAACTAATTCCGGGTTCTCCGTTGGTGGACTGTATTCACGATGCGAATATAGACGAGAAGCGGGAGACTGTACCTATAAGACCGGAAGCACCGGAAACTGATCACGGCGTGATAGTCTACTCCTTCTTTTCTCACTATCCTCGCCTCCGTCGTTCGAGGTGTGTGGGTGTCATCAGTGGCGTGTGAGGCCGATACTTGGCCGAAGGTCGCTAAACAGGTGGGATCACTATTAATGCCTTACTCTCGGGCTCTCCTTGATCCAAAAATGGCGATCGGATGAGAGAGTGAGTCGTAAAGTTTTGGTAATATCGCCAAAATGCCGGGCGATCGTGCCGGGTGAGTGTGAAGAGTTCTAGGGGGTCGTATAGGTTTCATACCAATCTGACCGGCTTGATTTCTTGATGGTCGGTGTTATCGAGGGAATATGTTGTTATCAACCAAAACTTCAACAATCCAAACAAATGGACGATGGCCCTGATTGCACGTGGACGGGCGAGGCAAGAGCTGACCCTGTGTAATCAATGCCCTCGTGTCCCTTCTGAATATTGTAGACAAAGGTGTCGGGAGTTGGGATGCAGTGTGCGAGCCTCGGCACGCTCCGATTGGATCAACAAATACGATTCATTTCGTTTCGTCGTAATTCCCGGCCGTGCGGAGATTCAAACAAAAGATAAGGCCAGAAGTAATGCACACGTCACTATACTAGCGTGATTAGACATTGTGCATCTAGCTGACAACCTCAACTTTTCTCCTAATAGTCGGCACTGCCTGACACCAATGAAGGTGTCGTTAAATTCGACAGTAGCGATCGACGCGACCTCGACCCCCTCAGGTGACAGAGGGACAGGAGGCGGTTTAATTCGGTCCAATATCCTAGTATCCGCGCGAATATCGTTTCCAGGACCGCTTCAACTAATCCCATGACCTTTGAATTTAGCGCATCAGCCTTGGGGAGGTCCATTCGTCCATTGTTTAATTGCGCGTCGAGGCACCTCGGATCATAACCACCTCCAACCAATTAAGGTCGGGAAGCAACAGAGAGGTAGCCGTCATTCCCGCCACTGTTGAAGGCACTGAGAGACGTTCGGGTATGGGCGATGGGGTCCTTTGACAGAAGAGGTCTGCATGTTGATAAAGCACCACCGAACGAATATCTGACTCACACAAGGTCAGATGATTGACCCACTTGATTACTCCATCTTCTGATCTCCAGGGTACACAAGGCAGGCTGAAGGAAATCCTTTGGGCGATATCATCATCGGGCCACACAGGTGCTTATTTCCCAAGGAGACCCACGCCCCGCAATCTACACGATCAATATCCTTTCTGGTGACAATAACGGTGACTGGTTCTGCTCTAGGTCCCATAGAGTTCAGAATTCCTCGGGGACACGAGTGACATGTACGTTCACAAGTTCCTTCTAAAGCTCTCGTTGCTATTACCGGAACGACCAGTTACCTTCATTGGCCTAAAGTGGTATGCATAGAGGTATGGGAGGAGTGCAAGCTAGCTCGTCCTTACTCTTCACTCCACTCCACTCCACTCGGGCCGTGAGCAATAAAATGTTATTCAGCAGTGAACACAAGACGCCCGGTCACGGACCGCAGAGCGGCGGGCTGTCTAAAGCGGTGATGGTGATTGGTGTTAGTAAATCAATTACGGGAGTCTCCGTGGACTACTCTACATTCAAACCGGATCCAATCGTCTCATGCCCCGCAGTTTCCCGTGCCTGTTCGAGGTTTGGTTCAGAGCCACCCAAAGCGTTCTTGATCACCCTAGAGAGCGGAGACTCGACTGATTGTGTGGCCGCTTTGATAAACCAGGGTTTACTCATATAATTTCGAATACTGCGAAAACTGTTAATGGCTAGTCAGCTGCCTCTGAAAGGTTACGCACCCATCTGGAAGCACGAGAACGACATTCTTCCCTTCGATGCTACCAAATTCAGCCCATCCTTCCTCACTCTTCAGCCATCTCAATGCCCCGGCGAGGGCACTCCCGGAACTCCCGCCAACAAGGAGAGCCTCAGTTCTGATGAGTCTCAGAGCAGCAGGGAAGGCTTCGTCGTCCCCAATCTTTACCCAATTGTCTACACAGTCGGTTCTTCGATCCAAGACATCAGGAACAAAGTCGTATCTGAGCCATAAACGTCAATAACGAATTACCAGGGATGTCAAATTGCATACCCAATACCTTCGACTTGGTAGACTTCACTGGCTCCAGGTTCCGGTTCGTTCAACGAGTCAGGATGAGCAAGAATGCTCCCTTTCTATAGCAGGCATCGGATTACCAATGAAGGGCTATACTGATAAGAGTAACACCTACTGGATCCACACCAACGACCACACAATCAGGGTTGTGCCGTTTCTTGATTGCTCGCGAAATACCGGTAATTGTTCCGCCAGTCCCTGCGCCAGCGACAATAGCGTCTACCTTCCCAGATGATGGCCTTGAATTGGGGGTTGAGGCTGCATGATCTGCTAGTATGGCGTCGATGATTTCTGGGCCAGTGGTGAGTTCGTGTGCAAGTGGGTTGTCAATGTTAGAGTATTGGTTGAGGATGACGCTATTTGGGATCTTGGCATGAAGCTTCTTGGCGACGCCTATATGTCAGGTTTGTCACATTATCTTTCTTTTGAACTACGGAGGGAAGGACCACACCAATGTGACTCTCATCAGAGTCCCATTTAGCCTCAGTCGGCGTGCGTACAATTTCGGCACCTAAAGCACGTAGTGTAGCCTCCTTCTCCAAAGACATCTTGGCAGGTAAGGTGATAATCAAGGGGTAGCCCTGGACCCTGGTCAGGTCCGTCGCTCCTGAGCATAGCACCTACACACCTTGATGGCACATGCGAGCCCAAGCCCAATACCTGCACCCCTTGTCGATTCAGTACTCCATACACGCGATGGCCACGCCCAGATATTCACCTGTATTTCCACTTGTCGCCTCAATCACAGTAGTTACACCAGGGACAAGTCTTCCTTCCTTTTCTGCTTCCTCAACCATGCGCTTTGCGATCCTATCCTTGACTGATCCCCCAATGGACATAAACTCAACCTTGCCCACTGCAAGGGAAGCGTGAGTTCAGTTGGATGACATACACAAGGTCTTGCTGGTAACACAACGAGTGGGTTGAGCCACTCACGCAAGTTGCATTTGAGGCCTTCCGCTTTCGCGATCCTATCGAGGCGCACCAGCGGCGTATGTCCTACACCGGCGAGCGCATCGTCAAGTATACCTTGAGGAAGAGGCATTGAGGACGTTGGGTGAAGAGGCCGCGAGCAGTGGTCGGGACTAAAGAGCTTGTGTCGCATGATTGCGAGGCGGCGTGCTTTTGAACTGTCCCGGTTCGGAGCTACAGTGACAAGGCTCAGTCAAAAATCATTTTACAATGGCGTCGTTCTTACAATGGCATCGTTCTCAAAAAAGAAAACAAACGTCATAAAACAATAAAACAGTAACATCAACATCAAGAAATACTAGCGACGGGAGAGCTACTCGACAGGTGCGATATCACGGTCAAACGGTTAAAAATATCGAACGATAATGGTGCTATTGCACTGGTAGTTGAAAAGGTGCTCAGAAGGACAGTACCGGCAATCACGCCAGAGTACCCGCTCATGGATATAAGCATTGAAACACCCCATAAGATGGATGAAGCAGGAAGTGACGAGGGTCCTGGTATTCGTATCCTTGTTTTCACTTCTCGGCCTCTCTTGGACTGCCTCCAGCTGGTTCGGGCTTCTTGTAGAGACTCTCCTTCTCAAAAAAGGTACCAGGGCTCTCTTCCGCATCAATCTTTCCAAAGTCCAAGCTCGCTCCAATACCAATACCAACAGTGGGACTGCGGAACATTTCTCCGGGAGTGCTGAACGGGACGATCCGATTGTTCCTTACTGGTGTGGTCGGATCGCCAGAGAATTGGCTCAGGAATGATGTAAGGCCGAGGGGTGTAATACCGGGCAGACGGAATGGCCCAGGCGACGATCCAACGTCAAGCAAGGGAAATGCGTCGTCGTATGGGTCGGACGAGGGTCCGGTTGAGTGTGCAGGAGTGATGAACGTTGGAGGGTGTAGATATTGCGAGTTAGGACTAATGCAGAGAGACGAGGTTCGCGCAAGTACACGTTTGTGAGGTGGGGTGTTGGGGTGGAGGAAGGGATCTGTCTGGAGTTGAGGAAATTGAGATTCAGTGAACACCGGTAGGGGAGGTGGTTGAGTCAATACGGGTGCGGGCGCGGGGGAGTTCAACCACGGCGGGTCTGGGATGAGAGGCGGAGGAGTAGTAGAGCGACTACGATCTTCGGCATCATGGATGATGGAACGCTCGTCAGAAAGGTCGTCGTCGTCTCTTCGCTCAGGGTCATTGGCGGGGAACCGACTCATGATGCGTGCCATAAAGTCGGGTTCGGGTTTTGCGACCGGTGACCCTCCACGAACGTCGGAGTTATTGGCAGCCGTAATCATCCGAACAGGCGAGAGATTAAGGACTGTGCTGGTAGAGAACGTGCTCAGGATTGGAGGCGCCGATGGAGTGCCGGCCTTCTCACGTAGCGCGTTCGAACTCATCTAGGACGCCAGTGAGCATTCGCCGAGGCGCAAAGGATAAAATAACACGTACAGGCGGTGTAGAAGGCTGAGGGACGTTCTGGGATGAGGGGGGCTTCACCACTCGACCTCGCCTTCGCAGTCGATCCTTGTCCCTCGACTTTTGAGTGTCTTTCAGTCGCTCTCTCTCTCGTAGTGTAGCCTCCAAAAGGTCTTTGGTGCCACTCCGAAGCTTCGCAAGCTCTTTGGCACCAAGTCGGCTCTTCCCGGGCTCGCTCGACCTGAGCAGTGCGCTCTCATCGCCATGCTCCTGCTCATCCTTGACATCTCCCTGAGCCTCTCGTCCCTCTGCTGCGTCCTCTGGGGACTCGATCGATGGCGAGCTGGATGCACCACTACCCTTGTTTGGTGTCAGCCCGGGGACATGAGGTGCTGATCCAGAGTTATTCGGTTCACCCCATCCCCAGTCGTCATCCTCCCCACCTGTGAATCCGCCCTCAGCGACAGACGATTCGCCGGCTATGTACGATGGAGGAGGGTTGTGGAGGAAGAGATCCTCATCACCTTGCAGTTCATCCACATCATCCAGTTCGTCTTCCGATTCCGAGGGTGTACGAGCGCGCTTCCTCGATCGGCCAATTTTGCCTTTTGATGCGGTACCCTTGCCAGCAGCTGATTTGCGATTTTTTGACTTTGGTGGGGCTCTCCGCGGTTGGGACGAGGCAGATACACGGAGGCTTGTCTGTCGTTTTCTGATGAGATCGCGCCGAGAAGGCAGGACGAAGACGGTGTGTTTGTCGCCATTCTCCACGCCAGAATGAACATCGTCGAGAGGGCCACCTTTCGGTACATCACTCTTTGAGCCATTGGATCTCTTCCCTCTTGAGATTCGCTCAACGACGACCGTTGGTGCAGAAGGTGCCAAGGTTGTCCCTCGAACAGATGCAATTTCGTCGGTGTGTGACGGATCCTCGTCGGCTAGTGTTACCTGCTCATCAACTGCCAAATCCTGTGCAGAAGCGGCATGCTCAGCCTTGGATCCTTTTTGCCGCTTGCGCGGGCTCTCATCGACCTCCAAATCCGTATCGTCATCATACGCTCCCTTTCGTCTCCTTTTCCTCTGTCCCTTTGCGTACGCAGTGCCGGAAGGACGAACGTACCCTCCGTCCTTGAAGCACTCCTCGTCCTCCTCACGGATGGCCCACTCGCCATGCTGACCACCCTGTGGGTGCTTCAGCCTCGTAAAGCTGCTATTCTGACTGAGGTTATGGCGTATTGAGTTCTGCCATGCCTGCTCGCCGCGCTTGTAAAACGGGTATACGGTCGAGATGTAAAGGTAGATATGGTCGAGGCAAGCACGTTTACGTTGCGCAGCGTTGAGGGCTTGACCGATGAGTGCTGCGTACGACCATTTGGGTTTCTCTTGCGAGTACGGCCCTGGTGGGAGGTTGAAGATCTGCTTTGGGTCAACTTCGTCAGCGGGGTACTGGAAGTTGGTGCGGTACTTTGCCACCATGTTGTTTGCAAGCATCCCGTTAGGTATCACACCTTGAGGGAAGGGCATCGGAGCGGGGAAGAAACCAGGCGTGAGGGTTTGGTTAGGAGCAAATGGCTGGCCGGCTGGGAGATAGAACCCAGAAGGGAACTCGAATGGATTCGGGAGAGTCTGAGATGCGGGTTTGGGAGATGAGGGTGCGCTTGGGGACCCTGCGCGAGTCAATGAGGGATTGGCTTCTGTCTTGGTCACGGGAGCGGCTGCTGGTTCTGTGTTTTTCGTATCAGCTGTCGTTATCGGACTTGCTGCGTCATCATCAGCGGACTTGGCGGGGGAGTCAGAGGCAATAGGTTTTTTATCCTGGGAGGTAGATTGAGCTGGCTGCGATGGAGGTGCACCAGGGAAGCTGGGCCAAGGGGCGCCAACACTGACACCAGGGGGCGGTTGGCCAGGAACGACCGATTGCGCTGCGTTCATTGGGTTGAACCACATGCCCGGAGGATAGTAAGGCATGCCTGGAGGACCAGGCGGGAGTGGTTGACCAGGAATTGCGCCGGGGACTGGCATTGCGACGAAGGGAGGTGGAGGATTTCCCTAGGAAATGAAAACGAATGAGCTTCAAGTGCCTTAGTGTTACAATAAGGTGGTGTTCACCTTTCCGAGTGGAATCATTGGATACATTTGTGGATTGAACGGGAATGAAAATGGGATTGACGGCATCCCTTTCATGTTCTTGAGGTGCTTCTGCACATTCTTATCGTTGATATTGAAAAATGATGGCATGCCAGCGATCATTGTGCCCACAACAGGCCCAAGCATAGATTGTGGGCCGCCGAAAGTATTTGCAGCCTTGGTGGACTCGAGCTGCTTCTGCTTTCCTTCAAACTCTTCAAATGTCTTGCAGCCGGTGTTATCTTGCAAATACATGCGCATCAGCTGGGTTTTTCGTGCGAATTCTTCCTGCGAGATGCCCAGTCTTGCCATTAACGCTTGACTACCCTCGTCCTGGGGCACCAGCGGCGTTGACATGGCCAGTATACAGTGCTTCGATAGTTCGGAGGAGTAGCGAGATCAGCGGCTGAGGCGGGTAGTGTCCAAATTACAAACAGTCGGGGTTTGAATTTGGCCTCCAAGAACAGTTCGCCGCATGTCGTCATAGCCATCACGATTCGGGCTCTCAAAGGCTTCGGTACAGTCGACTTCGCATTCGGGTGGCGTTTTCTGAACATTGTTGACTTGCTCAAAGCAAGCGTCGACCATGGAGGGCCGCGTTGAAGCAAATGGTTCAGTGTTGGAGCAAGCGCGACGTTTGTGATAACTACAAGGTATTGGATCCGCTGATACTAGTCAGTTCACTGGTGACTGTGTGACCGGGGCTTACTGGCTGGAGACCCAGTAAGACCCGAGTTGGAAGTTACAGATTGCGAGCTGGAAAATCAAACGAATTGAGTCTCAATTGAACAGTATAGCCCATAATCACCCAAGGTGCTGGGATAGAATGAGGCCGTTTTCCTCCAATACTTGCCAATCTTCCGACTTTGAAGGGGTCGGGTTCAGATTGGTAGCTGACACTCGCACAACCCAACTTTTACCTCAGAGGTAGACACGGTGATCATAGTAGGGTGTTCAAACTGCCGCTTATCCCCATCCAAGAATCTACGCGTTTCGTGACAGGGACTATTTGCGAGACTACTACGTGTCAAGGCGTGAATATCGACATAATGGACCTGTCGTCCCTCTCTATAAAATTGTGAGTGATATTGTACAACTGGATACAGAGAATTTATCCTCCCATGTCGTAGGACATACACATTGACTTGAGGTTTAATGGCCAAGATCAGTGTACATCTTCGACTGTGATGATTGAGAAGGTGACACGGGGGTATGGTCAAAGAAGGAACACCCACTCGGACTGAACTGAACGATAGGCCCTCTCCCTCCTGTGTGAATTAATGACGGTGACATAATTCTACTCGTACTGGGTGGTCTTTATTAGAAGTTGACCAGACCTTTCACCCTTATTCTTGTGGAAGCGTGAACTAGGACGCCAACTTTGTCTTTCCTATGTCATCACCCGGCTTGTAGGACGTCGGCTTTCGAAAGTCTAAGCACACCAACGAAACCCAAAGACAATCCTCAGCCACTTTGAACCTCTTTGCAATCCATGTATCCACTCTGGCCTGAATCCTACAGCGTCCGGAATGGAGACGCCCTTGAAAATGTGGAGCAAGGTGTCCAAGGACTTCCTTTATATGCGGAACAAGTTGATGCTTAGGCATCTTCCTTCGATTATCAATCCTATCACCCACCAATCCTGCGAGATAATGTAAGTGCTAATCAATAATGGGCAATGGTATCATCAGTCATGACCTTGCTGGGCCCCACATGGCCAAGGGACTGAGGAAGAGACATCAGCGAGGGATTGTGGATTAGAAGTTATGGACATTCCGCCTGGTTACCGCGTGCTGACGGAGAACCCTTAGGTGTTGGTTTGTTCCTTGTCAACTAGGACAAGATGCAGGGCAGAGTCTTCTGAAGCACATGGCGACGGTCCTTGCAAGAGATTCAAGGTAGTAGCGGTCCCTTTATGCATTTCCAGACTACAAAGTCAATACAGCAGTAGTGTAGATGGCAGTGTAAATGGTGTATTTGTTAAGGCGGTTCACAGAAAGAAATAGAAGAAGTGGTGAGTTCGGGACTCC